>Ga0209386_1000456_pt1 | contig 20483 bp, 22 predicted proteins | sample NGEPertwo_FD_184510 | JGI IMG/M metagenome (GOLD analysis project Ga0209386, IMG submission 184510) | Arctic peat soil microbial communities from the Barrow Environmental Observatory site, Barrow, Alaska, USA - NGEE Permafrost154B-two... | ecosystem: Environmental > Terrestrial > Soil > Wetlands...
CCAAATAAAGGTGAAAGCTTCCAAAGATCATAATTAACCTTCCAATTAACAATTCTTGCCTGCCAACTTGTAGCTTGTGAAATATTTTCTAATTGATTAAACCTTAAAAAGAACTTCTCAGGAGCTATATTAATTATAATTAAAAGAATTATTATCATAATGGGAATTATAATTGCTAAACGTTTAATCCCCCGTTTAGTTCTCAATATAGAGGGATATTTAAATAAAGTTAAAAAACAAATAGCTATAATTAACGCAATTATAGCCGAACGGGAAAGCGTTAAAACAATTGATAAAACAAACACAGCAAAACAAATCCAAGAAAACAAACGCATTGTTTTTTTCTTAAAAAAAAGTACACCTGAAAAAGCCAGCGAAGATGCCAATACCATTAATGCACCAAATTCATTAGGATTTCCTGTGGTCCCAATAATTCTTTTATGAACCAATAATCCTCTCATTTGAGTAGGTGTGTAGTAAGGAGAAATTGTGGTATTTATATTACCTAAGTTTAGGTATTGTGCAATACCAAAAATTGCAGAACAAAGAAACACAACGAGAGCAATCTTGTAATAACGTTTTATTTCATTTGGCGAAATATCAAGATTAGCAACTAAGGTAAAGATTAAAAAGTATTCGAGCAATTTTCCAAATTCCCAGAAATCACGCCCGCTGATTGAATAGCCCTTCACAATTACACTATAAGCTATAGACAAAATTATGGCCAACCCAAATAAAAAAAACCATTTATACACTGGAACCCGGTGAACCTTTATAGTTTTTCCCGTAGCAAAGTGACCTAAAAGAAACAATGCCCAAGCTACAAGAATAATAATTAACTCTATACGTATACTTGGAATTCCTTTTGGAAGCCTGATCGGAGGGAAAAGTATTGATGCCACTAAAAGTGGAGTTACTATTCGCTGGAAAGAAAGCATACCTTCCTTAAAAAATATATAAATAAATATAAAAAAACAAACAATTAATAAAGCAAGCAACAGAGCGAATAATGGTGATTTGGCAGAAAATATTCCACCTAATAAACCCAATGAAATAATTATTGCGTATAAAAAAATATTATAATATTTCTCACTTGATATATTGGAAAATTTCGAATTTGAAATCAAATTAATTTTTATTCCTTTCTATAAATAAGAGAAGTAACTTCGTTAATTTCAGCATTTATTCGTTCTTCCCAGCTCCAAAAATTCTCTTCAGCAAATTTTCGGGCATTTGCACCTAAATAATTTCTACGTTCTTCGTCCTCTAAAAGTTCCTTGATTACTTGAGGTAATTTTGGTAAATCTTTATATTCTAAAAGAATGCCATTATAATCATTTTTGATGAATCGTCCAGAATTATCAATATTTTAGCTAATAATATATTTATCATTAATTGTTACTTAGCATTTTTGTTCTTAAAAAAACTTCATCAAATACTTCAGACAAAATACTAGTAAGATTTCTTCTATGATATTTTGAGCCCATATTTTGAGCCCATTCTATTTTATGACAATTTTGGTATATATCTTCAATTACATGTGCAATATTATTTGAATCATTATTTTCAAGTAATATGGCAAATGGTATTTCTTGCCCAACATTCCATATCTCTTCATCTTTATAAGCTAAAATAAGTATTGGTCGATGGCAACCGATATAATCAAACATTTTAACTGGTAATCCCATCTTTCTGTCACTTCCAATAACAAGCAATAAATCCGCTCCGATAGCGTAACTCAAAGTCTCAGAATGAGATCTTGGACCAATAAATTTGATAGCATTTCTTATTCCTTCTTTTTGTGCCAGAACAACAACTTTTTCTTCTTTCACACCCACATGAATAAACTGAACTTCAATTCCCTTACTTTGTAGGATTTTTAGTGCTTTGAAAACGGGACTAGGATCATGAAAAGCTTCGTTCCGCTCAAATTTTCCCGTGTAAACAATAGTAAATTTTTTATACTGTTTTGGCTTTATATAGTCAAAGTCATCAGGATCATAACCATTCGTAATAGTAAAAAATTTTTCTGATTTGTCGGGATAAATAGATTGATATTCTTTGCGTAATGTATCAGTAGCACATATTACCTTCGCAGCATATCTAATCACAATAGGTTCAGCAATGTTTGTCAATAACCATCCTAAGCGAGTTTTTAACCCACGAATAGAAATTTCGCGTTTGGCTAATTTCCAAGGATCCCGTAAGTCCACTATATAAGGTAATTGAAAAAATATTTTAATAATTGGACCAGCTATTAAGGGGAAAAAGGGTCCTCCAGTAATATAAACTAAATGAGGATGCTCTTTTCGAATTATACTAATAAGATTGCTAATAAGGTAAGGTAACCACTTAATACCTTCATCATTAATATAACTGGAACGCAATATTTTGGTTCGGTAAATATGAATATTATGAGGTATATCTTTCTCAAGATCATGATCTAACCATACCGACTTTGGGTAACATTCTTTATTTACAGTTAAAACTACAGGTTCCCACCCAAAATCTCTTAAATATTTAACAAATTTTGTTACTCGAAAAGTTCCTACTCCGCCAGCTGGTGGAAAATGATGCGCAATCATCAACACTTTTTTCATTATTAATATCCCCAATTAAACTTATCATATTAATTAACATAACCCATAAGAGCCCGCCAAAGAGCAGGCTTATCTTTGCCCATTATCTATAGACCAGAAATACAAAGCTAAAATAAATAAAATGCTTTTCGTTTGATTTGGCTTATTTTGGTTTTTTATAATATTTTCTTTAATTTTCCTTTATTCTATATTAAGAATGCGCTTTTCATAATTCTTTTTTTAATTTTAAATATAATATTTTTATAATCTTGGAAATCGGTCTTTTTTATTATTAAAATGTCACTCCATGATTTCTGGGAAATTTTTACAAAGGCAATAATTACTACTATAGTCGCCACAATATAAGCAATAGTCGAGGCAAATACTACACTCATAGTTCTACCTTGCTATATAATTTTTGCTATGCAATTTACAAAAGTTTTGCTATTTTTTGAAACAATTTTAATTGCCTAATTAATTCTAAGGAAAGCTATATTTTTTAAAATTAAATACTTTATCTTCTCCTTTTCTCCATTGTTAGGCAATTTAATTACATATAATAGTAAAAAATATAGGCCAACTAGTCCAAATTTAAATATTAATGAAAAAACCATTTTGTCAATGGTAATAATTTTACCAATAGCAAAGATCGCTCCCATGGCAAAGAATATTTTCCCAACTCTTTTCCATTCATACTGTACTGGGTAGACTTTCTGAGAAGCATACCAGGTTAAAATAGCCATTAAAAAATAACAAAATAAAGTTGTATAGGCAGCTCCTATCATGCCATATAAAGGAATAAAAATATAATTAAGAAACAAATTAAGTCCAGCAGGTATTGCCGTAATGGGAAAGATAGCTTTCATTTTTTTTGTAATATTCATTCCAATTCCAAAAATACTATAACATCCGCTAAAAATAATGCCTAATCCTAAAATTGGAATTACACTTGAAGCCCTTAAATATTCTTGAGTTGTCATTAACATAACTACTTCTTTTCCAAATAAACTTAAACCTAAAAGAATTAAACAAGTAACAAAAATAAAATATGTAAAAGTTCGAGAATAAATTTTATCTTTATCATTTCGGTTCAACCTTGAGAATGCAAATTCTCCCCAACCTAGGCTAAAAGCACCTATTGCAATAGCTAATATCGAAGCAAACTTCAATCCAACCGAATATAAACCCACCTCTATTGGATCTGCCAATTTTAACAAGAAAAATCTATCAGACAAACTAAGAATCCAGAGCATTAATCCCGCCGGTATAATTGGAATAGCGTATCGTAACATTTCTTTTAATAAATTTAAGGAGAATCCAAAGCTTAGATTTTTTCTTATTAAGTAGTAAGCAACTAATAAAATAATAATTTGAGCAATTGTTCTCCCTTCCATTATTCCCAATACTCCTTTTCTTAAACCTACAACAAAGAACATGTTTAAAGAAGCTACCAATAAAATATTTAAAATAGAAATGGTTGAATATTTCACTGCCTCACGTCTTATTCTAAATAGAAGCATTGGCACTTTAAAAAGTGCAGCTAACCCACTTAATAAAAAAGTAAGCTGAAGTAAAATAATATAATTATTTTGTCCAAATAAAAACCCATTTAAAAAATTACTGCCAATCAATAGAATAGGAATAACTAATCCTGCTAGACAGATTAAAAAGATAGCAGTAGTTGATATAACTTGTTTTTTATATTCATCAGTTTGGGAGTCAAAATAAAAACGAGCAAAAGAGTTATCCATCCCGAATATCAAAAAAATAGTGATAATGGAACTTGAAGTTGTCAAAATTTCAAGTATTCCGTAATCTGCTGGATGTAAAAATCTTGTATAAACAGGTAAGAGAAAAAAACCGACAATCGAACCACCTATAGATCCTAAACCATAAATAAAAGAAGTTTGAAATAATTTTTTAAAATCTTTATACATTATAAACTCTCATATACTTTAATAAGCTCCCCGGCAATCTTCCTTGCATCATGATACTTTTCTACATATACTCTCCCTTTTTCCCCTAATTCATGACGAAGTTTTGCGTCTTCAATCAAAATTTTCAATACACTATAAATAGTATCTGGATTAGCAGAAATTATTGGAAGATCTTTTGGGTATTTATCTTTTAGATCTTCTCTAATATAACATATGACTGGTTTTCCTAAAGCCATTGCTTCTATTGAAAAAACTCCATGTGAACCTCCAAGTAATTGGTCAACAATAATATCTGCTTTTTCATAAATATTTTTTGCTTCTTCATGATTTAATCCACGAACTAATTTAAATTTAAAATCATATTCTTCTTTTAATTTATCAATAGCTTGTAAAACATATTCAGTTCCCTTAATTCTCTTATCTGAAGGAGCATGAACTATAAGCGGTATTTTTTTATATAAGGAAGGTATTGCAGGTCTATAATCCTGTATGTTCAAAGCTGCACGCATTATAACAATCTTCTCAAAATATCCTTGAATATATTCTTGTAATTCATAATCCACAATAGCTGTCTTTATATATTTTGCAACAGTTGATATCCGATGCCGAATTTCCTTTTCATCCTTTACCTTCACTTGCAAGAATTTATTTTTTCTTTCAGCTATGCTCTTTTGCCTAATATCACTTCCCAAATATTGCATAACCATCTTTTTATTCATTCTTTTTAATATAGGTAAATCATAATATCTTGGTAATAAAGTATTTCCAAAATAAAAATGAAATACATTATATTTTAAAATCGAATTTAAGAAAAATTGAGACATCCGAAATATTCTATGATATTTATTATTTAACTTCTCTAAATCTAAACACTGGTCTGACTTGTAGTTAAACCAGTTATTCGAAAAATCACAAGACCAAGAAGAATAACCTAATTCCCGTTGAGCTCTAGCAATAATATTCGCTTGATTCGCAATATTATTTGGCGCGTGAAGAATTCTCAATTTATTTCCCATAATCATATTTCCTTTTCCTTATTAACTTAGTAGGATCACCGGCACCATTAAAACAACATTGCCCAATTTAAGTATTATCTCCTATTACCATTCTATTTTTTATGGTATCCCTTTTAATTTATCTGCTGATAGTATTTCATTTTTTATTATCAGACAGTTTTGCTTCATAAACAATTTTTTTAACCATATTAATTATTGAACATAATTACCTATTTGATAACCTATTAATATAATATTTTTCTTTAGTCTATTTCGCACTATATCCACCATCTACAATTAAATTAGTCCCTGTAATCCAACGAGAAGCATCAGACAATAAAAAGGCACAGGTATTAGCAATATCTTCCGGTTTTCCTAAACCCAAAGGATACATTTCTATTCTTTTTATCTTTTCTTCTTTTGAAAGTTTATCAAATATAATATCTGTCATTCGCGTTGACTCTATTTGTCCAGGAGAAATACAATTAACTCTAATATTTTTTAAAGCTAATTCCAGTGTGATAGATTTTACACCTGATATTAATGCACCCTTTGAAGAAGAATAAGCAGCTATTGCAGGTTGACTGATTATACCAAAAATAGAAGAAATAAATACAAAACTTGCTCCTTCTTTGTATATGTATTTTTTCTTAGAAATAATCCTTGCCAATTCAAATCCTGATATTACGTTTATTGCAAATATTTTTTCATAATACGAAGGGTTCATGCTTCTTAATGGTAAGGTCATTTCTATCCCTGCAGAATGAACAAAACCAGATATTTTCCCTACTTTATCCACAGCAGTATTTGCAACTTCTTCTAATTTATTATATTCAGTAATATCTTGAGAAATAATCAGATGATTTCCTTTTTCCAATTTATTAAAAGTATCTTTAAGTCTTTCCTTATTACGGGCAATTAAAATTACATTAGCTCCTAATTGGCTAAAAGTTATAGCACATTGTCTTCCAATTCCCGAAGAGGCACCAGTTACCATAATATTCCTATTTTGTAAGTTAAAAATGGAATCCACTATCAAACACCTTCTTTAAAATAATTTCTCTTTATTCAAAATGCTCTTTTCCGATTAATTCCATTAAACTACTAACCGTTGTAACTTTTACAATATCTAATGATGGAATTTGTTTACCAAAATTTTTATCAATCATAGCAATAATAGATAATACGCTTAAAGAGTCATATTCTTCTAATTCTTTCAAATTAGTCTCTAAACTAATTTCTTGATCCTCATCTTCAATTTCTAATGCATCTTTTAGTTCGTTTATAAAATCTCCGGTCTTCATTTTTTCCATTATTTCTTTCTCCTTATTATATAGTGATTATTGTACCGCCCCAGGAATAACCTACTCCAAAACCAGCAAGAAGAACTCTATCATTTTTTTTAATTGTACTGTTATCCAAACAATACTTGATAGCTATTGGAATAGTGGCAGAAACAGTATTACCGGTGTGTAATAAATTTAAGTAAAATTTATCTTTGGGAATATTTATTTTTTTTCTGAGATATTCATTCATATACTTATTAGCTTGGTGAAAGATTACATAATCTAAATCTTCTAAGGTGGTGTTATTTTTTACTAATGTTTTAGCCACTACCTTAGGAACAGCTTTAATGGTAAAATTAAAAATATCTGGACCATTCATATAAAGATTATTGTCTGTTCTGATACTACCTGAATCATCATCTATTTCCTTAGCATTAACATCGTATCTATTTCTCAATCCTCCATTGGGTACAAAAAGATTCTTGTATCCACTTCCATCTGTTCCCAAAACAAATTCACCTATCTGTTCTTTTTCAGATTTTTCAATAATAGTAGCTGCAGCAGCATCTCCGAAAATAGTTCTATTGCTCTTATCTTTAGGATGAATATGTTTGGTGTAGGTTTCTGAGGTAATTAGTAATATGTTAATTGCAATGTTAGAATATATTAGAGACTTTGCCATTGCAAGACCATAGACAAAACCAGAACATCCCAAATTATAATCAAAAGCCCCTATGTTTTTATTTAAACCCAACCTATCCTGTAAAATGCAAGCTCCGGAAGGCAGATAGTATTCCGGACTTTGGGTACAAAAGAGAAGGAAATCTATTTTGTCTTTATTGTAATTCTTTAAAACTTTCTCTGCAGCTTTCAAGGCTAAATCTAAGGCAGTTTCATCTTCATTTACAATATGCCTTTCTCTTATACCTACTTTTTTTTCAATCTTTTCTGATGACCAATCAGGAAATTGTTTTGCTAATTGATCATTGGTAACAACTTTTTCTGGTAAATAATATTCTATATTGGCTATTTTTACTCCCATGGTAATTTCCTTTTTTATATATTAAAATTTTTATAAATTCTTAAAGATTATGTATTTTACTTTTTGTTTAACTTAATTTTTTCACGAACTTCTCGAGAGACTCCGAATCACATACATTGTACACTTTTGCCTTTGGTAATATCTGTTTGATCAGTTTTTTTAATACATTCCCTGGACCAACTTCTATAAAATAATTAACCCCTTCTGAATTTATCCTTTTAATAATATCTACCCATTTTATGGGATGAGTCACCTGTTCTATCAAGGCATTTTTTATCTCTTCTTTAGTCTTTACATAATCAGCCGTTACATTACAAATTACTGGTATTTGTGGATCTTGTATATTTACATTTTCTATATAGCTGGCTAAATTATCTTTTGCTTTTCTCATTAAAGAGGAATGAAAAGGAACACTTACTTTTAAGGGAACTATATTTATCTCTTCCTCTTCTTCTCCTAATATTAATAATTTTTCGATTAGCTCACTCTTAGCAGAAACCACAATCTGATAAGGCGAATTATAATTAGCTATCTCTATGGTTCCAAACTTAGAAGCCTTCTTAATTAATTCTTCTATCTTATCTTTCTTTAAGCTGATAATTGCGGCCATAGAGCCAGTACCAAGAGGGGAAGCATTTTGCATATATTGCCCTCTTTTTCTAACTAATTTAATTGCCTCTTCAAATTCAAGAGAAGAGGCGGCAACTAGAGCAGAATATTCTCCTAAACTATGGCCAGCTACTATACCAGGATTAATATTATTCTTTTTAAGTAACTCATATAATATTATGCTTATAGTCAACATTGCTGGTTGAGCATTTATGGTTTTGGTTAACTCTTCTTCCGGACCTTCTAAGCACAACTTTTTTAAATCAATTCCTTCATCTTTAAGAGCTATATTAGCTTCATTGAATAATTCATTAGCTTCTTTATAATTTTTTATTAAATCTTTCCCCATTCCAACCTCTTGCGAGCCTTGACCAGGGAAGACAAAAGCAAGTTTTGACATTATTTTTACTAAAAACCCTCTTCTTGTAATAAAATTTTTATTATTCATTTGACTAACTCAATAATTAATTGGCTTTGAAAATTGTCTTGCAACTTTTTCTGCAATTATGGCATTATCTCTCGTTGATTTTCTAACAACTGCTCCCATTCCTATTAGAACATTTTCACTAATAGTTATTCCATCTATTATAGAACAAATAGGACCTAGCCATGTATTTTCCCCACTACAAACACTGCCACTAACTTCTGAACAAGCAGTGATTATGCAATTTTCTCAATATGTACATTACGTAAGATATGAATATAATTATCGGTCATTACATTATTCTCTGTAATTGTTGCTTCAATGGTTCCGGAATTAATTATAGTTAAAGTATCAATCTCACCATTATTTTTAATAACTACTCCGCCAATTTTTGGGATCCTTATTAACATTCCATTAATATTCTTTCAAGAAGATATTATTTAGTATTTCTTACAACCGCATTCATGAATCACTTTTAAGTAGCTTGATATTTTTTTCTTTCTTCATAAATCTTTTGTAACCAGCTTTCATTTCGCATTGCATAATAGCCAGCTACAACTTGATTTGATTTAACATTTTGTATAACTACAGACCCCATATTCACTTTCACATTATTACCAATTTTTACAAAATTACTAATTTTTGTTCCAATACCAATAAAACAATTATTACCAATAGTTACTGTACCAGCTGTTATAACTCCAGCCGTAATAAAATTATTTTCCCCAATTATATTGTTATGTGCAATATGAACTAAATTATCAATTTTCGTATTCTCTCCAATTATTGTATTCCCTTCAAAAAGACTTTTATCTATACATGTGTTTGAGCCAATTTCATCATTATCAAATATCTGCACACCACCTGCGTGTTGTATTATTTTATTAACTCCATATATTTTCTTTACTTCAAAACCGTTCCCCCCGATTGAAGTATTTGTTTTTATTGCTACATTATTCCCGATTTTTGTTCCTTTATGTATTACAACATTTGCACCAATAGAAACATTATTACCAATTCTCACCCCTTCTTCAATAATCGCGGATGGATGGATTTTGCAATTTTCCCCAATCTTTTTAGGAAAATCAAATTCGTTATAGAAATTTGTATTCTCGTACAAATAGTTATGTAAATAAAAAAATGTGCTGGCTGGATCGTTTACAAGAAAATAACTTACTTTTTTCTTTTCGGTTGTTTTCAAATTATTATAAAGTTTATCAGTAGTTATTATCGCGCGAAAATTTGCTTTTTCTAGTGCTTTCTTTATATAATGATAATTGAGACAATATGTTAAGATAGAATCATACATTGAAGTATAATCAGCATTATTAAAACCATTTATAGTAATATTTTTCCCATAATAATCTGTATGAATTATCTCGCTTATTTCTTTTAATGATATTTTCCTGTTTTGCATTTTTATTCATCAATCCTCTTGAAGAAAGTTACCAATACTTAATATTATCAAATGTAAAAATTACAAAGTTCTTCTAAGAAATTTCCTGTTCCATATTTTTCTTTATTTTGAAAGTGAAATAAACTTTTAGGCCTTTTAAAAAACTTTTTTGCTTTTTCATATCTATTCATATCTTCGGTGTTTAAAAAAATATGTATAGGATGAAAGTCAAAGACCTTTATTCCTTCATAATTTAATAAGGAACATAATTTAATATTACTTTTATATAATAACTCTGCATCATCTTCCCAAAAATGAGGAACTCTAATGAGATCTTTTCCACAATGTCTGTATGGACATAACATACTCCCTGAGTGAAAAGGAATATAGGTATTTAATTCATATTTAAACCCCATATCGGCAATTTTATTTAAAATAATAGAACTTTGCGTTAATGCATGAGAGCGTACCGATAATGTATCTGGTACTATTCTATTAAAGTACATTATAACTTCTGAAATTGATTTTCCATATCTATAATCACCATCTAACAAAAAATTAAAATTTGGGTGTATTCCAATATCAAAATTAGGATTTTCTATAATTTTTTTTAATAAATAAGTCTTATGTGTGATAAAAAAAGTTGCTTTTGCATTATATTTTTCTAATAAATTGATTGTATATAATATAATTTCATCTGGTGCCCAATCTATATCAATAGTAATAAAAATGTAATTTCTCCAACTCTCTTCAATATCAATATCTATATCTTTTATTAATCCAAACAACTTATAATTCCTCTATTTTGGCTTTTTCTATGACTAGTTTCTTATCATCAATAGTTTTAATGTAGGCACTTACATAAAGATAAAAATGTACATAGTTTTTATGCTTTAAATCAGTTTCAGACCTTGAACATCCAGACACAATCATATCTATTCTAATTAAGTTAGGACTAAACTAATCTATTGGCTTTATAATTTTTTATCCTATCGATTAAATAATTTTTCGCTTGCTAAATTAATATTTGAATTATTTATATGATCACCCATTGGTAAAGATAATCCCTGTTTATATGCTTTTACTACACCTACTACACCGGTAAAATATTTTATCTGCTGATAATATTTCCTTTTAATTATCAGATAATTTTGCTTCATATCCAATTTTTTTCATTATATTAATGATTGAGCCGATATTGCCTATTTGATACTCTATAATAATATTCATTTTTATTAGGATACATATCCTATTTTTTATTAATCATAATAATCTTGGCTGGATTCCCCACAACAACTAAATTTTCAGAAACATTATTAAGAACACATCCCGTTAGAATCATTGAATAATTACCAATTTCAAGATCCTCTTTTATTGAATAGTTAGTTCCCAAGTAACATGATTTTCCAATTATTACCCCACCGGAAATGCAAACCCAACTGTAATACAGGTATAATCTCCAATAATATCATCATGACTTACAATTGAATTTGGTAATATTACAATATGATTGTCTATTTTTACATTTGATGCAATGGTTACGTTTTGAAATATAACATTTCTGTACCAATTTGCGCCATTTTTGAAACGCTCTCGGTAGGATGAATATTTTTTCAATTGTTCCTGAAAACAATATAGCTAAAGCACCATCTCAACAATTATTTAAAATAACTACTCCATCAATTAATAGAATAATTTTATTAGTATCACATTAATATTTTTTTAAGGAGATAGTATTAAATATTCTTAAGATTAGTTTTCATAACTGCTTATTTTTTTATATTTATTCCATTCCTCAATAATTTCAATATGCACATTTTCATACCCTTTAATAACTTTAGTTTTTTTTGTATTGAAAACAATAGAACCAGGCGCTATATTTCTATGAATATCGGAACCCATGCTAACTAAAGATCCGGGACCAATTTCTACATTTTCCGCAATTTTAGCGCCCGTTCCAATAAAACTAAAAGACCCGATTTTTACACCTGAAGTTGTAGATACTAACGATGTAATTAATGCACCTTTCCCAATGATGTTATTAGCACCTATTATAGTATTTGCTACTATTATAACAAAAGGGCCGACCTTTGTATTACAAGAAATAACAGAGCCAGGATGTATAATAACTCCATTAGAAATTTTTGCACTTGAATATATTTTAGCAGTCGGGTGAATTAAAGTTTCAAATCTATTAGTTGGGATTTTTAGTCTCTTTAATATCTCATTTCTTATTAATCGTGTTCTGTGTGAACCAATACTAAATATAAATCTTATATCATCAGGAAATTTATTTGCTAAACTTAATGGACCTTTTACTTCCACACCTTCAATTTTTCTATTATGTAGCTTTTCATTATCATCTAATAAATAAATAACTTCGTAAGTTTTTTTAACTTTATTAATATCATAGATAATTTCACTTATTTCTGGATAGGCAGATGCTCCTAAAACTATGAGCTTTTTTATTTTATTATTCATAATTAATCCCCTTTAAATAATTTTTTCTAAGGCATTTATACTATGTATTTTCTCATTTTAAAAAAGTCCTTATTCATCTCTGAAAATATATCAGGGATTATTTCCTTATAGTAAATCTAAATACTCAATGCATTCTTCAAAACAATTAATGCTTCCTCGGGTTTAACTAAAATTTTATCTTTTCCTTGTATTGATTTTATGAAATTTGTTAATTCTAAAAGTAAGGGTTCTTGTTTATATATCGGATATTTTACAACCTTTCCTGTATTAATAAGACCGAACCCAAGAAATGTTTCACCAAAATTTGGATTATTTTGAAAATCGCTATTTTCATAAAACCAAACATCTTGTGTATAAAAGTCACCTCTTAGCATGCCTGCACTACCATAAACCTCAATATTTCTATCTCTCGTTGGAGTTATCCAGCTGAATTCACAGGAAGCTTTTATATTATTTTCTAAATCTAATAATGTTTTAACATATATTTCCTGTTTTCCTGATTTTATTATTTGAGATTGGATGTTTTTGATTTTTCCTCCCAGGTAATTTATTATATCAAAGTCATGGACTGCAAGATCAATTAAAACACCTTCCACTTTACCTAGTAATCTTTTAGGAAAGGGACCAACTCTTCTTGTGTTTATAAGATAAATGTTACTTAATAAATCGTTATCAATAAAATCTTTAATTTTAGTAACAACCGGATTGAATCTTTCAATATGACCGACCGTAAAAATAACACCTTTTTTTTCTGCAGACTTTATCATTTCTTCTGCATCTCCAATTGTGTGCGCTATAGGTTTTTCTACGAGTATATTTATTCCTGCATCAATTACATCTAATACATTTTTCTTATGGCTACTGGGTGGGGTTGCAACAATCACTCCATCCGGTTTTTCTTTTTTTAACATTTCAATATGGTCTTGATATATTTTTGATATTCCGAATCGTTTTGAAGTATCTTCTAAAATTTTTCGATTAATATCAGAAATTATTATTTCATTAACTTCAGGAATATTTTTTAATACTCTTACATGGTTCTTTCCCATTGAACCCGTGCCAATTACTGCTATTTTCATATTTTATTTTACCTTCCACTTTGTTTATAATTTATTTTTCTTATACCAATCTATAGTTAGCTTAATGCCTTTTGTAAAATTTATAGAAGGTTTAAAATCAACCAATTGTCTTGCTTTTTCAATACTTCCTTCATGTACTTGAACATCTCCGGGTCGTTTTTTCCTATACTCAATATTTCCAGTATACCCCATTTCATCGCAAATTGTTTTAATGATTTTTTCAATTTCAATTTGCCTTCCTGATGCCAAATTTATAATTTCTCCTCTCAATTCTTCATTCTTATAGACATCTATAGTTGCCTTGGCTGTATCTGTAACATAGATAAAATCTCTTGTTTGTTTACCATCACCATATATTATCGGTTTTTCTCCATTAAGGATTCGTTTTATAGTAAGCGGAATTACACCCGCATAACTACCTTCATTTTGCCTTGGCCCATAATTATTAAAAGGTCTAATAATTGTAACATCAAGATTGAAAGTTTTAAAATAAGAATATGAAATTAAATCTGATGCTGCTTTGCTTGCCGCATAAGAAGTATGAGGTAATAAAGGATGATTTTCATCCATCGGGGTATAAACAGCAGAACCATAAGCCTCTGATGACGAATAAACAACTAAAGAAATTGACTTATTCAATTTTCGCATAGATTCGAGTATACTCTGTGTCATATGAACATTTTGATCAAAACACCATATTGGTCTTTCAATTGAAACCTCCAGAGGGATTACAGCTAAATGAAAAATTACATCAATATCATATTTGTCTATTAAATTCTGGGTTTCATTAAAATTAGTAATGTCAAATTGTTCAAATATAAAATTATCAAATTTTTTAGCTTCATCCAGATTGCTTTCCTTTCCTAAAAAAAGATTATCAACAGAAATTAGCTTAGCAACCGGTTCTTTCAGAATTGCGTCACACAAGTGACTACCAATAAAACCTGCTCCACCGGTGACCATTACATTTTTATCTTTTAATGTTGCCATTTATATTCTCCAATTGTTCTTTAATATGAAACTCCAGTTTGTCGGCAACACAGGTAACTTCCTCTTCTTTTAATTCATAATATAGTGGTAAAGCAAGAGATTGATTATAAAGAAATAAAGAATTTGGGCATATGTCTTTACTCTTATAAACAGGTTGAATATGAGAAGCGTAAGTTCCTATCTGGGTTTGAATGCCATCATCTCGTAATGATACAATTAATTTATTTCTATCAATTTTTTTATCCAAAACAACAGCATAGGTTTGATATACATGGTAATTATATTTTTCCTCAATAGGTGTTGTTATGAATTTATTATTTTCTAAAAGTTTATTATAAAGGTTAACAAGTTTTCTTTTTTTCTCTAACACTTTAGGATATTTTTTCAACTGTTCCAGAGCAATAGCTGCATTTATATCGGATAATTTATAATTGTAACCCAATGCCTTAAACGAAGGAATTTTAAAATCTTTTTGACGCTTAAAAGCGGATTCCATACCAAAACAGGAAAGTGAGCTAATAATATCAGCATAATCTTCATTATTTGTAACTACAATTCCCCCTTCCCCCGAAGTTGTATTTTTGCGAGCATGAAAAGAAAAAGCAGTAATATCTCCAAATGAACCCGCCGGTTTTCCTTTTTGCTTTGCTCCTATTGCGCAAGCTGCATCTTCTATTACTTTTAGATTATGTTTTTCTGCAATTTCTAATATTTTATCCATGTCAGCCATCTGACCAAATTCATGAACTACAATAATAGCTTTTGTTTTATCATTGATTTTCTCTTCGATTAAGGATGGCTCAATGAGATAGTTTCTTAAACTTACATCTACGAATCTTGGTTTTGCTCCGCAAAACATAACCGAGTGGCCAGTAGCCGGGAAAGTATAGTCAGAGACTAAAACTTCGTCTCCTGGCTTTATACCTATTGCCAGTAAGGATAGATGAAGCCCTGCTGTACAGTTATTTACAGGAATGGCAAATTTAGTATTGGTAAATTTTTTTATATATTCAGAAAGTTCCTTTCCCTTTGGTCCCTGTCCTGCTACCCAGCCTGAATCGAAAGTTTCTTTTACGGCACTGATTTCGTTATCATCAAAATAAGGTTTTGTAAGGAAAATCATATTATATCCCTCCTTTCAAATTTTTAATCACTTTGCAAACTTTTTCTATATCATTCTTTTTTATCCCCGGATGCACGGGTAGACTTAAGACCTCGCTTGATATTTTCTCAGCAATCGGAAAATCTCCTTCTTTATATCCATACCTCATAAATGTTGTGATTAGATGTAAGGGTTGGGGATAAAAAATAGCAGGGAAGATATCATTACTATTTAGCTTGCTAATTAATTCTTCCCGAGAATGCCCAAAAATCTTGTGATTAATTTTTATGGTATATTGATGGTAAACATGTTTATATCTTTCAGGAACATAAGGTGTAGTTATTCCTTCAATTTCATTGAGATATTCATCATAAAGTTTTGCATTTCTTCGTCTTACGGTATTAAATTCTTCCAGTTTTTCAAGTTGATTCAAACCGATTACAGCATGAATGTCAGTCATTCGATAATTATAACCAAATCCAATATAATTGTATCGCCCCTTAGATGATTGACCATGATGGCGAAAACTTTTAACCTTTTCAATAAAATCATCATTATTTGAAGTAACTAATCCTCCTTCAGCTGACATCATATTTTTTGTAGCATAAAGACTAAAAGCTCCAATATCTCCGATGCTACCGGCTTTTTTCCCATTAATTTCTGCATCATGTGCTTGAGCAGCATCTTCAATTACAAGTAGATTGTGATTTTTCGCAATATTAATAATTTTTTCCATATCAGCCATTAAACCATAGAGATGCACAGGAATAATTGCTTTCGTTTTAGGTGTTATTTTCTTCTCAATCTCATTCGGATCTATATTAAATGTCCTTTCATTAATATCTGCAAATACAGGTTTAGCACCAACCATTAGTATTGAGTTTGCCGTAGCCACAAAGGTAAAAGGAGTTGTAATTACTTCATCCCCCGCTTGAATACCAACTGAAAATAAAGCTGAATGCAGAGCAGCTGTTCCTGAATTAACCGCAGCACAATATTTAACATTACACTTCTTGCTAAATTTTTCTTCCAGTTCTTTTACTTTTGGACCCTGGACAATCATTCCCGATTTTAATACTGATACAACATCATTACAAATTTTATCATCAATATAAGGCTTTGCTGTATATATTCCCATACAATCCTCCAATCAACATTTTTTCTTTTATTTATCGCGTAATTTTAAGTATGAACATCTATATTTATCACCATTTCTGTTTTACATATATCACAATAGTACTTCAGTTGTTCATCTAATTTATTTATTTTTTTCATTTTATGACCCATTTTACAGACATAGCCAACGATTCTAGCGGGATTACCCCTAACCAATGAGAATGGAGCGACATCTTGAGTTACTACAGAACCGGCAGCAACCATGGAATATGAACCAATTATATTGCCTGCGACTATTGTAGCATTTGCTCCAATTGAACAACCTTTTTTTAAAATCGTATTTGTTATTTCCCAATCTTTATTAAATGCACGAGGATAAAGATCATTTGTGAAAACAACATGAGGGCCTATAAAAACATCATCTTCTACAGTTACTCCTTTATATAATGATACATTATTTTCAATTTTAACATTATCTCCGATTATTACATCTAAATCAAGATAAACATTTTTACTAATAATACAATTGTTGCCTATCTTAACATTTTCTCTAATTTGCGCTTGATTCCAGATAAAGGTTCCCTCTCCGATTTTTGCATTTTCGCTTACTTCGGCTGTTTTATGTACGAAAACACCATTATTTTTTTTTATTTTTGACATGACAAATTACTCCTGCTTTTTAATTTTTAATAGTTTAGAGATCTGTCCCCCATTTAATAACCCTTTCTAATAAGAGTTCAATGTTTTAGGAATTATAATAAATAAGTCATCAAAAGGAAAACACTTCTTATTTTGTTAGTTTAATATATCCTATTTTGTTGCTATCAATTAATCTCTTTATTGGTGATGCCCCAAAAAATCCTACTCTACAAGCAATAGACATTTTTTTACCTTTACTCTTATTTTTAATTATTATTATATTTTCTCATTTTATCAATTTAGTTCATAAAAAATATTCCAAAAATATTCTAAATTATTTTAATTTTATTTTTGTTTTATTATAACTTCTCCGTATTTTCATTATTGGACTTTATTACATTTCTTGTATCGAACACTGCAAGAGCGTTTTTAGCTACTATATCATAATCAACTTTGCTATGTGCCGTAGTAATAATTATGATATCTTTTTCTTTAATTTCTTCTTCGGTAAGTTTTCCTAGTGATTTATATTCTTTCTCATTATTTGTAAATTTAGGGATATAAGGATCATAATAGGAAACAGTTGCCCCTTCTTGCTCTAATTTTTCTATTATTTCTAAGGCAGGAGATTCCCGCAAATCATCAATATCTTTTTTATAAGCTACTCCCAACAAGAGGACTTTTGCTCCGTTAAGAGATTTCTTAAATTTTTGGGAAAGTATTTTTGCTGTCCTTTCCACCAGATATTCCGGCATATACCTATTTATTTCACCAGCTAACTCAATAAGTCGAGTATGATAATTATATTCTCGGGCTTTCCAGGTAAGGTAAAAGGGATCAAGAGGAATACAATGCCCTCCAATACCTGGACCAGGGTAAAAAGGCATAAAGCCATAAGGTTTGGTCTTTGCTGCTTCTATAACTTCCCAGAAATCAATTCCCATTTTATGGCAAAGGATAGACATCTCATTAGCCAAAGCAATGTTTGTATATCTAAAGACATTTTCGTAAATCTTTTCCATTTCCGCCACTTTGGGAGAAGAGACAGTATATACCTTACCCTGGATAATATTACTGTAAAGATAGGAAGCAACTTCTGTACAATCTGGAGTCACTCCTCCTACTACTTTAGGTGTATTTCTCACTTTATACCAGGGATTGCCAGGATCAATCCGTTCCGGGGAAAAAGCTAAAAAGAAATCTTTGCCACATTTAAGGCCAGAGTTTTTCTCAAGAATTGGTTTTACTAGTTCTTCGGTAGTACCCGGATAAGTAGTGGACTCAAGAACTATTAGCATTCCAGGATGAATATATTTAGCAATATTTTCGGTAGAATTTTTTACATAAGAAAGATCAGGTTGCTGATAGATGTCGAGAGGGGTAGGGACACAGATGCAAACAGTATCTAGATCCTTTATAAAAGAATAGTCGATAGTTGCTTGCAACAGTCCTTTATCTACTACTTCTTTAAGGTCTAAATCTATGATATCTTTGATATAATTTTGTCCTTCATTTACCATAAGAACCTTTTTTTCTTGCATATCAAATCCAATAGTTTTATATCCTGCTTTGGCTTTTTCTACAGCAAGGGGCAGGCCAACATAGCCCAGGCCGATTACACCTAAGACGGCAGTTTTGTTTTTGATTTTGGAGAGTAATTGTTGCTTATAAGGATTTTTATTTTTTTCCATATTTTTCCTTTCAATTTATAACATCTATTGGGATTGCTTCGATTTGCTCGCAATTACAAAAAAATGCTTTCACAATGATTTTTTTACGACTTTTTTTCGAACATATTTTTAAAATTTTCAGAACTTATATTTAATCCTTCATTATAATTTATAATTCGAGAGTATTTTTGAGATTTATAAGCCATTAAGATTATACTCAGAGATTTTTTTCCTTCATTGCCATTTATTAATGGATTAGTATTATTTCTAATCGCACCTATAAAATTTTTATAAAGTGGAGTATGCCCTCTGCCATAAACATTGGGAATTTCTGAATTAAATTTTTTTTGCACTTCTTCAAGAGAATCTTTATTATCTTTAAAATTCCAAACTATTATCTTGTTTAAAGCTAATCCCCCAATTACTGCTGTCCCTTTTTCCCCTATTATAGTAAGTGTTTCTTCTAAATTCTTAGGATAAACACATACGGTTCCTTCGATATTTCCTATTGCTTTATTTTTAAATCTAACGATTATGCTTCCATAATCCTCTGTTTGAATATAGGGATGCATATAATTTCCCGTCTGCCCATATACTGAATCAATTTCACTATCTATCATCCATTTAAGGAGATCGATATTATGCGTACACTGATTTATTAGACATCCTCCATCTAATTTCCAGGTCCCTCTCCAGTTAGCTTTATCATAATACTCTTTATTTCTGTTCCATAAGATTCGAGCAGTTCCGGCAAATATTCGGCCAAATCTTTCTTCATCAATTGCCTGGCGCAATTTCTGAATGGTAGGATTAAATCTGTTCTGATAACATACTGATAATTTTACGTTATTTTCCTCGGCCTCCCTAATCATACTATCGGCATCCAGAAGAGACATAGCCATTGGTTTTTCCACCAAGACATGTTTTTTTTGAGTAAGACAATTAAGGGCAATTTTCGCATGATGTCCAGATTCGGTACAGATGGAGCAGGCATCAATATCTTCTTCCTGGAGCATATTTTTATAATCAGTAAATATTTTTGGTTTTTTGAGGGAAATATTATTTTCTTTTGCCTGGTTTACATATTCATTAGCTCTCTGCTCAGCCTTATTTTTTATTAGATCACAAACAGAAACAA
>Ga0209386_1000457_pt1 | contig 20441 bp, 12 predicted proteins | sample NGEPertwo_FD_184510 | JGI IMG/M metagenome (GOLD analysis project Ga0209386, IMG submission 184510) | Arctic peat soil microbial communities from the Barrow Environmental Observatory site, Barrow, Alaska, USA - NGEE Permafrost154B-two... | ecosystem: Environmental > Terrestrial > Soil > Wetlands...
AAACCAGAAGAACTCCAGAAGGCAATCGCGTTTCTGTGTTCGGTGGCGGATGGTGATGATGCTAGTGGGTTTAAAAGTATAAAATCCTCAGCGACATATTTACTGGGGAAACTTTTTCTTGATGGGAAAGTAATGACTAAAGATATAAGCCAGGCTATTCGATATTTGACGATGTCAGCTGAAGAAAATAACGAGTGGGCGAGTTATCAGCTTGGAAAGCTTTTCTTGCAAGGAAAAGAAATTCCTAAAGACACTGTGAAGGCGATAAAGTACCTAAAGAATTCTGCTGAAGAGGGTAATCAGTTTGCTCAGTATATTTTGGGGAAAACTTATTTGCTTGGAAAAGATGTAATGAGAGATAAAAAACTTGCAATAGAATGGCTTACTCAATCTGCTGAGCAAGGAAATGAATATGCCAGATTCTTTCTTGATAACATTGATAAGTTTAATGGCCCATCAGTATCACATTGCATTACAAGGATGCTCCATCAGATGAGCAAAATTTTTGAAGAAAATGTGATGCCATATAGAGATTCAAATAGCATGAAGGTTGACAGTAAGTTACTCAGAAAATTAAAGGAGAAGAAGATGGCTCAAGGGCATAAAAGAGAGGATCATATAATTGAGGTGTAAATATTATGCCTATTTGCAAATGATAAATAATGGTAAAATAGTAAGGTGCATTAGTAATACTGATGTGATATCTGAGATTGAAATTACTTAAATATGTAGAATCACTTATTCTAAGTTTGGAACTTATTCTGCTTATATCTAAGGAGGGACAGAAAATGAATATTATTGATGACTTTAATGAAATTATGGATCATGCGCATTATTGGAATTGGTTGCCGGATTGGGGTGTTGTAAAAGATATATATCAAGCGTTCCCAGAATCCTATTCAGTATTAATTCCGTTCGCATATGCATATTTAGAAGAATTGATTCGATCAACAACTTCTGAATATGGAATTGAAATACGTGATGAATTGGGGAATCTCAAAAAACGAAAAGTGGGTGTAAAATTATTGGAGCTAGCGATTAAAGAAAACAAGAGTAATAATTCGGAATTTGTCTATATGCTCGAAAAAATGAAACCTTATTACACATTTTCTCAGCCTACTGATAGAGGGGATAATCGAAACAGTGTTGTTCATGGTTATATGCATCCGAGATTCTGGGATAAGGATTCTTTTGAGAACTTAGTTCACGATATTGCATTGATTTCAAAGCATTCCCAGTTTTAATAGCATAAGATAATTTACAGGTATGGCGGTTTTAGAAAAGCAGTCTTTCGTATGAGACTGTTATTTTTTTGTCTAAATTAAAGTAGATGAGGTGAATTATTATGAAAATGAAAAAGATCAAAGTAAATTGCTTTTTTAGAAATCTCGAAAAACAAAATATACATCCCTACATGAAACGCCGCCCAGTTAAAAGGACGGCGTTTCATCGTATAGGATGTAGAAAAAGGTAGGAGGTGCACCATGGGAACATACATCCATTTCACCAATGAACAAAAGCAAAAAGCCAACAATGTTGACCTAGTAGAGTTTCTAAGGATGCAAGGCGAAACCCTAATTCCCTCAGGTAGGGAAAAGCGACTTGAAAGTAATCACAGCATAACCGTCAGAGGAAATGAATGGTTTGATCACGCTACGAAAGAAGGTGGTCTTGCTATTGATTTTGTCCAAAACTTTTATGGTCATACATTCCCAGATGCCGTGACAATGCTCCTAAACGGTGAGCAAGGAGTTCCGTATTCTAAGGCAAAGAATCGTGAAGAAGCAAGAAAACCATTTGAACTTCCACCCAGAAATAACGATATGCGTAGGGTATTTGCTTATTTAATCAAACATCGATTGATTGATCGTGATGTCGTTAGTTTTTTTGCCAAAGAAAAACTCATTTATGAAAGCAGAGAGCCATCGGCAGATAAATCAAGAGAATATCATAATGCCATATTTGTTGGTTACGATGAAAATGGAGTGCCACGGCATGTTCATAAAAGAGGACTGTATACAGAGGGAATAGGCTTCAAAGGAAACATTGATAGCAGTAATCCCTGCTATAGCTTTCATTACATTGGGAGCAGCAACCGAGTCTATGTTTTTGAAGCTCCTATTGATTTGTTGTCATTCTTTACACTTCACAAAAACTCAGATTGGAAGAAACACAGCTATATTGCTCTTTGTGGATTATCAGAACAATCGCTTTTTAAAACTCTCGAATGTAACTCTGAGTTATCGCATGTGGTTTTGTGCTTAGATCATGATTCGGCTGGGATTGAAGCAAGTGAGAAAATCAAAGATATGCTTGATGAAAAAAGTCTCAGTTGTAATCAATTACAATCGCAATATAAAGACTGGAATGAAGATGTAAAGGCATCACAAGATACATTTGCTATCCCAGCGGAAGAGCATCCGCAGCACCTGTTGAAAAAAGAACTGTGTGAAGAAATATTGATGATTGTTAAAGAAACGGAGTCAATGGAACACCAATTTGAGGATTGTGAAAAGGCACTTATACTTGCGCAGATACAAAATGAAAATCAGGCTAATGCTATGAAAATGGCATCAGCCATTTTTTTATGTTTGGCTCTAAATCAGCGTAGAGAAATAGGCGAAAAAGTGACTGACGAAGAAATTGTCCAAAGTTTGAGTGAGCAGTTCAGGGCTTATCAAAACCGAAGCAAATGGGATCCAACGCTGTCAGAAATAAGAAGGAAATTCTCTAATGTTAAAGATACAAAGGAGATCACTAATCAAACTGACAAAGCGAAAAACGTCAAAGGATTTCAGGAAGTAGCATTGGAGCTTTTGCGATCTTTGATAAAGCTAGAGCTTACTCATCAAAAGCAGATTCAGACCCCATCACTAAAAATGTCATGATAATAAAAGGCATGGGATTCCTATGCCTTAACTAGCGAAAGGATGTGAAAAATGAACTCACAAGTTTATATGTTGATTGCATCTGCTGCGATCATGTTTTCTGTTATTGGTGGCTTATCCTTACTTGCTCATTACTACACCTTAAACGGTATTAAATCTAGAACTGTAGGAGATGGTCAACATGGAGTCGCCAGATTTGCTTCGAAAAAAGAGATCGAAAATACGTACCATCATATTCCGTTCAACGTGAAAGACTGGAGGCGAGGCGTTAATCTTCCAGTCGATGAAAAGGGAAACATAATTCAAGGTTTAGTAATTGGTTGCAAAGGATCAAAGGGAACGGTTAACGGCCTTATAGATTCTGGTGATGTACATTGCTTGATGATTGGTGCAGCAGGTGTTGGTAAGACAGCATATTTTCTATATCCGAATCTTGAATACGCCTGTGCCAGTGGCATGTCGTTTATCACAACAGATACAAAAGGTGACCTTGCAAGAAACTATGGAACAATTGCTAAAGAAAACTATGGCTATAACATTGCGGTAATTGATTTGCGTAACCCTACCAGAAGTGATGGGAACAATCTCCTTAATCTGGTCAACAAGTACATGGATTTGTACCGAGAGGATAACACCAATTATTCAGCAAAAGCAAAAGCTGAGAAGTATGCAAAAATCATTTCAAAGACCATCATTTCTACAGATGGAAACAATGCTGCTATGGGGCAGAATGCGTTCTTTTATGACGCAGCAGAAGGCCTGCTCACATCGGTGATTCTGTTGATTGCAGAATTTCTCCCACCAACTATTGAAGACAATCAAAAGGTTGAGAAACGCCATATCATTTCAGTTTTTAAAATGGTACAGGACTTAATGGTTCCAAGCAAGATCAAAGGGAAAAGTCAGTTTCAGCTCTTGATGGATAAATTGCCATCAACTCATAAAGCAAAGTGGTTTGCCGGAGCTGCACTCAATTCAGCAGAGCAGGCGATGGCTTCGGTACTATCAACAGTTCTATCAAGACTCAATGCATTTCTTGATTCGGAGATGGAGCAAATCCTATGTTTCGATACTGCAATTGATGCAGAACGTTTCTGCTACGAAAAATCAGCTGTCTTTCTCATTCTCCCAGAGGAAGATGTTACTAAGTATTTTATGGTATCTCTATTTCTACAGCAGTTCTATCGTGAGATGCTGACAGTAGCTGATGAAAACGGTGGCAAGTTACCTAATCGCGTGATGATTTATGCGGATGAGATTGGAACAATTCCTAAAATTGAATCTTTTGAAATGATGCTCACAGCAGGAAGATCCAGAAGAATATCCGTGATACCAATTATTCAGTCCTTTGCTCAGCTTGATAAGAACTATGGTAAAGAAGGCAGTGAAATCATATCCGACAACTGTCAGCTGACAATCTTCGGAGGGTTTGCACCCAACTCTGAGACTGCCCATGTTCTTTCTAAAGCATTAGGTACAAGAACTGTGATGAGTGGCAGCATCAGCAGAGGAAAAAACGATCCATCTCAAAGTTTGCAAATGATAGAGCGACCGCTAATGACAGCAGATGAGCTGAAATCATTACCAAAAGGTGATTTTGTCGTAATGAAGACTGGCGTACATCCGATGAAAACTAAATTGAAGCTTTTCTTGGATTGGGGAATTACTTTTGATAAGACCTATGAAACTGAAGAGAAGTCTCATCGTAAGGTTTATTATGCTGACAAGGAAGAACTTGAAGAAAATATTATAAGGCATACAATGGCATTAGATATGGATGAAGAAGATGATGCTGCTGAGGACAATGCCGTGGATCGCAAACGTGGTGGTACACTTCATTCACCAGCGGTAGAACAAGTTGAAGAAACGGGTTCAAAGCGAAAATCTATTATAAGAACTTAGGGGGTGTTGAACGTGAGTTTCTTTGGAAACATTTATCGTGAGGAAGTTTCTTCACGGGCAAAAACCGTATACATGTATTTGAAAGATAGAAGCAATGCAGAAGGCGAATGTTGGCCAGCCATAAAAACCATTGCTAGAGATACTTCAATGTCCGTCAGTACAGTAAAAAGAGCCCTTGCAGATTTGATACACTGTGACCTGCTCAGCAAGGAATACCGCCATAGGGAGAATGGCAGTAAATCCTCGAATCGATACTTTTTGAAAAAATAAATAATTGGGAAGGATCACGAAAAAGGCATAATTGACCGCCAAGGGGAAGCTATGTCTTTTTCGTGGACTGAGCCTGGGTTCATGATGGACTGACCAGAAGGAATCACTTTAAGAATTAATATAACATCAGAGAAAAAAATATAATCATATCAGAGTCAGTATCAGTTTTTAGAAGTTGGCTATAGTTCATTAATAGATGATACTTTTTTTGAGAAGTTGAACGATTATGTTGTAGTCCTAACATATCTTTGACAGTTGAGAGAAACAAAAACTCTAGAAAGCCTTGTAAACAGCGCAATCCAGAGTTTTTTAAGTTTTAAAAAAGTGAGTAATGTTTTCTATTTTTTAGTGCCCTAAATTTTTTTTCCCATTGGTTTTATACTAACTATCTGATAATCCGTTCTAAAATTAAAGGTTTCATGCAAAGCATCAGTAAAGTCAGTTCTTGTATAGGTTGGTATATAGCCATCACCAGGAGCAATGTTAAAATTCATATTGCGCAAGGCAGAAACTATTTCGTGGCATGTAAACTTTTCCCCTAATCTTTTTTCAAGATATCTATACAAGGTAAGTGCAAGAAAACAGGTAGTGAAATGAGCTTCTATTCTATCATCACGGCTTAAATAAACAGGTCTTGCCTTGAATTCGCTCTTCATAATTCTAAAGCATTCTTCGATTTCCCAACGTCTATGGTTAATTTTTGCAATAACTGATGCATCATCATCCAAGTTAGTACATACAGAATAAAACCCATCGTACATTTCTTCATCAGAAATAGAATTCTCATTTATGCCATATATAGTTTTATCAGCTATTTTACCATCTTTTGTAACATTCGTAGATGATATGAAGCGTTTAAAATCATTTTGATTTTTTTTATTTACATCAGAAGGTCTTTTTTCAATCAATTTAGTTGCACACTCTAACTGTCTGTTTCTAATCTGTCTTTGATAATCTCTGTATTTAAGAGAGTAAGTGACAATAAGCTTCTGCTCTAAACCATCTTCATTTATCCAACGCTCTTTATAAAAGGTTTCAGGCTTGTATTTTTCATAGGTCTTCTCATCATCGCCAAGTAAGCTTATGTCATATGTTTCTTTAACTCCGGGAAGACACCAGCCTGTAGGATCAAGTGCCCACTTTTTCAAATGCTTTTTCAACTTCTTAACAGATTGCGTTGTAATAAAGGCTCTGTCTTTTTTTGAGTTGAATTTACGATTTTCTGTTGAAGATAATCCTGCATCTGTGCATACAACAAACTTTGACAATTCAAAATCTTTAAAAATCTTTTCCTCTAGAGGTCTTAGAGTTGTCTGTTCATTTGTATTGCCGCTATGAATACAAAAAGCAAGAGGAATTCCATCTCCATCCATAAATAATCCCATTTCAACAATTGGGTTAGGCTTATGATCCTTGCCGACACCGTATTGCCTTAAACCAGAGGCTTCCTCTATTTCGAAAAAGTAGTTAGAGCAGTCATAGTAAAGGATTCGGTCATTTCTTTTAGAAAGGGACAAGCTATTTTTATAGAGCTCTGACTGTATAAAATCAGTTTCCTTAGCGATAACTTCTAAAGCTCGATATATATTCTGTAATTCGAAGTCAGGTTGTTCCAGCAAACTCTTTGATTCTTCAAAAGTATTAAATTTAGAAGATGGGAAAAGAATTCTGCCATAAATCAATCTAGAAAGAATAGAATCAAGATTGAAGGTAAACTTATATCTATTCGATATTTCTTTGCAAATCTTGTGCAACCCTAATACTACACAACCGTGGCCAATGTAGTTTAAGTAAAGTTAAGCTAAGAAGCAAGATATATTTGTATTTGGTAAAGTAGTAAACTTAAGATTTAGGTGCATAAATAATTGTAGCAAAACTGGTCGTTTATGGGAAGTGAAAAATATGGTCTTGGATATGGCAAAATAGCTGCATTCAAGACCTGTTTTATTCCCAAAACTTGTTTCAAATTCAAAGTATTATAACCCATACGTTTATGGAAAGGTTGGAAAATATGAAGAGTATGACATTAGGCTATGCAAGGGTATCGACAGACGAGCAGAATCTTGACAGGCAGATTGATGCACTAAATAGGTTCGGTATTGATGTTCTCTTCGACGAGAAGATGTCAGGAACAAAAAGAGAACGACCAGAGCTTAATAAACTTATTGAGAGAATGTCTATGGGGGATACAGTGGTAATAGAAAGCTTGTCCAGGCTTGGTAGGAGCACAAAAGACTTAATAGAACTTATGGAGATGTTTAATTCTAGAGGAATCAATCTTGTATCACTTAAAGAATCCATAGACACGGGCACGAGCACTGGCAAACTTCTGTTTACCCTAATGAGCGCGTTAGCTCAGTTCGAGAGAGATTTAATATCTGAGAGAACCATTGAAGGCCTTAAATCAGCTAGAGCAAGAGGTAGATTGGGTGGCAGGCCAAGAATAAATGATGATAAGATTAAGAAGGCTATGAAGTTATATAACACTAAACAGTATTCTTTAAAGGAAATTGAACAGATGACGGGAATCAAAAAAAGTACCTTATATCGCAATATTACTTTATGATTAATTGAAGGAGATAAAAGTTATGAAAAATAAAATATGTAAGTGATTTGGATAAGTGTTCACAAATTAAATTACGTAAAGAAATGAAAGCAATCAATTGAGTAAAAACCAGGCAAAAGATTTCATTTTATACTTGAAAAACTACAAAATTCAACAGTAAGCAGGGTAAAAGTGGATCAATGATAATTTAACTAAATGGGATTATAACAAATTAAGTAGACAGAGTGATTTCTCCTGCAACGCGTAGAAATACTCCTGAAATATATATATTCGTTGCAAATTAACGTTGGTATTGATAAAATGGAAGAAATGAAAGGGGGTTGTGTTTTATGGCTGTGAGTTATAACAAGCTTTGGAAGTTGCTCATTGATAAAAAAATGAAAAAAACCGAATTAATGGAGGCCGCAAGCATAGGTACTACAACCCTCTCAAAGCTTGGTAAAGGCCAGTTTGTCAGTATGGAAGTATTGGTGAAAATCTGCAAAGTACTAGAGTGTAATATTGGCGATATTGTTGACTATATTTCAGATGGAGAATAAATGAAGATAATGACGGAGGTGATGTAATTATGAAAATAATTGATAATGTTCGAGATATTTTAAAAGATGATCTTTCTGAGGTTATGCAAAAGAATAGCAAAATAGCCATAGCGGCATCATATTTCTCAATTTATGCTTACCAAGAGTTAAAGGCACAACTTGAAAATATCGATGAATTGAAATTTATTTTTACGTCACCATCCTTTACAACAGAAAAAGCGAAGAAGGAAAAACGTGAATTTTATATTCCACAACTTAATCGGGAAAAAAGTTTATATGGAACTGAGTTTGAAGTGAAGCTCCGCAATGAAATGACCCAAAAGGCAATTGCAAAAGAATGTGCTGAATGGGTGCGTCAAAAAGCCACCTTCAAAACAAATACTACCCAAGAGAATATGGGAGGCTTTATCAATGTCCAAAATGATTATGCGCGCTTTACATATATGCCAATCAATGGCTTTACAACTGTAGATATCGGGTGTGAAAAAGGGAATAACATTTATAATATGGTCAATCGATTCGAAGCACCATTTAGCGATGAATACTTTAAACTTTTTAATGAGGTTTGGCATAATAAAGAGAAGCTCCAGGACGTTACGGATGAGGTGATTGAGAATATCACCACTGTTTATCGGGAGAATCCAGCTGAATTTATTTACTTTGTTACCTTGTATAATATCTTCAATGAGTTTCTTGAAGATGTTTCAGAAGATGTGCTTCCTAACGAAGCAACTGGCTTCAAAGAAAGTGCCATTTGGAGCAAACTTTATAATTTTCAGAAAGAAGCTGTCCTTGCAATAATTAATAAGCTTGAAAAGTTTAATGGCTGTATTTTAGCGGATAGTGTTGGATTAGGTAAAACTTATACGGCTCTCGGTGTTATTAAGTATTATGAAAACAGGAATAAATCGGTATTGGTTTTATGCCCGAAAAAACTATCAGATAACTGGAACACTTTTAAACTAAACTTACTCAATAATCCTATTGCTTCTGATAGGCTGCGTTATGATGTGCTTTACCATACAGATTTGTCAAGGACTCGTGGCTATTCCAATGGCATCCCACTGGATCGAATCAACTGGAGCAATTATGATTTGGTTGTTATTGACGAGTCGCATAATTTCAGAAATGGTGGACAAACTTATGGGAATGCAGGAGAAAAAGAAAATCGTTATCTCAGACTTCTGAATCAAGTCATTAGAAAAGGTGTGAAAACAAAGGTTCTGATGCTATCTGCAACACCGGTGAACAATCGCTTTGCAGATTTGAGAAATCAGATAGCTCTAGCTTACGAGGGTGATGAGAGTTTAATAAATAGCAAACTCAGTACCAAGAATAGTATTGATGTTATTTTTAGGCGTGCGCAAACTGCCTTTAATGCATGGAGTGAACTGGATGTGACTGAACGTATCACTGATAATTTACTTAAAATGCTTGATTTCGATTTTTTTGAGCTATTGGATAGCGTGACCATTGCACGTTCAAGAAAACACATTGAAAGATATTATGACACTTCGGATATAGGAACTTTTCCAGAGAGAAAAAAACCTATATCTATTCGTTGTGGACTCACAAATCTGTCAAATGCCATAAATTATAACGAAATATATGCCTATTTATCTTCTCTTAATCTCAGCATCTATACCCCCTCAGATTATATTTTGGCCAGTAAAATTGAAAAGTATGAAGCCAGGTATGGAACAGATATGGGAAATACCCGTTTTAAACAATCAGACCGAGAACTTGGTATTATGGTTCTGATGCGAATAAATTTACTTAAAAGACTTGAAAGCTCCGTTCATGCTTTTAGACTGACGGTTAATCGCATATTGAAACTAATAGAACAGACAATAGAAGATATTGAGAACTATGATCCTAAAAAAGTAATTGAACTTATAAATCTTTGCGATGCTGATTTTGATATGGATGACCAAAATACGGACTTCTTCTCTGTTGGGAAAAAGGTGAAAATAGATCTCTCGGATATGGATTATAAAACCTGGCTCGATGAGTTGAAGCAAGATAGACATGTTCTACTAGAACTGTTGTTAGGAATTGATTTCATAACACCGGAACAGGATAAAAAGTTAAATGTATTAATGGAGACGATTCAAAACAAACTGGCAAATCCAATCAATGATAACAATAAAAAGATTATTGTATTCTCAGCCTTTGCGGATACGGTAGAGTATTTGTATGTGCATATTAGCAAAATGTTTAAAGAAAAATACGGACTGGATTCTGCAATGGTTACAGGTGGAAATGGCAGCAAAACAACAGTACAAAAGCTTCATACAGATCTTAATACAATCTTATCGTGTTTCTCTCCCTTGTCAAAGGAAAAACATTTGATCATGCCTAATGAGAAAGCCGAAATAGATATGCTGATTGCTACTGATTGTATATCTGAAGGTCAAAACCTACAGGATTGTGACTTCTTAATCAATTATGATATTCACTGGAATCCTGTTCGCATTATTCAGCGCTTTGGGCGTATTGACCGTATTGGAAGCAAAAATGATGTAATTCAGTTAGTAAACTTTTGGCCTGATTTGGATTTGGATGACTATATCAAGTTAAAATCAAGAGTTGAAACTAGGATGAAGATTTCAGTAATGACCGCAACCGGAGATGATAATCCCATTGATGATGACAAAGGTGACTTGGAATATCGTAAACAACAGCTTGAGAGGCTTCAAAATGAAGTAGTAGATATTGAAGAAATGTCCAGTGGAGTATCTATCATGGATTTAGGATTAAATGAATTCAGGATGGATTTGCTTGGATACGTCAAAGAAAATCCTGATCTTGAAAAGACACCTTTTGGCATGCATGCGATTGTGCCATCAGATGGTACAGAAATTCCTCCAGGAGTTATATATATCCTAAAGAATATCAATAATGGCGTTAATGCGGAAAACCAAAACAGATTACATCCATTTTATATGGTCTATATTTCCGATAGTGGAAATATTGTGTCAAATCACCTTGAACCTAAAAAAACATTAGATTTATTAAGATTAATTTGCAGAGGTAAAATAGAACCGATTGCAGAACTTTGCCATCAGTTTAACGAAAGCACCAGCGATGGCAAAAAAATGGTCAAATATTCAGACCTGCTTCAAGAAACTATTGCTTCAATAATTCATGTCAATGAGGATAGCGATATTGATAGTTTGTTTAAAGTGGGAGGAACAACGGCCCTTAGAACCAACATTACTGGATTAAATGACTTTGAATTAATTTGTTTTGTGGTGGTGAAGTAGATGTTAGAGTTCCCAAAGAGCACGTCATTTAATAAGAGAATACCAAAACAAAAATTTTGTGAAAAATTAAGCGTATCCAGTAATTTAGAAAAGCAGTTTTCAAAAGAAGTGGATACTATCTATTGGAAAAATAAATTATCTCCGGAAACCATCAATGTTAGTGTAGGTGCAAAAGTTTCTGAAATTGAAGTTTTTGAGATCACTTTGAAAGAACAAAGTATTAGTAAAAATATTGTTGAAGTTATTGACCGGGAAATCCCATATCACCTTGTATTTGTTTTAAGGCATAAGGATTTGGGACAAATCTGGATTAGCTTCAAAGAAGATAGCAAAAGTCGTGAAGGAAAGTTCAAGGTATACAGCTATTATAAAACAGGCTGGTCCCGGTTTGATGAAATGTCTCTGAAAATTGAGGGATTGAATCTAGATAAAATCTATGAGAACTTCATGCTACAAGTGGCAGATGGTAAGCTTCAAATAGAGAATGGTTCTAATATTAAAGATACAGTTTCAAAGGCTAAGGAACAAGAAAAGCTTGAAACTTATATTAGGAATTTGGAAACAAAAATAAGGAATGAGAAGCAGTACAACCGTCAAGTGAAATTGATGGGAGAGCTAAGAAAAGTAAAAAATCAGTTTGGAAATAACATAAAATAGACGGAGGTATAAAATTGGAAAAGCTAAAAATGGAGAGTATAGATATGACACAGAAGAATATTGAAAAAATTGGAGTTATTTTTCCCAATGTCATCACAGAAATGCGAGAGGAGGATGGGAAGTTAAAAAAAAGTATTAATTTTGAATTGTTGAAGCAGGAACTTTTCGGAGAAGTTATCGAAGGAGAAGAATGTTATAACTTTACTTGGGTTGGGAAGAAAGCCTCTATAATAGAGAGCAATACTCCAATTCGTAAAACATTACGGCCTAGTATTACGGAAAGTAAAAATTGGGAAAGTACAAAGAACCTTTACATTGAGGGCGATAACATAGATGTTTTAAAACTTTTGCGCGAAAGTTATCTAAGTAGTATAAAAATGATATATATAGATCCTCCATACAATACTGGAACAGATTCATTCGTATATCCAGATAATTTTATTATGGAAAAAGATGAATATGAAGAACAAATTGATTATAGAGATGAAGATGGTAATATTAACTTCCTCATAAATAATGAAACAAATCCAAAGTTCCATTCACTTTGGTGTTCTATGATGTATTCTCGTATAAAAATTGCATACAATCTTCTTACTGAAGATGGCGCGATTTATATTTCTATCGATGATAATGAAATTGATAACTTGAAAAAAATATGTAATGAAATTTTTGGTGAAAATAATTTTGTTAATACAATTTCCTTAAATGCAAAAGTAAGTGCAGGAGCAAGTGGTGGTGGTGAAGATAGGAAGCTCAAGAAAAACATAGAATATATTCTTATTTATTGTAAAAATTATGCGGAATGGAATCCGATATCTCCTGTTTATAAGGAAACTGAGCTTATTGATTATATTGAAAAAATGAAAAATGATAATAAGAGCTTTAAATACACAAATGTATTATACCGATGTGATGAAGTTGATTATTTTACAACTATTAAGGCTGGAGATGGTGATGACATTTTGATTAAAAAAGTAAATAATTATGAGATAAAAACAATAAAACAGATTGCATCTTTAGAAAACATATCTGAAAAGGAAGTTTATTATAAATATTTTGATAAAATAATGACAACAACTAATGCACAAACTTCTATACGTGATAGAGTATGGGAGGCAACAGATAGCGAAAATAATTTATATATTGCATCATACACTCCAAAATCAGGAAAGAATAAAGGTAAAATTGTAGATTTATATCTTATGGGGAAACAAAAGGTGCTAGTAATATGGCTTAAAGATACTGCTGTTAACATAGGTGGAGTTCTCTATAAAAGAGAAAAAATAGGTACATACTGGGATGGCTTTAGTTGGATAAATGTAACAAAAGAAGGAAATTTAAAATTCGAGAATGGCAAAAAACCTACGGATCTAATTAAAAGGATGATTGAGTTACTGCCACAAAATGAGGATATTACCGTAATGGATTTTTTTTCGGGATCTGCCACTACTGCCCATGCAGTAATGAAACTAAATTCAGAAGATGGTGGAAAAAGAAAATTTATTATGGTCCAATATCCAGAAAATATTAATCCTAATTCAAAAAGTAATAAGGATTATTTGGAATATCTGAAAAATGAAAATGTACTTCCTTTAATCACAGAAATTGGAAAAGAACGTATCCGGCGCGCAGGCGAAAAAATTAGTAGTGAAATTGGAGAAAGTAATGCACAGATAAAAATTGGTGAAGAATGCAAGAAAGCACCAGACATTGGTTTCAGAGTATTAAAAGTTGATAGCACGAACATGAAAGATGTGTATTACGCTGCAAGTGAATACAGCCAGGGTATACTTGCAGGTTTGGAATCCAATATCAAAGATGATCGTACTGATCTTGACTTATTATATGGTGTTTTACTTGATTGGGGATTACCACTTTCATTAAGTCATAAAATTGAAGAAATCGATGGAGTTTCAGTGCATACCGTCGATGATGGATCACTAATAGCCTGTTTTGCAGATAAAGTTCAAGAGAGCGTAGTTCGTAAAATAGCTAAACGGCTACCTCTTCGTGTGGTATTTAGAGACAGTAGTTTTGTTAATAGCCCGGATAAAATCAATGTTGAGGAAATATTTAAATTACATGCACCTAACACAACAGTTAAGGTGATATAGGATGAGGTAAAAAATGAAGCTAAAGTTTAAACACCAGAAATTCCAAGCAGATGCAGCGGCGGCTGTTTGCGATGTTTTTGCCGGACAACCTAATATCTCGTCAACCTATATTATCGATAAGGGTAATGTGAATGGATATGAGCAGTTGACTATTGGCGGAGAAACAGATTTTACAGGTTTTAATAACAAAAAAATCCTAATTGCTGATGATATTGTAAAAATGAACCTTCAGAGAATTCAGAGACAGTGTCAAATTGAACCATCAACAAAACTTGAGGGGAAGTATAACCTGACAGTTGAGATGGAGACTGGTGTAGGAAAGACCTATACCTATATAAAAACCATGTTTGAAATGAATAAGCGTTATGGATGGAACAAGTTTATCGTGGTGGTACCGTCGGTTGCAATACGTGAGGGTGTCTTTAAGTCTTTTGAATTGACCTGTGATCATTTTGCTGAAGAATATAATAAGAAGATACGTTACTTTATTTATAACTCTCAGGATTTAACTAAAATAGATAAGTTTGCAAATGATAGCGGAATAAATGTCATGATTATCAATTCCCAAGCCTTTAATGCTAAAGGAAAAGATGCTAGGCGTATATATATGAAGCTGGATAGTTTTCGCTCTCGGCGGCCTATAGATGTTATTGCCACAACAAATCCAGTAGTCATTATTGATGAGCCGCAGTCGGTTGAAGGTACGGCAACGAAGGAAAGACTAAAGGAATTTAAACCTTTAATGACCCTGCGTTATTCTGCGACCCATAAGAAGGATTCAATTTACAACTTGGTTTATCGCTTGGACGCTTTAGAAGCGTATAATAAACGACTTGTAAAGAAAATTGCTGTTAAAGGCATTTCAGTTACCGGCACGACTGCAACTGAAGGTTATTTATATCTTGAAAAAATAAATTTGTCCGGTGATCATCCACCAACAGCCACTTTGGAATTTGAAATTAGAGGAGCCAAAGGTATAAGAAAAGTTTCAAGGATTATTAGAGAAGGCTATAACTTATTTGAACAGTCAGGCGGACTTGATGAATACAAAGGTTATACGGTGTCCCGTATAAGTGGCCTAACAAATACAGTTGAATTTACCAATGGCGTTGTTATTGCTTCTGGAGATGTCATTGGATCAGTCAATGAGGAGCATATTCGTCGAATCCAAATAAGAGAAACGATAAAGTCGCATTTAGAAAAAGAACGCCAGTTGTTTTATGATGGGATAAAAGTTTTATCTCTCTTCTTTATAGATGAAGTGGCGAAGTATAAACAGTATGATGAATCTGGAACAGCTTTCAACGGTGAATATGCGCAAGCTTTTGAGGAAGAATATGCGGTGGCCCTTGCTGAATGGCAATTAGCAATTGGTGAGGACGATTATTTAAAATATCTCAATAAAATAAAATCTATTAAAACACACGCGGGGTATTTTTCTATTGATAAAAAAAGCAATAGAATGACTAACAGTAAAATAGGCGATAAAAAGGAAAATACTTCCGACGATGCAGATGCTTATGACCTCATTATGAAGGATAAGGAAAGACTACTCGATCGAAAGGAACCAGTGCGGTTTATTTTCTCTCATTCCGCATTGCGTGAAGGCTGGGATAACCCTAATGTTTTTCAGATATGCACCCTTAAACAAAGTGGTTCAGACGTTCGTAAACGGCAAGAAGTGGGTCGTGGGCTTAGACTTTGTGTTAATAATAATGGTGAACGGATGGACAGTAATGTTCTAGGTGGAGATGTTCATAATGTAAATGTACTTACTGTAATTGCTAATGAGAGCTATGACAGTTTTGCAAAACGGCTACAATTAGAGATTGCAGAAGTCGTTGCCGATAGACCAAAAGAGGTTACGGTTGAACTGTTTGAGAATAAGGTTATAAGAGATGAAAATGGCTTAAATGAACAAATTATTGATCATAAACTTGCCAGTAAACTCACAAACGGAATGATTAGAACCGGGTATATTGATGACGACAATACATTAACAGATAAATACTATGAAGACATACAATCAGGGACGTTTCTTGTAGCTGAAGAATTTGTACCGTATAAAGCTGATATAGTAAATATTCTTGATTCAATTTATAATCCTCAGGTAATGGCTCCGGAGGATGCTAGAGGTAATAATATAGAATTGAAGCTAAATGATTCGAAGTTGCAAATGAAGGAGTTTAAGGCACTATGGAGCAAAATCAATTCAAAATCTGCATATGTTGTTGATTTTGATACGAAAGAACTAATTGAAAAATCTATCAAAGCATTGGATAAAGAACTTAGAGTTTCTCAGATTTTTTTCAAAGTCGAACATGGAGAAATGAAAACCATTAAGTCAAGAGAAGCGCTTCAAAATGGTGAAGCCTTTACAAAAGTGGCTGGTGGAGCAAGTAAGGTTGATTCTGCGATCAATATGAATATTAAATATGACTTGATAGGCAAAATTGTGGCTGAAACAGGGCTAACAAGAAATGCTGTAGGCACAATTTTAAGAGGTATTGAAAAGATAACTTTTGAGCAATTCCACCGTAACCCGGAAGAGTTTATAATTAAATCTTCTAATCTTATTAATGATCAAAAGGCAACAATGATAATTGAGCATATAACCTATAATAGGCTTGAAGAAGCCTATTCAACTGATATCTTCACTGGACCAACCTTCAAAGGCAGGCTTGGAGTGAACGCAATGCAGGCAGAAAGACACCTATATGATCATATTATTTATGATTCGAAAAATGAAAGGGATTTCGCAACAGAATTAGATAAGTGCGTTGAGGTTGCGGTCTATGTGAAATTACCGAGTGGATTTTATATTAATACCCCGGTAGGCAAGTATAATCCCGACTGGGCAATAGCTTTCCATGAGGATAAAGTAAAGCACATCTACTTTGTTGCAGAGACAAAGGGAGATCTATCATCGATGCAACTTAGAAAAGTAGAGGAACTAAAGATTCACTGCGCCAGGGAGCACTTTAAGAAAATTAGTAACGAAACAGTTAAATATGAAGTGGTGGATAGTTATGATGTCTTGCTTAATGAGGTAATGAAATAAAGGAGGTTTGATGAAATGGCAGATATTAAATTCGAAATCAAAGAGAACATAGGCATACTATCAGAATCATCGAAAGGTTGGTCAAAAGAACTTAACCTAGTTAGTTGGAATGATAAAGAGCCAAAGTTCGATCTCAGAGAGTGGGATTCGGCACATGAAAAAATGGGCAAGGGAATGACTTTTAACGCAGAAGAAATCAAGAAGCTGAAAGAATTGTTGAATGGTATTAAATTTTAGAGATTAGCTTCATATAAAGAGATTTTCACAACAATAAGCTAGTTAATAAGGTGTCAAAAGTAGCAAGCAAGGCATGTATACACATATATACAAAATTTGATTTGGGAAGTTTCTTAAATCAAATTAAATCTATACAACTGGGAGGTACTATGAGGAATGTTTATATTTATTTAGAGAATTGTTATGGAATCCATAAATTTGAATACAATTTTGAATTTGGTGTTGACTCAAATAAAGCACATTTAATATATGCACCTAATGGTGGCATGAAAACCTCATTTGCAAATACAATACGAGATATTTCCGTTGGCATAGAATCAAGGGATTGCTTTTATCCAGAAAGAGCAACATTGAGGTGTGTTAAATTTGATAATGCGTCAGGAAACGACTTAACTTCAAATGATATACTAGTTATTGAACCCTACGCGGAAAATTATAAATCAGAAAACATAAGCGTTTTATTGGCGAACCAAGATCTAAAAGATGAGTATGAAAAAATTCATAGAGAAATAAACGAAAAAATGAGTAAATTGATTTCAAACCTTAATAGTTTGTCAGGTAAACGTAATTCAGAAGACATCTTAGTAAATGATTTTGATTACTCGCCTAAAAACGTTTTCGATTGTTTTAATGAGCTATATGAAGAATACAAAGATGATGATATAATCGATTTCTCATATATTAAGTACGGCAAACTTTTTACTGTCGATTCAGAAAAGCTTCTAGCGGACAGTACATTAATAAGCCAATTACATGCTTATATAGGTCAATATGAGCAACTCCTTTCAGAATCCACTGTTTTCAAAGTTGCTTTTAATCATAACAGTGCGGAGGATGTATTAATATCTTTGGGTAAAGCCGGATTTTTTAAAGCCGAACACAAAGTGATGCTTGCAAATTCCGAAACGTCAATTGATGGAAAAGAATTTAAACAGATTATTGAAAATGAAAAAACTAGGATTCTAGATATTGGCCTTGCAGATGAATTTAAGAAAATTGATGCAATTTTGTCAGCAAAGGAAGGTAATAAAGATTTAAGAGACTTTGTTTTTGAAAATAGAGAAATCATGCCTGAATTGATTGATATAAAATCCTTTAAAAGGAAAATTTGGATTTCATACTTGTTCAATAATATACCAATTTTTCAAGAAGCAATTTTAAACTACCAGAATAATATGATGCGGCTTAGAGAGATTGTTCTGGAGGCGAAATCTCAAACTTCAAAATGGAACGAAGTTGTATCTCAGTTTAATGTAAGATTCAGCAACATGCCATTTCGCTTGGATATTGATAATAGGGATGACGTTGTTTTAAAAAGCAAATTGCCTTCTGTTTCATTCGTCTATAAAGATAGGGGCCAAGAAATTAATGTTGAGGAAAAAGAATTAATCCTTCATTTAAGTAACGGTGAGAAAAAAGCACTATATTTACTTAATATTATGTTTGAGATTAACGCTAAAAAAGAGTTAGGGGTACCAACGTTTTTAGTTATGGACGATGTGGCAGACTCGTTTGATTACAGGAACAAATATGCAATAATTGAATATATTAAAGACATTGTTGATAACGACTTATTTCTGCCAATAATCTTAACTCACAATTTTGACTTTTATAGAATTGTCGCTGGAAGAGTTGGAATTAAGCCAACTTCTTATTTTGTTCTTAAAAGTGATTCGGGAATACAACTTGTTCAAGGGCAGTATTTTGAGAATGTTTTTGATTCATGGCGAAACGCGGTATATATTAATAATGAAATATTTCTTTCATCGATAGCCTTTGTTCGCAATTTAGTAGAATATACCAAAGGATATCAATATCCTATATATTTAAATTTAACAAGTTTATTACATTATAAGACAATTCCTGACTTTGGTGGAATGAGTACAGAAACTATAAGCAATTCAGATTTAATGTGTTGGTATAAAACTGAATGGGGACGAGATTTAACCAAATTTGCACAAAACCCAGATCAGAAAATAATTGATTTAATCAATGAAACTGCTGAAGACATAGCAAACAATTCACCAGAAGCAATCGAGATTGAGAAGAAAATTGTAATATCTATTGCAATCAGATTGGAAACTGAAAAATATATGATTAATAGAATTAATGACGATTTAATAGTTGGCCCAATAAAAGGAAACCAGACGCGTAAATTGAAGAATTTAATAATTTTCGATAATTCGGATAATAATGATTTAATAATTCAGGAGATAATTGAGCGAGTGTTAATTATTACCTCTGAAAATATTCATATCAATTCATTCATGTATGAACCAATTATTGATATGTCGCTAGGTGAAGTTATAAGACTGTACAATGATGTGAAAGCAAAACTAATAATCTGAGATAGGAGTTCTGAAGAAAGTGTTCTCAAGGATTTACAGTTCACCCTCTGACATCAAATACCGATGCCTTCTGTGGGTTATTCCGAAAGGGTGAAGTATTAGATTCATTTAAGAGAGACTTCATATTGAAGTGGTTTATAAGATTAAACAGTATTGAGGAAAGGGAGAAATGGACTTGGATATAAACAAAATAAAAGATTTGTTTCCGTGTCTTCTATGACTCGGATGAGTATAACCTGAAGCAAATTAACCTGTATGTTTGGCAGCTTGGGAAGGATTACTTCCATAATAACTACGGAAAGATGAAGGCATACGAGAAGAAATAGAAGAAATAGGAGAACTATTTACTCTTGTATCAGAGAAAATAAAAGTATAAAATACAAGAGCAACACGGTCTTGGCCGTGTGGTCTAATTAGCAAAAGACCGTGCGAAGTGGATTTTAAACGTTGAAATTTCAGGGGTTCATGCAGTCATGGCGGAATTGGAAGACGCGCACGGTTCAGGTCCGTGTGCAAATAATTAGTATTAACGGCTGTCTCGGATTGTGGTTATATTTGGTTAAGAATTAGTTCATATAAATAAGCAATAACAC
>Ga0209386_1000458_pt1 | contig 20374 bp, 17 predicted proteins | sample NGEPertwo_FD_184510 | JGI IMG/M metagenome (GOLD analysis project Ga0209386, IMG submission 184510) | Arctic peat soil microbial communities from the Barrow Environmental Observatory site, Barrow, Alaska, USA - NGEE Permafrost154B-two... | ecosystem: Environmental > Terrestrial > Soil > Wetlands...
AGAAGATGGCTGTAAAGACGTAACACCAAATAAGATCAATACCATCCTTAATTTCTGGGCGATCAAACACTGGATAAAAAGACAAACAGCCCATTCCAAGAACCATATTGCTGTTATTTGCCTCTATAAAAAGGAAAAACTAGAAGCAAAGTTTATTAAGCGTCATGAAATAGCCCAATTTATCGTGGAGTATCTATACCATATTAGCAATAAAGATTTATCAGAGAATCAGGAAACCAATAAAGAGGAAATGTTAGTTGAGTTTTCTGTCTCAGAATTGAAAGATGAATTTGAACGACGATTTATGATTATTAATGCAAAAGCTAGATCTGAAGATATAGAGGATGCTCTCTTTTACTTATCAAGAATTGAGGCTTTAAAAATTGAGGGCGGGTTTATGGTTCTTTATAATGCTCTGACTATTGAACGTTTGGAGCGGAACAACAGAAGAAGTTACAAAGCAGAGGATTATGAAAAGCTAGATCAGTTTTACCAAAACAAAGTACAACAAATTCATATTGTTGGAGAATACGCCAGGAAAATGATCAGTAATTACAAAGCTGCTCTACAATTCGTAGAAGATTATTTTCACCTAAATTACACTTCCTTTATCCATAAATATTTTCCGGGCAGCCGAGAAAATGAAATTAAGAAAAATATTACACCCACTAAGTTCAAACAACTGTTTGGTGAATTATCACCAACTCAATTAAAGATTATTAACGACAAACAATCAACATACATTGTTGTAGCAGCCGGTCCCGGAAGCGGCAAGACACGAATTTTAGTACATAAGCTGGCATCATTGCTATTAATGGAAGATGTCAAGCATGAACAATTGCTGATGGTGACGTTCTCAAGGGCTGCAGCTACGGAATTCAAGAAGCGTTTGCTGAAGCTGATCGGCAATGCTGCTAACTTCATCGAGATCAAAACCTTCCATTCTTACTGCTTTGATCTATTGGGAAGGGTTGGAACTCTTGAAAAGTCAGGCGATATAGTTCAACAAACGATTAAGAAAATTAAGAGTGGAGAAGTTGAACAAGGCAGAGTTACGAAAACGGTGTTGGTAATTGATGAAGCCCAAGACATGGATGCTAACGAGTTTGCGTTAATTAATGCTTTGATGGAACAGAACGAGGAAATGCGTGTTATTGCAGTTGGGGATGATGACCAGAATATCTTTGAATTTAGAGGCGCAAGTTCAGAATACATGAGCCTTATTGAACAAAAAGCTGTCAAGTATGAACTGATTGAAAACTACCGGAGTAAAAGCAACCTTGTAGAATTTACAAATCAGTTCGTAAAGAAAATCCCTCATCGATTAAAGAATTCGCCAATTATTGCTGTACAGAGTGACAATGGAAAAATAAAACTAGTTCAATATACGAGTTCTAACCTCATTACCCCCTTAGTCGATGATATCCTCTCAGAGGGCCTTACAGGAACGTCGTGTGTTTTGACCAAGACGAATGAAGAAGCTTTACAGATCACAGGATTGCTTTTGAAGAATGGGATGCAGGCAAAACTTATCCAGTCAAATGATGGATTTAATATGTATAACCTTTTGGAAGTTCGGTTTTTTCTAAGCCGGCTTAACTTGTCTGAAGACATTTATGTGATTAACGAGGATGTCTGGGAAAATGCCAAACGGAAGTTAATCGAACGATTTGGTAGGAGCTTAAATCAAGAGATATGCGGTAACATTATCAAAGATTTTGAGGCGGTTAATCCAAAATATAAATACAAATCGGATTTGGAAGTTTTTATCCGCGAATCGAAACTGGAAGATTTCTTGGGAGGAAACAGCGAAACCATCTTTGTTTCGACCATTCATAAGGCGAAGGGACGAGAGTTTGACAATGTGTTCCTGATGCTCGATGAATTTAAACTTAGGTCAGAGGAAGCTATGAGACAGCTGTATGTTGCTATGACAAGGGCGAAACGTAACCTGAGCATCCACTATAACGGCAATTATCTTCAATTTATAAAAGCAGAAGGTCTTGAACGAGTTACTGATTTGGAAGATTACTTGCCACCCTGTCAATTAGCGATGCATTTAACTTATAAAGATGTATGGTTGGACTATTTTTTATACTGTCAGCCTCAGGTTTCGCAACTGAATAGCGGAGATGAACTTACTGTAGACAGAGATTGTTGCCGCAATTCAAAAGGCCAAGTGGTATTAAGATTCTCGAAACAGTTGATAAAACAAATAGAGGAAAGAAAGCAAAAAAACAATATACTAAAAACAGCGAAAATCAGGTTTATAGTTTACTGGCAGAAAGAAAATGCAGAACATGAAATCCGAATAGTCTTACCCGAACTTCATTTTGAAAGAACTGATGATACATGCGTTTGAAATGATGTGTATGATGCACTGATTAGTAAGTAAGAAAGTATAGTATGGATTAGCGCTATTTGCTAATAGTGTTGGAATGGAATATTGAGCTTTGCAATGCTCGAGCTCGGCATTCTCCGTCACTTTAAGGGTATGACCCAATGTCATCAGGCTATGATCTCGCAGATCGAGTTCGTCCGGATGGTGGATGTTCAATTAGAAACCTAAAACGATATATACGGGATGGGAAGCTTGCAGCTGATTTGGAGGTGCCGTTTGAGGATAATAGCAGTTTTAAATATTTTAAGGAAGAAACAGTCAAGACATAGGAACGAAAAGGCCTGGTGGTTGAGAATAAACAGAGTCTTTTCTGTAAGGATGGGTATTCAAATAAGAATGTTGAAAGAAATATCTTTATGAATCCGTTTAAGCGGTTTGAGGATATGAGGATTATGAGTCGGTGTCGGGATATAGAGTATGTTGAGTTCAATAGGAATGTTTGGAAGAAGATGACGGGGGGAGGAGAAGGCGTGGATTGTTGTGAAGGAGTATTATATGATGCGGATATAAAATGATTAGGTAATAGTTGGCTGAGGAATTCGATCTGTCAAGATTCAGCTAATATCTATAATGTGAAACTGTAATTTATACTTATCTGGAGGATTAGTAAGTATGAGATTTAAGAGAGGGTATTTGTGGTAATAGATTCTTAAGGATTTCAAACAAAGGGGGAAAAATAATGACAGGGATTTTCGAAATCACTAATGAAGAAATCAAGATGCTCAGAGACGTTCAATTAACGTATCTATTAAAGAGTTTACTTTATCTTGAGGTTAACAATTGTGGTATTCCTTCTTTGTCAGTAGATGTGCCATTAAGTATCACCATAAGTGACGGGGGAGAAGACGGACGGGTAAAATGGACAAGGGGGGTGGAAAGTACGGACTGGATTCCCAACCGCTTTACCTTATTTCAGTGCAAGGCTACTGATATGTCTGAATCTAATTGCAATCATGAGGTACTCAATCGTACAAGGACCCAATTGAAACCACGGGTTGAAGAAGTGCTCGACTCAGGCGGATGTTATGTCCTTTTTTATGGTCGTAATTGTAATACTGAACATCAAGCTCCGCGGATTGAGGCTATCCGCCGGGCCATCAGAGATGCAGGAAAAGTATATGCAGATACGGCTGAGATCCTAATCTATGATGGCAATAAAATTGCGGAATGGGTCAACCAGTATCCGGCATTAATTTACAAGGTATGTGCGTGGGTAAGAAGAATAATTCCATTTCACTGTCAGGATTGGAACATGTGGGAAAGGTATGCTGAGAATAAATATAATTATATTACTGACCAAAACATCCAGGGATATTTGGAAAATCTTAGGTTACATTTCCGGCAACCGAAAGCTGTGGCACGGATTGTAGGACTGTCAGGGTTGGGCAAGACTAGGCTGGCCCTGGAAACTTTTCGGCCTCCGGAAAACGCTGAGGACGACCCCATTTTACAAGCTTTAAGTAATCAAGTGGTTTATATTGACGCAGCTAACTATGATAAATCTCTCGTGGCTGAAATTGGGCAGTTAAGAGTACAAGGCCAGCGAGGAATTTTAGTTGTCGATAATTGTGACCAAGAACTTCACAAAAGATTACAAAGAGAAATAACTCACCATGATAGTAAACTAAGTCTTTTAACGCTTGATTATAACCCAGAGCAAACTTCGGCCGGTAATTATCCGCATATTAGACTGGAACCTGTTACCGACAATATTATTAGAGATATTATTCAGCAAGCCTATCCAAGTCTCAATGACACGGATATTGGAAGGATTGTGGAATTTGCACAAGGCTTTCCGCAAATGGCTGTTTTATTAGCCGATGCCCGTTTGCAACAAGCAGAAAATTTAGGTAGCCTTCGGGATAATATTTTGCTTGAAAGATTGCTTGGGATAAATAGCAAAGAAAACCCCATAGCTTATAAAGTTATATCAAGTTGCGCTCTGTTTGATAAATTGGGATTTTCAGAGGATGTCAGTAACCAACGCTATTTTATTGTCGATTCAATATGTAAAATCAGCCAGGAAGATTTTTATCACCATATGGTGCACTTTATTGATAGAGGTATTCTTGATCAGAGGCACCGTTTTGTTCGCGTTGTACCCAAACCGTTAGCATTGCGTTTAGCCGCAGACTGGTGGCAAACATGTCCTCCAGAGTCTGTTATCCCGCTTCTTGACTCCTTACCAGAGCCCTTAGCCGAGGCCCTTTGTAACCAAATGAGTCTGCTTGATTTCCTGCCTAATGCCAGGGCAGCAGTAGAAAACTTGTGCGGTGTTCAGGGCCCTTTTGGTCAAGCGGAAGTGCTCAACTCTAATGAGGGTTCACGTCTCTTCCGCTCTCTGGTAGAAGTGAATCCTCAAGCGACTGCCAGATGTATGGTGCGGGTATTTGGTGGTTGGTCCCGAGAACAATTACTTGAAGTACGCCCGGGCCGAAGGAATTTAATTTGGTCACTCGAAAAGTTGTGTTTTTGGCAGGATACTTTTCCGATTGCGGCACCGATATTGTTAGCATTTGCCGCAGCTGAAAATGAGTCATGGGGTAATAATGCAACAAATAAGTTTTTTCAACTTTTTCATGTATTTTTGTCAGGAACCCAGGCCCCTCCGGAATTGCGATTAGTTGTAATTGATGCGGCGCTATCCGATGGAAATAACGAAGAAAAGAACCTAGCAGTCAAAGCGTTGGGATCAGCTTTGCAAAATGGTCACTTCTCAAGAATGGGGGGAGTAGAAACTCAAGGAAGTCGTTCTCCTCAAATGGATTGGAGACCAAACCAATGGTCTGAAGTCATTATTTATTGGCAAGAATGTCTAAATAGGTTGGCAATGGTTGCTGTAGGTAGGGGAGAAATGGCTCTGTTAGCTCGTGAACAATTTGTTAAGAGCCTACGGGGGTTGGTCCGAGCAGGTATGTTTGACGAAGTTGAGCAAGTACTAAAAGTGATTAATGATTCCACAAAAGCCTCTTGGACAGAGGCTTATAATGCGATTAAGGAGGCAATCCGTTACGAAGGGACGGTTATTCCAAAAGAAGGCTTAGCACGATTAAAAAAATGGTTAGACTTGGTAAGTCCGCAAACTTTTGCCGAGCGACTTAGCCAGATAGTTAGTACACCCGCCTGGGATCATGTTAAAGATGAAGAGAGCGGACATTATATTGATGTGTCAAAACAAGAAGCAGTTAGTTTATCAAAGGAATGTTCCCAAAATATGACTTTACTATTAGAAAACTTGGCGGTAGTTTTCAAAGGAGAGCAGCGCCAGGGATATGCTTTTGGTTTTAGTCTAGGCCAACTCTGTGAGGAAGCTCAACCATTTATCGATAATGCCTTGAAAATATTATCCGAAATGGGCAATGCTAATCCGATGGTTTTGGCTGGGTTCCTTCATGGTATTAGATATAGGTTTGTAGAAGTTGTGTCAAAAACATTAGATTTTGTCACTCAAGACGAGAGGCTAGTGTCGTATCTGGTAGACCTAACCCGATTGGGTAATCCTGATGAAACCGATTTACAGCGGATAGTGGACTTGGTGAAAGAGGGGAAAATAGAGACTTCACAACTTCATGCCTTTAAATACGGTAGTGTCTTGGATCACCTTAATCCTGATAAGGTGATCTGGTTTTGCCAGAAGATTGTGGAATATAATTCGCTCGCAGCTGGGGTGGCATTGGAAATTGCATATATGTACTGCTTTAATGATACGAAACGCTTCCAGGAATGTTCAACGTATTTAAGGAAAACCGTTCTATCCACCAACTTTTTATTACCTGATATTAAAACAGATCTTTATACTTGGCAGGAAACAGTTGACCATCTCTTGCTTTTGGGCCAGGATGAAGAATTAGCGCAAAGTATAGCCGAGCAGTGTATCCAAGCCTGTTCACAGCATGAATTTATTCATGAATTAAGTCATTCACTCGAACCGGTCTTGAGAATCTTACTTAAGGAATACCGAAACACTATATGGCCAATTCTGAGCAAAGGAGTATTGTCAGACGACTACTGGCTAAGGACAAACCTAGATGATATTTTTAACCCTAGCGTTAAAGTGGATGAATCGGTACAGCCGTTAATCCTAGAGTTACCGCTAGATTTTATCAAGGACTGGTGCGACCAGAACGGGAATAAAGCTCCCTTGGAATTACCGAAATTGATTCCCCTTTTGGTAACCAAAGATGGGACTACCGCCTGGAGTGAACTAATATTGTATTTGTTTGAACAATACGCTGGACAGGATGTGTTGCTTGAAATATACAGAAATCTGGGGCCAAGAACCTGGTCCGGTTCTATAATACCCCACTTTAAACTACACATTGAGGCGCTTTCCAAACTTCTAAGCCATAGAAATGTAGCAGTAAAAGCATGGGCAACAAAGTTAACTGCTGCCCTTCAAGAAGATATTGAGAAGGAAAAATTGAGGGAGCAAGAACAGGAATGGGGGATATATTGAGGCTGTGAAACTGGGTCAAATAAGGTGAGGCATTTTTAATGAAGACACTGGAAAATAAATTCAGTGCCGATGTACAAAATATTATCTAACGGTAAGGAAAGAACTCGGTTAAACGCGACCCGTTTCTTACAGCTTATGTCTGAGAAAGGTGGCTTCCATGGGCTTGAGATATTATGGGAACATCAACAAAATGTAACTGATTACCAAACTGAGTTGTGCCTATGTCTATTTGTGTAGCCACTTTGTCTTCAATGTTGAGTACTCACATTAGGCTAATAATCTGCAGTTTATGTAACTGAATGTTTTAGCAATAATGGAAGTTCAATAATGGTCTTGTTATAGCAATAATGAGAATTTATATTATAGAAAGGATATTTTATGCTAACAGATAATGAAACAGCAATATGTGATAGGTTATATCAATACATAAATTTTGATTTACCGGAATATCTCGGCCCAGAAATATTTACAAAAAACACTTTGGAGGAGTTAGGTGAGTTCTATTTCAATAAGGCTATTAGCAGTGTAGATGGCGCAAATGATAAACTGCTTAACATAGTAATTAAAACCACACTAAACAATAAAGAATTTAGTATGCCAAACGATTTCCACGTATCGCTTTGCAAAATAGTCAGAATTAAAGAATTGCCAAAGGCCAAACTTATAATAATTCAGTACGAATACGATAAAATATTCGTTCAACTGTATGGCGCGGTTTTGCATAAAATCGATGCGAAAATCAATGTAATTAATACTCAACTTCTATCAATAAAAAGTAGCATAGCATCTGTGGAATCAAAAACGCCAAGTCTTTCTTTGGTTAGGGATTTGGCTACGGAAGAAAATATTTTACAGGATTACCATAGGGAGTGTAATGAGTTGAGAACAAGAAAGGAAATGATATTGTTTTCGAAACAACACATTGAAAGGCAATTGAACGGTTTCTGTAATTTAGGAGAACCACAAAGTGTCTGCTATGCTATTCAAGGCTTGGCTCTAAAGTTGTCAAAAGATACTGTGATGAATGTGTCCCTTGAATTTTCATTGTATAAAGATGTTCTTGAAATTGCAGAGGATCATTTAGATAGACCGTATGCGTTGTTTTTCAAAGTAAAGTTGTATACTGCTATTGATGCTCTACACAAGAATTGGCATCGATCTTTATATACTAAAAGTGTCGAAGAAAGAGTGGCGGAACTTAATATTGAAAAAGCTAAAATTCCCTCTATTGATAAATTGCATACTCAGAAAAATTCTTTTCCCCAACTCTATCTAAATACACTAAGGCAATTTATACAAGAGCATGATGTAGTAAATGAATTATCTCAGTCACTTGAAAAAAGTGTTTGCTTAAGAGAAAGAAAAGACATTTTGCTTAAAAGTGTAATACTGTTTCAAGCTAATGATTTCATAATATTCAATCATATTATTCCGGTGCAAATTGAAGGAATGTTTGGGGATTTCTTAGTAGACTCTACTACGTTTAATCGTTTTACAAATCTGAAGATTTATATAAATGATGTTCTTAAAAAAAAAATCCAGCACTTACAAGATGTTCAGGTTGATATATATCCTGAAGTAATTGAATATTTCATGTACTATTTCAACAACATAATTCGCAATCGTATTGCTCATGGTAATTACAAGGCTCTTTTCAATAAAGACATATCGGCTGAGATATTTGCTCACGAGTTGCTGCTTGACTTAAGCATCTTAGTTCACATGCTGTCACGCAAAAGCGAAACTGACAAAATGCACCGATTTATATCAGGTTATAAATCACATTATGCCATGTTAATTAAGTCGGAGGAGCAGCCACATTTCGGGGCAATGTTCAACGATATGATTGGAGATAAAATCATATCTGACTATGACTCTATAGAGAAAAACCGTCCGCTTCAAGTAGCATATTGGCTTGTAAATCCATACTATGAAAAAATTTACGAAACAACAGGTAATAAGACTGATTTAATAGATTTAAGAAATGATTTTCTGAGCAAGGAATTCTGGAAATATGTTGTGGACGCATTAAGTGATAGAATTGAAAACAATTTTGGATATCAGTCAATAAACATGGAATTTTTATCAGTAGTAAACGGTTTGTTTAAATGCACCATAACCCCTGAAGTGAGAGTATTGTTAGGGGAAACTAACGCTGCATTACAGCAAATAAAACTAATGCAGAATTCGTAAAAATGTAAATTTTCCCATTATTTCATGTGGGACAAGCCTGTGGTAGCAATTTGAGGGGATCCAACTTTTTCTCCATTACTCCTTGAAGCAAGGAATAGTGCAGTGCCGTTTCTTTAAAGCGCTGGGTTTTCCACAGATGCTGAAAAAGTAGTTTTATGAGTATTTCGTTGACCGAGCACAGTCATCTCGGAAAGACAGAGCAGTCATCACGGTATTTGAGAGCACTCGTCTTAGAAGAGAGTGCAGTGACTAGAATAAACAAGGTGATCAGTTTATCGTGACGGATGCTGAATTTAACCGTGACAGGTGCTCAAATTCACCGATGCCTGCTCTACCGAACCGAAATATTCAGTTTTAACCATTATAGTTCATTTTGAGGAGTGATGCATATGTTCAAAGGGCTACTTGATTATCAAGATGGGAAGATACCATTTATAATAGATAATTATCAGATGAACCTGTTTTCAGAAAAAGAATTGGTTACTCTATTTGTAAAAGAATATAATTTTAAGACAAATTATATATTGACCGGTCAGTGCTTTGATGTAGGCAATACACCTCGGGACATCACCTTATTGGTTGAAAAATCAATGGGAAGTACTTGTTATTTAACCTGTTTTATTGTAAATAATTTAAGTTCTGACAAAAAAATCGATTCAATAAACTTTGAGTCAAGATTACTTGATAGTATTTTTCGATACAAGTACCATTATTTGGATTTATCTAGAGCTGGAGTCAATCTTGCTGCGGAACAAACAGAAGTATACTCAATACCGTTTAATATTTGCGGGAGCAAATATGAATTAAAATATTTAATTGGCCAAAATCACCGTATGGGCCTTTTAGAAAGCTTTAAAATGCGTGGGAAAACATCCGTATTCTTACACACAGCACAGATTGAAGAATGCTATAGAATTACTCTTCTAATGAATAGATTTTCTAAATTTATTACTTCCACCGCCGATGTTACCTTTGAACGAGTTACGCTTTCTGCAAATGAATTTGCTGTTGCCGATTTTTATTCCAAATGTGTTTCGAATAACCCTGCAGTAGACTTGGATGTGTTGTTTTGTGAGTTTCCAGTTATGAAATATACTGCTAAAATACTTGATAATTTAGCTTTTGAGTTGGATTCCAAGATAACCAAAAGCATCCCATTGGGGCACATTACAAATTATGACAATATATACACCCCGCACCGATTTATGGAACAGATTACTGCATTTGAGTATTTATTTGAAAAATTGGAGCCTCAAAAAGCAAAAAACAATAAATTCCCTTTAATAACTGAATTAAAACTAATGTTTGATGCTTTTCCAGAGATATTGAATGGCGTCCATATAAACTCTAATGAAATCGCAAATCTCATCAAGGAATTGCGACGAAACATTGTCCATGGGTACGCTTACTATTACGACTTTAACAATGAACCTAATATTCAATTTTGCATTATTAAAATTGCGGATTTGATACAACGAATGAGTCTTAAGCTTATTGGTTTTGATAATTATGAAATTTCTGAATTTAGGAAAATTGTAATAGCTTTTTAAACTTCCCGTTTATTACATCAAGCTAAACCCATCTGTCTAACTTCACAATTGTGCATGGCTCCCACCCCCATGCATATTTGAAGGCTTAGGTTAAGCAATATAAAACGCAAACTAAAGGATTGACAGTGATGAAAGAAGTAACAGCAGCAATTATCATAAAAGGCAATAAAGTCCTAATTGCCCAACGAGCACCCGACGAAAATCTTGCAGGCAAATGGGAGTTCCCTGGTGGCAAAACTGAACAAGGCGAAACTCCGCAGGAGTGCTTAAAACGAGAAATTAGAGAAGAACTGGAAGTTGATATAGAAGTTCTGAATTTCTTCGGTGAAAGCATCTTTGCCTATCACAGCGGAACCATCAAACTAATGGCCTACTGGTGTAAGTGGATCTCGGGTGAATACACATTAAATGTTCACAGCAATTTGGCGTGGGTTAATCGCCAGGAGTTATACTTATACGACTTTGCCCCCGCAGATATTCCGCTGGTGGAAAAGCTTAAGCGCAGTCATGATTTAGAGGTGTAGCAGAACCGGTTGTGGCATGTCTTCTGGAGAGATACCGGCTTCAGTACCGTCTATATCGGATCGCTTCGGTCGAGTGTGTAGAACGAGGGCTTGATCCGCTGACCACCAACCTTGTTGTCGCTGACGCAAGCCGCACCGAAAAAACCATGATCAGAAAACATTGGCTGTAGTTGGCGTGTCTAGGTCCGAAAAGAAATTCTCTTATAGTTTGTACAAAAGTCTAAAGTCAAAAGGGTACCAGTTATTTGCAGTTAACCCTAACACCGACCGCATTGACGAGGAATATTTTTATGGAAATATTCAGTCTTTACCACAAAAGGTCAATGGAGTTGTTATCGTCGTCCCACCGAATCAAACGGAAAAAGTGGTTATGGAAGCTGCTGCTGGAATTAATCATATCTGGATACAGCAAGGGGCTGAATCAGAACAGGCCATAGACTTCTGTAAAAAGAACGGAATAAATGTTATACATAACCAATGCATATTGATGTTTGCTGAACCATCGTTTTTACATAAATGTCATCGTTATGTGAATAAGGCCTTGGGTAAACTACCAAAGTAGTAGTATTTTTAAAAAGTGATGAAATCGTTTATCATTCCATTGGCACGTGTTTAGAATACTATCTGGAATATATGAATTTAATTAACCAGTACTATAATTCTCTGAATAACTTTACCCAGCTCCTGTACTCAAGACCCCGAAGGCAAGGCACGAGTGTTAGGGAGCGTCTTGCCCGAGCATCTAGGGTGTCGGTAGTAGCTACACCCTTTATAATCTTGCTACCTGGATATTAGAAAGTCCACATATCAAATGAGAGCCATACTTCTGAATAAGATGTTCTGAGGATAAAGAAACGGCCATTTGTTTTATCACCCAAGAATTCGCCGGATTTATCTGTGCGGAGTGTCAACTCCGTCTATCATTGATTCCGCTAATCGTCGGAGTAACTCTCGTTTTTCTGGTGGTAATTTTTGGCTAGCACTAGCAATCGCGTTCATCTGACGTTCCTCCAATAATCGAGTATTATCCTCCTCTGGCTGAACTCTAATACTGTCTTTCTGATCCTCTTGCGAAAGCTTACGCATGGCATTTTGATCACTTCCTACAATATCCAACAATTCATAAACAGAAATTGGCAACCCTTTCATATCAATAGGTAAGAAGTTAATAATTTTATTAAAATCTGGTAAATCCAACGCATTCATTGATTTTAAAGCCTTTTCCACAGCTCTCTTTTTTGTATCCGAATCTTGAATATAGTCTTCATTATCTTCAGATTCTACGAGTGTGACCACCATCTTAGAATCTTTTTTCAAGAAAGGTCTAAAGACCTCAGGCAGTTCATCATCAGCAATAATGTGCTCTTGCAAACCCTTAGTATTTCCCAATAAATAATCTGTTGAGACTCTAAAATAGTTTGCAATTTTGATTAATATGTTGTAACTAGGTTTTCTGTCGTTTGTTTCATACATACCGATCATAGAGGTAGTAACACCAATTTTCTCGGCTAATTCTTTCTGAGTAATGGGTATTTCAGCTCTGAGTTTTTTTATTCTATTACCAATCATGATTAATCACCCCTAGTTGTATTATAACCCTTAGTTGTATTAATATTCAATACAACTAAGGGTTATATTTCAAGAAAAATGGGTTAATTCGAGCTGTAAAGAAAAATAACATCCAAATAATCACCAATAGTTGTAACAGCTGTTGCGTTATACAACGTATAGTTGTATTATGATGACGAGGAGGTGATTATTCATGGCAAATTATATTCACGCTATTTAGGAAATGCGCAGGTTTTTACAACTGACGGTGGTAAAAACGCTATAGTGGAAGCTAATGAGCCAGTTTTCGGTCCTAGACAGAAAACTGAATTTCAATAAATTGAGGTGGAGAGATGGCGGCTAATCCACAAAGAGAGAATGGGTTCACAGGGATTGCGAACGAGATATTGGATCGCGTGGCCATGCTGAAATGTAACGGAACCCAATTTAGAATAATCATGGTTGTCTTTCGTTATACTTACGGTTTTATGAGAAAGGAACATGAGCTTTCAGAGGCCTTTCTCGCCAAGGCCACCAATATAAATAAGCAGCAGATAAAACGAGAACTTAAGGATCTAATCGATAGGAAAATCATCACGGTGATTAGATCCGCGAGCTTCGACAATTCTAGGGTTATTGCTTTTAATAAGCACTACGAAGATTGGATGGAAAAGCTAATTAGCATGGAGGAGGCTAAAGAGATACCAGGTGGCGGATTAGATACCTCCCCAGGTAGCGAATTAGTACCCACCCCAGGTAGCGGATTAGATACCCAAGAAAGAAACGTTCTTAAAGAAAACTCTAAAGAAAATATATATATAGTATTTTCACACTGGAATTCAAAAAAGATTATTACGCATAAAACGCTCACTGATAAAATATCAGGTCACATTAAGGCAAGACTTGAAGAGAAGTATTCAGTCAAGGAAATCATGGAGGCCATCGACAATTATGAAATCATTCTCAAGGATAACGTCAAATACTTTTGGAGTTATAAATGGGGGCTGAGTGATTTCTTGGTCAGAGGGTTAGATCGGTTCAAGACTGAGAGTGATCCATTTGATAATCACTTAAACAAAGCCAAGCAAGGAGGGCAAGCCTATGGTAAAACTGGAAGAAGAGATGGACAGCATCCGGAGGATCCTGAACCTTGGAAGAACGACAAGTACTGGAAAATGCTTAACACCGACACCAGCTAATAAATACGGAGTGTATCACACTGGAGCTAATTATAACCTTGCTCCAATGACCAAAATATACACCTGTGAAGTTTGCCAAGATAGGGAAATCATTGAAATTGAATTAGATGCGTATGGATCACAGACGTACAAAGCTTGCGCCTGTAAGGCCAAAAAAAGCGTGGCAAGAAAGTTTAAATCCTCAGGGCTACGCGAGCAGCAACGTGAGTACAGACTCGAAGATTTCAAAGTGAACAATGATAACAGGATGATGTACGAGGGAGTCAAGCATTATTTGGAGGAATGGCCGGACCTGATGAAATCCTCCTCAGACGCTAAAGGCTTTTTCCTAATAGGCAATGCTGGAATTGGAAAAACGATGTTATCTTGCATCATTGCGAAAGACATGCTTGATAAAGGGGTAGCAGTCATCTTTGCCTCTTCTGTCGATCTGTTTGCAGAATTGAAACAAGCCCAGTTTGCCAAGGATGACGAGGACATGGAAAGCAAGATTAATACATTGGCTAAAGTGCCTTGTCTAATCCTTGACGATATAGGTAAAGAGAAACCAACAGAGTGGATTCAGAGTATGTATTACCGCATGATCGACAGAAGATACCGCAATGGCTTATTAACCGGATTTACTACCAATTATTATCCGAACGAATTAGAGGATCGTTTGGGAAATTTTGGAGAGGCAACAGTCTCTAGGATATTAGGAATGACGAAAAATTATTTCCTCTGTACCAGGGATTATGACCACAGGACTGCGAGATGAATTTGTGAATCGGGAGGAAGTAATATGAAGAGGGAAGAGTTCGAAGAGTTTTATGCTTATATAACGATTTTTAATCTGAGCGTCATTGAGGGAGTTATCATTGAAGATGTAAAGGAAAATTTTTGGGAATTGCTTTGTGAATCATCCTTCCCAATAGCAATGAGAAAGGCAAGGGAAACTTATAAAATACTCTCACTACCATGTAACTTAAATCAATTAAACCCCAAAGTATTTAAGGGAGAGATACCAAATCCTGGGTTATTCGGAAGTGCGGATTCCAAATTACTTTGTTAGAAGCACCGGAAAGTTGGAGAACGTGGAGAAAGAGATCAAGATTGGTGCTCTTGTAAGGAATACAACAAACAAACTTGTTCAGGAAAATGCTATAGTGGACGATATGGTGGCTATGCTTTGCAGTAAAAGCTATTGCAAACAAACTTTTGATTTAAACTATCCGTTCCTAAAACGGGTAGAGAAGGATATACCCCATTCTGAACAGCGAAAAATAAACGGTTACGATCGTTATTGGGCTAATATACAAAATATAAATACTCATAAATATTTTTTATGCAATGATTGGTATGAAAGAAGCAGAGGCTTTTTTATAAGATGGGTAGAATATATAAATAATAACTTAGAGACATTTAGGGAATTGGAGGAGATCTGATCTCATGAAAATAAATTTTACTAAGAAGGAATACGTAAAGCTACTTGACGTTCTATATATTGCAGATTGGATTATGAATGCATTTCACTCAGAAGAAAGGGTGGAAACAAAAGAGTATAAGGATTTGGAACAGAATTTGTTTCGATTTGCTAAGACGTTTGGTGTGGATGACCTTATTACACTTGATAGTGGAGGTGGCGAGTTCATGCCTACGAAGGAGTTCGAAGAGGAATCACCGGCTCTGGAATTTATTGAAGAATACGAAGTAGAATCGTTTTGGGATGAATTAATTGGACAACTAGCGAAGAGAGATCTTATACTTAAGCATGGTCCTCAAATTATGAAGCTTGTTTTCGAGGACGAGGATATTAATAGAGAGTTGGAGACGCTTGAAGAGAAATACGCTCAGGAATTTAAGGAAAATGGACTAAGTAATCTACGGTTGTCCTGAATGATGACACACTTTCAGCTGCAATATCGGATGAACACATTGCCACACTTGGACGGGTGTATCTGATTACACGTGAGCAATTTGAGAAAATCAAGTCTATGGAATGTGTGAACAGCAAATATGGCTGGTATCGTCATGAAATGGACCTTGGGAAGCTAGAGGGCACCCCTGTTCTCAGTTTTACTTTCCCAGATGTTCTGAAACCCAATGCTCCATCTGAGAAGTACCTGAACGTCATCCGCATTACACCTAAGAAAGGAACGGCTCCCATTTACAGTGATAAACATCAGGTAATTTAACCTCTTCCAATGGGAGTTTGCCAGAAGTCAGTCAGGCTAACAGCATTTGAATGACGGCGGTCGCAATCTCAGGAAGTATTAAATATAAAGGATTGAGAAGAAGATTTTATTATCCGCGTCTGAAAGGAGTCGTATTCATGAAATGTAAAAAGTGCAAATCAATAGAAGCTACTATTCATGTGGCAAATATCGGTGATTTTTGTCTGAATTGTCATAATGATTTTATGGCTGAGTTACTTGGTGTAAGCAAGATGGATGACTTTGCAAAGATTATATCAGGCTATGACGTTGATGGGATTATGCATCGATTTGAGATTTCAAATATGATTGTACCAGGGTTTTCCGTATGGAAAGCAGAAGAAATAGAGGGTGGTTATCAGTTCGAGGTATTCGTAAAGCCTGAAGGAAATCAAGTAGTGGCAATCAAACATTTGCATCAGAAAATATTGACTGGTCTTGGATACAAAACGCTTACACATTTATCAGATAGGTATTTTATAGATAATGGAATTCAAATCGACAAGGAGCAATATAGCCTTAATAGCGTTGGAACATGCCGGATTCATCATGATGAAGTAGAAAATAAAGTTTATCTGGTTATGGATGGAAAGAATATTCCTTTACATGATTTTGGACGGGCGCTCACAGCTTTTGAGGGCTTTAATATGGATTTTCAGATAAGGGATATGTCCGAGGAAGTCCTTGGAAAAGATACAATAATAAGAAGGGTAATTATTAATCCAGATGTTGTTATTGAGCATTTTGAAAGGACTTTGAGTTGGTTCTTGGAGGGCGATTTTTTAAGTTACAAACATGAAAGTGCTTGTGTAGAAGCCTTGTTCGAAAGGATAGATGAACTGGAGTTACTTTGCAAGTATGGCAATAAAGAAGAGGCTGTCGAAGTTGGAAAAAGAATGAAAAAGCGACTTATATCCATTGAACATGATACGGATGATTTCCCTGATTATCTCTTGAATATGATTGACCAATTGATTGGAACTACCTCTTAAAGTTGCTGGAATTCGGGATATAGTGGTCGTCCCTTTTAAGCCTGTCGTTACTTGGGATGGGTTTCGCGATTTTGCCAGGTGGGTCGCCTAAATGATGGAGAAATAATTGAAAATAGCTTGAAAAAGTGTTATGCTACCAACGGTCTTTAAACCCAAAATTAATGTCGTTACTACACAATATTCAATTGCATAATTGCGATTGGGAAGATTATGTATTGAAGAACCTATTTTGATAGGATCTTTTTTCTATTTAAAGAGAGGTAATACTATGATAAAAGTTGATAACTTATCATTCTCATTTCCGCAAAAAGAGCTATATAAAAGGATTTCATTTACACTAGAAGAGGCACAACATTGCGCCTTTATAGGAACAAGCGGTAGTGGAAAAAGCACACTGATAGATATACTGATGGATCCAGAAAGATATATGTTAGATGGCATATTGGACATGGATCAAACTTGTAGAATTGGGTATGTAAGTCAGTTCTCACAACTGGACAAAACTAAAGAAACCACAGTTTTCGAATATATAGGGGAAGAATTTATTAAGATACAAAATGAAATAGCAGCTATTTGTACTGAAATGGAAACATCTTCGGATATTGAGTCTTTACTAGAAAAGTATCAACTAGCTTTAGACGCATTTGATTCAATTGGTGGGAATGATTTTGAAAGCAATATTAATAAGAAACTAAATCTAGCAAACTTAATCAAGCTAAAAGATCTTAGGGTCTCTGAACTGAGCGGTGGGGAATTCAAACTTATTCAAGTGATGAAGCAAATGCTTAGTAGTCCAGACTTAATGATTATGGACGAACCAGATGTGTTTTTGGATTTTGAAAACCTAAATGCGCTTAAAAATCTTATTAATTCTCACAAAGGAATATTGCTAGTTATTACGCACAACAGGTATCTATTGAATCATTGTTTTAACAAAATTATACATCTTGAAAACATGGAACTCCAAGAGTTTGATGGGAGATATTTTGATTATAACTTCTCATTACTTCAAACTAAAATTGAATTACAAGAACTCACTATTGATGATGATGAAGAAATCGAGAGAAACGAGATTTTAATAACCAAACTTAGAAAAAGCGCAACTTATATTGCTGACGTTTCTAAAGGCAAAAAGCTTAAAGCTAGAGTTAAAGTTCAAGAAAGATTAGAAGCGCGGAGAATTAAAGCGCCATTTGTAGATATGTTTGTTGCATAATGAAATAGGACAAAGTTGCAGAAGGAATTCCCCACTTTTGCAACAGTAAATTCCTCACTATTGCAAAAGGCCATTGCAGGCACCGCCCCAAAATTATACCCTTGTAGTTGATCGACAAATCAATGCAAGGAGGAATTGGAGGATGCTAACAATGACCCAATTACATGATATCAGAAGACTATTCTTTGAGGAAGGTAGAAATGTTAGTCAGATAGCTAAAACGACTGGCTATGATCGCAAAACTGTGAGACGTTATTTGAACAAGGCAGACTGGAACATCGAAGCACCCGTGATTGATCATGAGTCGAACTATCCCAAGCTTGATCAATACAAACCAGATATTGATAGTTGGCTGGCCGAAGACAAGAAAGCAAAACGTAAGCAACGACATACTGCCCAGCGAGTGTTTGATAGGTTGCAAGATAAGTATAAGGATGGATTCGAGTGTTCTTATAGAACTGTGGCAGGTTATGTAGCAAGAAAGAAGAAAGAGATATTTGGTAAAGCCTCAGGTTTCCTTCCACTAGAGCATATCCCAGGAGAGGCACAGGTCGATTTCGGGGATGCTGAGTTTTATGAAAACGGAACGCTGCATGGCGGGAAATATTTAAATGTATCCTTTCCCTTTAGTAATAAAGGGTATCTACAACTATTCAGAGGAGAAAATCAGGAATGTCTTTTTGAAGGACTGAAAACAATTTTTGAGCATATCGGTGGCGTCCCGATGAGATTATGGTTTGATAACATGAGCACCATTGTTACAAAGGTTTTAAAAGAAGGCGAGCGAAATCTGACACTTGATTTCATGCGGTTCATGGAGCATCACCAATTTGAAAGTGCTTATTGTAATAAAAATTCTGGAAACGAAAAAGGCAATGTTGAGGGGAAAGTTGGATACCACCGAAGAAATATGTTAGTTCCAATTCCCCGGTTTAACAACCTTAAAATCTTCAATGAGGAACTACTTGATCAATGTGAGCAAGACGCTCAACGAGAGCACTACCGAAAGGAAGGAACTCATGAAGCTCTTTACCAGGAAGACCGCCAAGCGCTGCTGAAATTGCCAGCAGAACCGTTTGAAACCTGCAAGTATATACCGGTTAAGACCAATGGATATGCACGCTTTTACTTAAATAATGGATTACATGAATACTCAGTCGCCCCTAAATTCGCAAGCACTCGTGTCCTTGTGAAAATAACTGCTTTTGAGATTATACCACTGGATGAAAACCATCGAGAAATTGTTAAGCACGAAAGATTTTATGGTAGTTACAAGCAGCAAAGCATGAAATGGCTACCGTACTTAACACAACTATCAAGATGCCCAGGAGCGCTAAAGTATACAGGGATATATCAAATGCTCCCTGATCCAATTAAGGAATATCTTGAAAAGTGCACGAAAACCGACAAGGGAAAAGTGTTAAGAGCGATTGCCTCTTTAAGCGAAAAAAGTGGGTTCAAAAAAGCTTTAGTGACTGTCAATAGTGCCCTTGAATATGAAGCAGTTGACCTAGATAGCCTTCTCACCCTGCACAAACGACTTCATAGCAAAGTAGTTCAACTTGATCCACTTAGGCTCCCAGAGCAGGTCCCACAGGTGGAAATCTACAAACCAAACCTGTTGGATTATGACAAACGCCTTAGGATGGCAGGTGGATCAGAATGTTAACGAGCCAGATTGCAGAGTGTTGTAAGGAATTACGGCTAAGTCGCAACATCGCCGACATGTCATGTATTGTGCAGGAAGAAAACAATCAGCAATACCTTTTAAAGCTGTTGAAATCCGAGCTCGAACATCGAGAAATAACCCGAACAGATCGGTTGATTAAGGGTGCAGGATTTTACACTCTCAAAGCATTTGAATCCTTTCGATTTGATGAGGTAACCTTACCTGCTGCAATAACTATAGAATCCTTGAAGAAGCTAGAGTTTATTGAAAGCAAAAAGAATTTAGTAATGTATGGAAACGTAGGCACTGGAAATTATCGAAAGTTTTTTGTTATGGAAAGAAATTCACTAAATATCATTTGTAACTTACATTAATATCAGAATTCTTTCCATAATCATTATCTGCAGAAGTTCTGTAGCCAGTTTAATAGATCA
>Ga0209386_1000459_pt1 | contig 20344 bp, 18 predicted proteins | sample NGEPertwo_FD_184510 | JGI IMG/M metagenome (GOLD analysis project Ga0209386, IMG submission 184510) | Arctic peat soil microbial communities from the Barrow Environmental Observatory site, Barrow, Alaska, USA - NGEE Permafrost154B-two... | ecosystem: Environmental > Terrestrial > Soil > Wetlands...
AACTGAACTACCGGACCACATAATTTAAAATGGTGGGCGCTATAGGGCTCGAACCTATGACCCTCTGCTTGTAAGGCAGATGCTCTCCCAGCTGAGCTAAGCGCCCTGGGTATGTGTTTTTAGTTACATGACACATTTATTTAATATATAGTATTGAGCATAAATTGTCAATACTTTTATACTAATTTCCTTGTTATTTTTTTTGGCTCCAAGGGTGGGACTCGAACCCACAGCCTATCGGTTAACAGCCGAGTGCTCCACCATTGAGCTACCTTGGAACGTTTCTAAAAGGCGAGTCGAGTTTTATCTTAACATAGCGGTCCAGGCATGTCAACGAGTTTGCAAAACTTTTCTATTTAATATTTTAACAGTTCCATTTGTCACATTATTTAGTATGTTTTCTAAATTATCACTGTTCTCAAGAGCAGTTGAGAAAGTCGCATTTACAATATCTGTATATTCAATATCGTCAATATAAAAGTCTTCTGCCAAACCAATATTCTGCAATTTATTCAGATAACAGTAATCAAAACTCACATAGAAATTTTCCATTTCACGGATTTCTATAATCCCCGCTGCCTCAATGGCCAATTTCGCCGAACTGGTATATGCTCTGACAAGTCCTCCTGTTCCCAGCTTAACACCGCCAAAATATCTGGTAATGACAACAGCAATATTTGTAATACCTTGTGAAACAAGCATCTGCACAATAGGTGCTCCTGAAGTGCCCTGCGGTTCTCCATCGTCACTTGCCCACTGAACTTGAAACTTGTCACCAATTACCATTGCCGGGACATTATGAGTTGCCCCCTTGTTCTCCGCTTTTATTTTAGCAACAAAAGCATCCCCCGCTTCTTTTGTATTTGCGGGGGAGACATGAGCGATAAATTTCGATTTTTCAATTACCTGCTCCACTGAAACAGTTTTATCAATTGTTTTATACAGTATCATAATCCTTTAACCTGTTGTAATCAGCACGTTCCAATTCTACGTGGAACAAGGTGCCCGACTCCAGATACTCCATTTCTATAACTCTTCCCTTTTCACAGAGATAGGACGAAATGTCACCTCTTTCAAAAGGAATTAATAATTTGGCAGTTACCCGATCAGAAAATAATTTTTTCTTAATCATTTCTATCAGTTCATCAATGTTTTTTTCTTCTTTTACAGAAATATTAACGGATTCGCCGGTATATGTAGGTACGAATTCTTCTTCCAGAAGGTCTGTTTTGTTGTATATAAGGATTTTTTCCTTGTCTGCTGCACCAATCTCTTCAAGCACCCTGTTTGTCACCTCTATGTGGAAATCATGTGCATCATAAGATGCGTCCACCACTTGAAGTAAAAGGTCGGCATAAAGAACCTCTTCCAAGGTGGCTTTGAAGGCCTTAATCAAAGAATGAGGCAGTTTACTGACAAAGCCAACCGTGTCAATTAATATAAATTCATGATTTGTATCCAGTTTTATATTTCTCTGTGATGTATCAAGAGTAGCAAACAACATATCCTTTTCAAAAACAACTTTTTCTTCCTTTTCAGTAATTTCTAAAAGTTTGTTCATCAGGGCTGACTTACCTGAATTTGTATAGCCTACAATGGCTGCAACCGGCAGTCCGGATTTATCTCTCTTCGCACGTTGCGTATTTCTGGTACTTCTCATTTGAACGATTTCAGCCTTGATCTCATCCATTCTTTTGTCAAGATGTCTTCTGTCGGTTTCCAGCTTTTTTTCTCCTGGACCACGGTTACCAATACCTCCCTGCCTTGACAGAGATTTGCCAAAACCGATAAGTCTCGGAAGTCTGTACTGCAGCTGTGCCAGTTCAACCTGAAGTTTTCCCTCTCTGGAAATAGCCCTGTCCGCAAAAATATCCAAAATAAGAATTGTTCTGTCTATCACCTTCACATTAAGCTGATCTTCCAGGTTTCTAAGCTGAATGCCGGAAAGTTCATCATTAAAAATCACCGTATCGGCACCCATCGCCTGACACATTTCCTCCAACTCAATAACTTTCCCTTTCCCTATATATGTGGCCGGATTCTTTTTTTCCAGGTTCTGAATCATTTGACCAAGCACAACAACATTTGCAGCTTCTGCAAGTCCATTAAGCTCCTCCATGGAATTTGTGATATCTTCATTCAGTTGTAATCCAACTAGGATTGCCCTGTATTCCTCATTGGTGATCACTTCGTTATTATTGTTAAACTGTAACATTTGCTTAATTACCTTAAGCCTTTCTTTTAATCAAAAAACCCTCGAATCAACAAAAATCATTGCTAACCAGAGGGTTTCATATACCGATATTTTTACAAATGCAATTTCGCCAATTCTTCATGGAATCTCGAGTTAAGAACTTTTATGTGAGTTCCTTTCATACCAAGAGATCTGGATTCAATAACTCCTGCACTCTCCAATTTACGAAGTGCATTTACTATTACTGATCTAGTAATTCCTGATCTGTCAGCTATCTTGCTTGCTACAAGCAGCCCTTCATTCCCGTTGAGTTCCTCAAAAATCTTTTGAACTGCTTCTATTTCAGAATATGAAAGAGTTCCTATTGCCATCTGTACAACAGCCTTCTTTCTGGCCTCTTCATCAACTTCCAAAGACTTTCTTCTTTGCATTTCAAGCCCTACAACTGTTGCCCCATACTCTCCAAGCACTAAATCCTCATCTGTAAATTCAGGGTTGTATCTTGTTAAGATTAAAGTGCCCCATCTCTGGCCGCCGCCTTGAATAGGTATAATTGTATGAAGCTTATCGTAGGTATCATAATCGTATTTGAATATTTCCAACGCTTCTTCACCCTTCAAATTTGCCAATGTTGTGGAAACTTTCAGCAGTGCATCATTATATTCATTTGGAAATTGTTCGTTTCCAGTTTCCGGGTCAGTAATTGTTACACTATCCGCTTTTATTTTGTAGTGCACACCGATTACTTTTCCTCTTTTATTGGTAATGTAAACATTTGCGTCCATTAACTCACTTAATATACCGCATAAGTCTCCAAAAGAAAATACGCCGGATACGCTTTCTCTTAGAAGCCAATTCAATTTTCTCACTTTCGCTAAAATTTGGTTGCTCATCTATTTCTCCTTGTAACCAATTTGATATGACTAATATATAATTTATATTATATACAATTTTAGCCAGTAATCAACACATTTTTTTGATTTTTCAAAAAAGTTTCCTTTTTTGGCACAATTCAAAAAACTTTAGAGTTTTCCCTTGTAGATTATGTGGAATTATTTTATAAAATAAACCTGTCTATATCATCTGCATGAATTCTTCCTACAAATCTTTCCTGCACATATTCCTTGTCGATTATAATTTCCTTCTCCATCATTTCTGAAACGTTATATGAAATATCCTCAAGAAGTTTTTCCATAATGGTGTGAAGTCTTCGTGCTCCTATATTTTCCGTCTGTTCATTCATCAAAAATGCCATTGTTGCTATTTCCTGAATAGCATCTTCTGAAAATTCAATTTTTATACCTTCAGTTTCAAGCAGCATTATATGTTGTTTCAGCAAAGCGTTTTCTGGCACAGTCAGTATTTTAACAAGTGCTTCCTGGTTCAAATTAGAAAGTTCTACTCTAATTGGGAATCTGCCCTGCAATTCCGGTATTAAGTCTGTTGGTTTTGCAATATGAAATGCTCCCGCACCAATAAACAGAACGTGGTCTGTCTTTACTGGTCCATATTTTGTATTAACCACACTACCTTCAACTATTGGCAGAATATCTCTTTGTACACCTTCCCTTGATACATCTGCTCCAGAACGGTATGATGAGCCTGAAGCAATCTTATCAATTTCATCGATAAATATAATACCATTTTGTTCAGCACTTTCCAGCGCTTCCTCCGTAACCTGATCCATATCCAGTAAATTTTGCGCTTCCTGTTCGCGAAGTATTTTCCTGGCATCCTTTACTCTAACTTTTTTCTTTTTAGTTTTTTGCGGCATCATATCGCCAAAAATATTTCCTATGGCTATCATACCTTCATTACCCATATCAAGGTTGTTGCCTTTTGGTGCTTCTTTTATCTGTATTTCAATAAATTGTTCTTCAAGCAATCCATCTCTTAATTGTTGTCTTACCTGTTCTCTTGCCAGCTCTACATCACCTTTATCAGACGGATCTTCTTTTGAGTCTTCCGTCGTTGCTTTTGGAGTTTGATAACCGCCACCCATAATAAAGTCAAAAGGTCCTCTAACTCCGCCAGGTGCTGTTGGAGGTTTTTTCTTTCCTGGTATAATCGCTTCAATGATTTTTTCTTCAGTTATTTCATCAGCGATAGAATATTTTTCCTGCAGTCTGTTTTGTTTTGTTATTCTTATGGCAGCTTCAACCAGATCACGAACCATGGAATCTACATCTCTGCCTACATAGCCAACCTCGGTAAATTTTGTTGCCTCAACTTTGACAAAAGGCGCGTCCATTAGTTTTGCCAGTCTTCTTGCTATCTCTGTCTTTCCGACGCCTGTAGGTCCTATCATTAAAATATTCTTAGGCGTTATTTCTTCTCTCATTTCATCAGACAGCAAACTTCTCCTATATCTGTTTCTAAGAGCAATTGCCACGGACTTTTTTGCTTCGTCCTGACCAATAATAAATTTATCCAGCTCCGCTACAATTTCTTTTGGAGTCATCTTATTGAAATTATTCATACTCATATTCCCCCTTAAAGCTTTTCAACTGATATATTGTCATTTGTGAAAACACAAATAGATGCAGCAATCTTTAACGATTCACGCACAATTTCTTCCGCTGTCATTGACGTGTGGTTATAAAGTGCAGCCGCTGCAGCATGGGCGTAATTGCCACCCGATCCAATTGCAATGTAATCTGAATCCGGTTCAATAACTTCCCCATTTCCGGAAATCAGCAGAATATTCTCTTTATCTGCAGCAATCATCAGCGCCTCAAGATTTCTCATGGCCCTGTCACTTCTCCATAACTGTGCAAGTGCCACTGCTGCTTTCTTTAAATTACCGGAATGCTCTTCCAGTTTTTTTTCAAATTTTTCAGTTAAACTGAATGCATCCGAAACTGACCCTGCAAACCCGGTTACAACAGAATTTTTATATATTTTTCTTACTTTCTTGGCTGTAGCCTTCATAATGGCTGTCTGCCCCATGGTTACCTGTCCGTCTCCGCCAATGCATATATCGTCAGGGCCTCTTTTTACAGCAACGATTGTTGTTGCATGAAATTCAATCATCTACAAATCCTCCTATTAATCTCTTGTTTATTTTCCTTTATATTTTTTCAGTCAGTTATTCTTTATACCCACATTCGCTGTTTGAACACGCATAGTTTGAATTCTTTGTCTTTTTTTCTACAATAATCGAATTGCAGTCTGGGCACTTTCTATCGGTCGGTTTACTCCAAAAAACCTGATCGCAATCAGGATAGCCGCTGCAGCCGTAGAACACTCTTCCGGATTTACCTCTTCTTACAATAATATCATTACCGCATTTCGGGCATTTTGCATCCACTTTAGTCACAATTTGTTTTGTATTCTTACATTCCGGGTAGCCCGTGCAAGCAATGAAATCACCAAACCTTCCCTGTTTTTTAGCCATGGGTTTGCCACATTTTTCACAGATTTCGCCTGTCAATTCATCTTCAATAACCAGTTTCTCTATTTCTGCATCCGCAACAACAAGTTCTTCTTTTAATATAACATAAAAATCGTTGACAATTTCTTTCCAGTCAATGTTTTTTATTTCAATATCATCCAGCCTGTCTTCAAGATTTGCAGTAAAATCCGTATCAACAATCTCTTTGAAATATTTTTCAAGCAATTCTGTTACTACAAAACCCAAATCCGTCGGTATAAGTGATTTCTTTTCTCTTACAATATATCTCCTTTCCAGGAGTGTTCCAATAATAGGTGCATAGGTACTCGGTCTGCCAATATCCTTTTCTTCCAGGTCTTTAACAAGACTAGCCTCTGTAAATCTTGCCGGAGGCTGAGTAAAGTTCTGCTCACCTGATAGATTCACTAAATTCAATGTATTACCTTCTTCGAGCTGCGGCAGCATTTTTTCATCACTTTCATCTGTATTATCTACATATAGTCTTAGATAACCATCAAATTTTATTTTTGATCCTGTTGCTCTAAAACTGTAGTCACCATTCTTTATTTCAGCTGAAACACTGTCGTAAACAGCTGCAGTCATTTGACTTGCCATAAACCTGGACCATATCAGTTTATATAAATTATACTGGTCTTTTGTCAAAGAAACCTTTATTTCATCTGGGCTTAATTCAATATAACTTGGCCTGATTGCCTCGTGTGCATCCTGAACATCCTTTTTCTTATTCGTGTATACGTTCTTTCCAAGATATTCCTTCCCAAGCTTTTCTGTGATATAAACAGCAGCAGCGCTGATTGCCTCTTCAGAAATCCTTACTGAGTCGGTTCTGATATAAGTGACAAGCCCAACGGTCCCACGTCCTTTCACATCAACACCTTCATAAAGTTGTTGCGCAATCTGCATTGTCTTTTTCGTTTGAAAACCCAGTTTGTTTGATGCATCCTGCTGAAGACTGCTTGTCGTGAATGGCGGGTAAGCTTTTCTTGTTCTTTCCTTTTTTTCGACTTTATTTACCTTATATGCCTTGTCTTTCAATTCTTCCAATATTTTGTCGGCTGATATTTTATCGTCAACAGAAATTTTCTTTCCTTTATATTCTGACAGTTTTGCAGTAAAACTTTTTTTGTTAACTTTTTCCAGTCCTTGCAAAACAGCACTGATATTCCAAAACTCTTTAGGAATAAAAGCCTTTATCAGTTTTTCTCTGTCACATATTATTTTTAATGCTGCAGACTGGACCCTTCCGGCGCTCAAGCCTCTTCTGACCTTACGCCAAAGAAGCGGGCTTATCTGATATCCAACCAGCCTATCCAGCACTCGCCTTGCCTGCTGGGCATCAACTAATTTCAAATCAATCTGTCTGGCGTTTTTAACTGCTTTCTGAATTGCGGTTTTAGTTATTTCATTAAAAACAATTCTACATGCTTTTTTTTCATCTATCCCCAGCAAAAAAGCAATATGCCATGAAATAGCTTCACCTTCTCTGTCATTATCTGTTGCCAGATATATTTTAGAAGCATTCTTCGCTTCTGCTCTCATTGCCTTTATTACATCGCCCTTACCTCTGATTGAGATATATTCCGGTTCAAAATTATTTTCAATATTTATTCCCAGCTTGCTTTTCGGCAAATCCCGAATATGTCCAACGGAAGCGATTACTTTGTAATTGCTTCCTAAAAATTTACCTATCGTTTTTGCCTTTGAGGGTGATTCAACAATCACCAAAGCCTTGGAGTTGGCCATTAAATAATCCTCCTATGGATATCTGTGTTTTTCTTTTATGCTTTAATTTGTATCACTAAAGAAAGATTATAGTTGCAAAACGCTTATTTTGCAACAAATATTTTTCCCATGCAGGAATAAATAAGCCCCTTCATTTCCAAAACGGTGATCATAGCGTTCACTTCACCAGCCCCTTTTCGTGTTGTTTTACAAATAGAATCAACGGTTGTTTCACTTCCTGTTTCTATTAATTCGTAAATGATAATTTCATCTTTTCCAAGGGTTGTCTTCAGTTGAATGCTTTCCCTTCTTTTTAATCCCAGTTCATCGATAATATCATCAACAACTGTGATTGGAACAGCTCCATCCTTTATTAGCTTATTCGTTCCAATACTGTATATATTATTAATATTGCCAGGAACTGCATAAAGATTTCTCCCCTGCTCCGCAGCGTATTCTGCCGTAATAAGAGAGCCGCTTGAAATTCCCGCCTCTACAATTACTGTTCCAGCCGAAAGTCCGCTTATGATTCTATTCCTGATGGGAAAACTATAATTTGTAGGCTGAAATTCAGGAGGAAATTCAGACAGAACCAAACCATTCTCCAGTATTTCCACCATAAGATTTTTATTTGTCTTTGGATAGCACACATCAACACCACATCCAAAAACAGCGATTGTCTTTCCTTTATTTTCTAATGAACCCATATGCGCATAAGTGTCTATCCCCGCAGCCATACCACTGACAGTTACGATTTCGTATTCTGCCAGTTTTCTGCCAAGCATTTGAGCTGCCCATTTCCCATAACCTGTTGCATGTCTTGAGCCTACCACAGATATGCTTATATTACTGGCAATCTTTATATCTCCTCTGTAATACAGGACGGATGGAGGATCTTTAATATATTTTAGCATGCGAGGGTAATCTTCCTCCAAGGGAGTAATTGTTTTTATAGGATATTTATTTAATAAATCCAGCATCATCACAGACCCATCCTTTCTTTATCTGTTTTTCTGTACTGCAAAGCCTCCCCAATATGCTTCAGTTCGATGTCTTCCTTCTCATCCAAATCCGCTATTGTTCTGGCCACCTTTATTATTTTATTATATGACCTCATAGTAAGTCCCATTTTTTCAAAGGCTTCTGTCAATAATCCCTTTGTTTCCTTGTTCAAATAACAATATCTGTTTAAATTTTGATTTTTAAGCTGGGAATTATAATCAATTTTTATATGTTTATATCTATCTTTTTGAATATTTCTTGCTTTTGCAACATCCAGGGCCATTTCCCTGGAGCTTAAACCTTTAGACTGTTCTAAAGTTATTTCTTTATATTCAAGGGCCATTAATTCCACATGAAGATCAATTCGGTCTAAAATCGGCCCGGAAAGTTTAGATTTATAGCTTCTTATCTGAGAACTGCTGCAAATGCATTCATGCTTCGAATCACCTAAATACCCGCATCTGCAGGGATTACAGGCGGCAACTAGAATAAATTCCGCCGGAAAAGTCACCATCCCGCTCATCCTGTTTATTCTGATTTCACCTTCTTCAAGAGGCTGCCGCAGCATTTCAATTGCATTTTGATTAAATTCCGGTATTTCATCTAAAAACAAAATTCCATTATGTGCCAGTGAAATTTCTCCAGGTTTTAACTTGGTACCACCGCCGATAAGCGCCAATGGAGATATAGTGTGATGCGGCATTCTAAAAGGTCTTTCCCCGATAGATTCTTTATTTTTTGACAACTCTCCTGCAACACTATGAATTTTAGTTACCTGGAGAATTTCTTCCTCAGACATAGGCGGCAGTATGGTTGAAAGCCTCCTTGCCAGCATTGTCTTGCCAGCGCCTGGTGGGCCAGTCATTAGAATATCATGGCATCCTGCTGCTGCAATCGTTAATGCCCTTTTGACGTTGTCCTGTCCAATCACATCCGCATAATCTTCCTTATTTTCCGGACTGACAGCAGAATGATTTTCTTTATTTATATATCTTTTTAACAGAGCTACCCCGTTAATGTGATTTACCACCTTTTTCAGGTGCTCCGCCGGAAATATTTCCACCTCTGAAACCAAAACTGCCTCTTCCATATTCCAGACAGGTACAAAAATTTTTCTCATTCCCGCATCCCGAGCACCCAAAACCAACGGCAGAACGCCGCTTACCCCATTAATTTTACCATCTAAAGATAATTCTCCAATAAAAACATACTGGTCCAGTTTATAGGTTTGCACTTCTCCAATTGCTGCAAGCATTCCAACTGCAATGGGCAGATCAAAATGGCTTCCAGCCTTCCTTGTGTTTGCAGGGGAAAGATTTATTGTTATTCTTTTTGCGGGAAATTTGAAACCGGAATTTACAATAGCAGCCCTTATTCGGTCTCTTGCTTCCCGAACGGTAATATCCGGAAGCCCTACCATTGTGAGTGCAGGCAACCCATTATTCAAATCCGTTTCAACTGTAATTAAATTTGATTCAATGCCGTATAAAGATGTGGTGTAAACTTTCGATAACATGTATGCCTCCTAAAACACATTACTGATTTGCCGTATAAACGGTTTTTTATTAATAATTAATATTTCAATGACATCTATTCTGCACTTACTGCAATCGCAGCCGGTAATAAGCAAATAATAATTTGCAACCATTTCCCCATTTTCCCTAATTTCATGGTTTGCCTCTTATTTTTCTATTTTAAATATGGAATAGCCAAAATTTATCTAATTGTTATATATTATCTTAATTGTAAATATTTGTCAATACATCTTCTTTTTAAAGGCTCCTGTTTTCACAGAAGCCTCTTTTCTGAAAAGTGTTAAAAGAGCGTTTGAAGTTTATTTATACTTAACTTTTTATGTTGAAACAAATCCTCAACTCTAAGGGAATACTTTATAACAACATTACTAGCTTTAAGCATTTTTAATATCTCACCTATTCCAAATCTTGAGTATTTTTAAATATGTTGCAAATATATATAAGAAGCCGAAAACTGTCATGATTCTAGCTCCTTATTACAACTTTTTTATTATGCTCTATTAGACGAAAATGTTACTTATAAACACTAATAAAAAAAGATAGCCACACTCAACCTGAAAGTGGCTACCTATTTTGCTGTCATAGTTTAACTAATTCTGAAGATTCGATTTGATGAGTATCTTCCTGAGGCAGTGCATCAATCTCTTTTATCTGGTTTAGAGTGAGATACATAATTGTTGGAGCAATCCCGCATATCGGTCCTGTCAAAATTAGAAACGTGATATTAACAATGGCAATAACAATCATTAACCAGAGTTCAGCAAAAGGCTCAGTTTCTATAGTAAAGATCTGAGTAATTCCAATGATAATTCCTTGGGTAATCGCAATTATAGCAAGCACCTGCCAGAAATCGCCTTTCACGAGATGCTTGCTACTTTCAAGTCCTGAATCACCAAAAAGCAATGCAGAGGGAATCGCCAAATAATACCTTGTAGCTAAGAAAGCAAGCGGAATCAGCAGCAATCCTATAATTCCAAGTTTAATTGCATAATTTGATATTATTTCAGATGAAAGTGCTATTCCGAAGCAGGGCAAAAAAATAATCATCCCATAAAGCAGTGAGATCGAAAAGTACGTCCATGCTAAGCCTTTGGTCTGTTGAAACGATTCCTTAATTGTCCGTTTTTCCCCCTGCAAAATGTTTTTCGCCAGCACGAAAAACCCAGCATAAGCCCGGAGCATTAAATAAATTGATAAAAAAGATATTATTAATATAAATATGGCAATACCAATTGAAAACGGTAAAACGATTTTGGTTACATACGTACAAAAAACCGGAATTGCTGAAATTAGGGACAACGCCATAAATTGCTTAAAACCTGTTTTATAAACATAAACGGTTTGCTTTATAGTTTCATAGATTTTCAATTTCTTTTCAGTGTTTTCCTCCATTGTTTTCCCATTCATAATAACACCCCTTTCTAACTTCTAGCTTTGTTAGTCATTAAAACTTTTAAAAACAAAAATAACAGCACCAGGAAAACTTCTAATCCTTCTGTTGCTGTTATAAAAAATACTGAAGCTTATAGCATGCTTGATAAATTCTATTAGTTGCTATTTTTTGGCAGGAAAACCCATTTGAATCTTCTAGCTAAATATTTATTTGTTTGCCAATATCATCCTAACATACTTTCAAATCAATTTCAATCTGTTAATATCCCCTTATTAGTATCCTAAACTTCCCAACTTCCTGTGGAAAACATATCGAAAAAATTTTGTTAAATAGTTGCCACTACAAATCCCGTCAGTTTTACTTTGAACACACGGTTTTTTAGAATTCTAATCTGCAAGAGTTTCTAGTCTTTTTATTCTTTTCCTCAAAAAGGTCTGATAAAGAAAAAGCAAAAGACACAAAATGTTCACACTTAGCAAATAACATAGGGTTTCTGCTAAATAAGCCCCCATTACAAAAAACTCCAAGTTAAGAAAATAATTCGCAGCTACTGCTATAGTGTTAATCGCTAAGCACGAAAAATTGGCAAACATAACCCCTCTAGTTTTAGATTTAGTATAAGAAAATATTAACATCCCACATATCTGAATACCTAAAACGTAAATCCAGCCCGTATAATTAGCTATAGAGTGATACAAATACATCGTACTATTATACTCAGGGTCTCTCATCATAAATATTTGGTGTGTCATGATTGTAAAGTACTTTGTTAGCATATTGGCTATTAGAATAATAGCCAATACTGCGGCTATTTTCACTTTAGATTTTTTTCTCATTGCCTTCTCCTCAATCATCAATCAGACGTACCTGCTACCGTTACATAATACGATCCAAACGTTTCAGTAAATCCCGGAATGGTATGGCAAGATTTTTTCGGACCGATTTTATAAGTTCTATTCTTTAATTTCTTCGGTATAAGATAACTTAATAAACGATAGATGCGAAAATTATTCAGCAACATCATATTAACCTCACCCCAAATCAATATCAATTGTTTTAGCAATATATAGTCAGTTGCTTTTGTTTTCTTAGGTTTCCTATACCGAAGTTTATATTATTGTTTGTTCCTTTTAGGCCCTTGACTTCCCAATCAATCTACCAATCCCAGCATACCCCACCATCCCCATAAATGACCCGCTAAAGTCAATAAGCGAGTCCCGGACCAATGAGTTCTTTCCAGGCACAAAACTCTGGTAGAACTCATCCAGGCCACCAAGCAGCGGACTAATTAATTATCATTTTGTGGTCAATTCCATCTTATATTGCCCCCGCAAATGATAATAAAGGAAAATGCCATCATTGATCACTTGGACATCTTTCAAAAATCTTGAATGAATCAAATCTTAGCCTTATCTTTTGTTATTGATCAATAGCAATATTGCGTTATCCGTTATTGTGGATTTTTCTACAGGTTGCCAATATTTTGTGCGTTACGATTAAGACCAAGAGGATGATATACTTGTTAAAAGAAACAGTAACATTAACATTGCCGTTCCCCGCAATATAAAAGATTTGGAAAGGTTATTTTTTGTTTGACGATATCGTTGTATATGGTTTGGAAAAGGTAGTCGTCAACACATATTCCCCTTTCTTCCATATAGTTCGTTATAGCATCATATAGGCTCTTGCAGACGGGGAGCATTCTAGGTCTTTTGTTCTTTATCTGATTGAAAGTAATTACTCTTTTAATCAGATCAACATTCTTAATCTTAAGTTCACGAAGTTCCCTTGCTGCGTAGCAGAAGGCACCAGAAATGGTGCTTCTTTGTTAGATTAATTTATCATTTTGTGGTCAATTCTGCTTATATTGATAACGAAAATGCAATAAAGGCTAAATTGTTGAGATTTAGCTTTTTAATTGAATTTTTTAGAGGAATAGCAAGAATGAAAATCAAGGAAATCAACTAATTTGATTGCGCCAAATAAGGTGCTATATCCTACTATTAATGAATCACAGATTCTCCTTCGGAGCAATGATCCATTCTTAAACAAAGTTTAGTTAATGACCTTCGGGTTGTGAGAAAATAAATCACTATGTTACATTTTCCTATATCTTCCAGCAAACGGTTGCAATTGTTAGGTTTTCTCATTTTACACAAATGTACCTTTTGATGGTTATTGATGCTTTTTATTTAAATAAGTCCCAAACAAGTCTCAACCTTGAAGTGTTATGAAAGATTGATGAAATAACAATACGCCCATAATCAAACGAGCGTATCGCTATAATATATAGTGCTCAAAATGGTCTAGCACAAATTTCGAGGAGGAGCGAGATTAATTCAGAGACAAGTGATATGCGTCTCTATAAAGCAGGGGTGTTACACTATTGCATTGCATTTTATTGCACTTTTGTATTGCATAAAGTAATTTTATTTTGGATATATTTTTCTGCTAATTTGCTATCGGGTTTCTTTCAACCTACTTAAAGTTGCATGATCAGTTATATCAAATCATTTCATTTTTTCAACTGTATAAACAATTCCATTAGAATTAGCGTCAACCAATATATTATCAATTTGACTACCCGAAGGATCTATTATCCATTAAATAATCCCATGTCTTTTAATTCTTTTCATATATCATGCTTCACAAAATAAATCATCGTAGGTTATTATGCCTGATTTTCAACGTTGTTTCAGACTTGTTTCTTATTCAAGACTTATTTTTATTCTTTACTTTCATAATAAATTTCTTTCCCAATCACTACTTTTAGATGACTCGTTTTACCTGTAAATCTTTTGCCAAAACCATATCCTGTGCTTATAACTTCCATAGTTGGCATAGAATTAAATTCATTTGCAATCGTTTTTACGATTCCCATACCAGTCGGTGTAACCATTTCAGTAGTTACTTCTTCCAAAATTGTAAATGGGATTTGTGAGTCCTTTAGCATTGCTCTTACAGCGGGAACGGGAACTGGTATCATACCGCATCTGCATTTTATAAAACCATGTCCATCACAAATGTTAGATGATATAATAATATCTGGCGCAATAATGTCAATGCAAATTGCTGCACCAACTATATCAACAATCGAATCAACAGCTCCAGCTTCATGGAAAGATACTTCGGAAATTTGTATATTGTGTGCCAATGCCTCAGCTTCAGCAACTTCCATAAATATTTTTTCGCTTAATTTTTTTACATTTCTTGACATTTCGCTTTGTTCAATCAGTTTCAAAATATCTCGAATGTATCTTTTATTCTTACACTCTCCTAAATTTACCGACACATCCAAGCCCTTTATGTTATTTTTAATCAGATACTTGAATTGCAGAGTGTAATCCTCCAATCTAAGTTTATTTATTATACTCTCGAATCTTTCAATGCCAACTTCAACATCAATTAAAGCACCCAAAAACATATCGCCACTTATCCCATTTGTGCAGTCAATATACAAGATTTTTTTTTGTTTTAATTTCATCATTGTCTAATTACTCTGCCAGAAGCGTTGCCAAGCATCAAGTTTTCTACCTCAGCTATACTTACATGGTTAAAATCATATTCTATTGTCTGTTTCAAACAGGAAGCAGCAGTAGCAAACTCAATTGTGGTCTGAGGATCTTTCTCATTGATAAGACAATATATTAAACCTCCGCCAAACGAATCTCCACCTCCAACTCTATCAACAATGTGTATTAAGTAATTTTTCGAAAAGTATGCGACACCTTTCTCGTATAACATCGCTGCCCAGTTATTATCATTTGCCGAAATGCTTCCACGAAGAGTGATTGCTATCTTCTCACACCCGAATCTCTCTTGAATCTCCTGCGCAACCTTAATATATCCTTCGTGAGATATTTGGCCAGTAGTCACATCTGTGTCTTTTACAGAAATTCCAAATACATCATAAGCATCTTCTTCATTTGCAATGCAAACATCAACGTACTGCATTAACTCAGTCATTACAATCCGAGCACTCTGACGTGACCAGAGGTTTTTTCTATAATTAAGATCGCAACTAATTGAAATACCAGCGGCATTGGCATATTTACAAGCATCAAGACAAGCCTTTGCTGCGCTTTCGCTGATTGCCGGTGTTATACCAGTGAAATGGAACCAATCCGCCCCATTAAATATTTGCTTCCAATTATATTCATCTTGAATGAAGCGCAAACACCCTTCTGGGTTCAGTCTCATCATTATCTCTCCAAAGCATACAATCTTTTTCATTCTTCACCTCTTATGCATTAAGCTTTTTAACAGCTTTATTCAATCTATCTGCGCTGTATATTCTTTAGCAATTTCAACAATTCTATCAAAATTACCTTGATTAATCAGTTCCAAATTAACCAAATTACTTCCAATACCCACTGATATTTCCTTCAGTGCGCAGCGGTTGTCATTTGGTACATATAATCTAATAGTTTTAGCAAGTTCTTCCAAAATACTTATGGGAGCACCAACATTATGGAATATCCTAAACATGGATTGGCAACACTTTTTCGTACTGAAATTATAGTTTCGATGCTTTAAATTCTGTGCGAAAAAGTGTTGCCAATCCAATTATCGTCATACCTTGTTACCGTTATAAGTTGCAGGGCGGCTCTTCATAAGGAAAGCAAAAAAACCAGCAATCATAGGCAGTATAAAGACAATGGAAAGGGCTGACGTCAGTCCCCAAATGTCAGCGATGCGACCGATAAATATCACAGCAATTCCTCCTAATCCTCCGGCAAAACCAACTGTTAATCCCGCTGCCAGTGCTTTGTTTTCAGGAATGGCTTCTTGAGCTGCAACAACCGTAACCGAAAAACTGGATAATAGAGAGGCTCCTCCTAACGCAAGAAAAATCGTGCTTATTGCACCCTGCGTGAAAAGAAATGTTATAAAAAAAGGAGTCGCCAATATGAGAGATCCTACAATTAATCGTTTTCTTCCAAATTTATCTGAAATGAACCCGCCCAGTATACCACCGACAGCCCCGGCAGCCAACATAATTGTAACTAAATGACCTGCAGCTATATTTGACAAACTTTCCGACTTAAAATACAAAGGAAGCATGGTTAGCATTCCTGTATAGGCTAAGGATCTGATAGCAATAACTCCCACAATAGCTGACAGCTCATGGGACGCTAGTTTAAGGGATCTCAATACAACTGAAAAAGCTGGAGTAGTTCCAATTGAATTATCATTACGCGGTGCAAAGAAGTATAAAAGCAAAGCCACAAGAATCCCAGGTATTATAGTAACGATAGTAGCATGTAATCCATATGTTTGGAACAGCGGAACTAAAAGAAGAGGGCTGAGAGCAAACCCCATATTCCCAAAAGCAAAAAATATAGATAGAAGGACAGCCTTATGACTGCCACTCAAAACATTAATCATCGTTGACGCTTGAGGGTGAAAAGCAGCAGTTCCAAGCCCTGCAAGTCCAGCAAGAATAACAATTGATATATAGTTTTGTGTAATACCAGTTAAACTCAGCATGGTTGCCATCCATAAAGTTCCAACATGAACAAGCCAGCGTTTCCCCTGACGATCAAGGTAATAGCCAAAAACCGGTTGTGAAAGAGAAGAAGTTATTGTAAAGGCAGACACTAAGATTGCCGCTCTAGTTACAGTAAATCCAGGAGTCAGAACAACTAGAAAAGGGAGCATCTGTGGGAGATAGTTACTATACATATCGTTCAACATATGAGCCAAAGATAATACCCCAATAGGAAAATATTTAATTCCGAATGTATTATTCATTAAAAGATCTCCCTAATTAGGGGTTGCTGAACAAAAGCGGTTATGCACTGATCAGTAAACCCTTTTATCATAATCCTGAACATGGAAATGATGTTTTCCCATGTTTTTAAAATTGGCAGCAAAAAGACGCGCAGTCTTTTCCCCAGATTCATTACGAGAAACATGGCAGTTTAAATTGACTATATCCCACCATTACAATATACAATGATTTCAGTTATTTAACCAGGCATTAAATCTTTATATTTTTGTGGTAAATCGTTCAACAAACAATTTCTATAATCCTTGATTCCATCTATTTCAAATGTTTTGTGTACTCTTAAGCCAAGAAGATATAAACCTTCAAGGCTATTTTGGTTATTAATAATTTAAACTTCCAATTTATCTCATGTAATTTGGCTTCCGTTCAAAATATTCAAATCGGAATTCGTAAATGGTAGAAGTTTTGAAAGCCTGGTAAAACTTAAAATTGAGTTTGCTGACTATATAAACTGGTTCAACAACTTCCGCTTCCGTTCCAGCCTTTGTTATGTTATAAATCTTCAAAAATTATGCTGGCTGTTTTTTGGGGTTCATTCCAGGCTGTCCACTTTTTGGGGTTCACTCCACCCTGATTTCTCAGGGCTTTTAACATCATAAATATCATTTTTTATTCGTTGCTCAAAGTGCGCCACCAGGCCCTAGCTGAAATTACTCAAAAACCCTTGCAACACCGGTTTTCTTTGCCGCTTCTGCAACTGCCACTGCAACGGCTTTGCCAACTCTTGGATTAAAAGCAGAAGGTATAATATAATCAGCAGTCAGCTCTTCATCAGAAATCAGACCCGCAATCGCTTCTGCTGCTGCAATTTTCATTTCCTCATTAATATCGGAAGCATTTACATCAAAAACACCACGGAATATCCCTGGGAAGGCAAGCACATTATTTACCTGATTAGGGAAATCGCTTCTACCAGTTGCAATTATTAGAGCACCCGCAGCCTTTGCGTAATCCGGGAATATTTCAGGAGTCGGATTGGCACAAGCAAATATAATCGAATCTGGCGCCATGGTTTTAACCATCTCTCCTGTTAATGCTCCTGGGGCTGAAAATCCGCAGAATATGTCTGCACCTGTGATCACGTCAGCCAGATTGCCTTTTTTCATGCTTCTGTTAGTGATTTTAGAGATTTCCACCTTACTTTCATTCATGCCCTCACGTCCTTCATAAATGGCACCTGTACGGTCGCATAAAATGATATCTTTATAGCCGGCCGAATAAAGAAGCTTCGTCACAGAAATAGCTGCAGCTCCTGCACCATTGATGACTATAGATACTTCTTCCTTTTTCTTTCCCGTCACCTTCATGGCGTTGGTAAGTCCAGCAAGCGTGACAACAGCCGTTCCATGCTGGTCATCATGGAAAATGGGGATGTCACAGATTTCCTTCAGCTTGCGTTCAATTTCAAAGCAGCGAGGAGCCGCGATGTCTTCCAGGTTAACACCGCCAAAACTTCCGGAAATCAGGTGAATGGTTTTTACAATGTCGTCCACATCTTTGCTCTTTATGCAAAGAGGAAAAGCATCCACATCACCAAATTCTTTAAAGAGGACACATTTACCCTCCATAACAGGCATTGCAGCTTCTGGCCCAATGTCCCCAAGACCAAGAACAGCAGTGCCATCCGTTACAACAAGACAAAGATTCCATCTTCGTGTAAGCGCGTATGACTTATTAACATCCTTCTGTATTTCCAGACAAGGCTGAGCGACGCCCGGTGTATAGGCTATGGAAAGATCCTCATTAGTCTTTACCGGCACTGTAGAAATAACTTCTATTTTGCCTCTTTTCTCATAATGATACGCAAGGCTTTCTTCAAATATTGTCATATTGTTTTCCTCCTTTGTCCCCTCAATGGCATAAAAAATAATCCGCTTTATGTATCATACCCGCTCGGAGGGGCTCTTGTTTATTTTTTCAGATTCATATAAAACGCTCTCACCAGTTTCCTTCAAATTCGCAGTCGCCCATGACACCCTTGCTCTTGGCTATGTGCTTGGCACTATCAAGCCGCACTTGGGACTTTCACCCATTAGATTGCGCCCATGCTGGGCACCCAATAATAAGTGTTGTGGTCAAGCATTTTTGGAACACCTTAACCTAAATAATTTCAGTTTTTGTAACGTGCCTCAAAAGGCGTTAATCCATTATTAAATGTGTGCGGTCTGATGTGGTTGTACCAACTGTAATCAAAGTCGCTTACAGCTTGGTTTAATTCATTATCCGTATGAAAATGGTGTAGATAAATCAATTCGTTTTTCAATGTATTGTAATATCTTTCTATAGGAGCATTGTCATATGGGCATCCGGCTTTGCTCATGCTTTGTATGATTTCTGATTCACTGCAAAAGGTGGTAAATTCTTTTAATGTGAATTGCGAACCCTGGTCACTATGAATTATAAAGTCCTCTTTAATTTTTGGCTGAGATTTCAAGGCTCTTTTCATTGTGTCAATTGCCAACTGGCTGGTAATATATTTTCCAGTTATGCTTGCTAAAATGGAACGATCATATAAATCAATAATTGAGCAATTGTAACGTTTGCTTCCATTTGTTAAAAACAAGTAAGTGAAGTCTGTACACCATAAATGGTTTGTTTTTTCAGCAGTGAAATTTTGTTTGACAAGATTAGGAAACACCTTATGTGGTTTCCCTTTCACATATCCAGGTTTCTTTCTTCTTACTACAGACTTCATCATTAATTCCTTGTTCATGTATTTATGTACTGTCGTTTTGCTTAAATTAATTCCCCTGCGAGACAAGAAAATCATCATGTTACGATACCCCAAAATCCCGTTTGTTTCATGGTATATGGATTCAATTTCCTTACATGCTATTTGCTTGCTACGTTGGGACACAGATTGTCTTGCTTTAAGAAAGTTGTAATAAGCATTAGGGCACAGGTTAAACTTACGTAGCTGCCACCTAAGTCCGAATATTTCATAGTTGTCTTTGATAAACCGATAAACCATTAATCGATTTCCTTCGCGAAGTATGCCGCTACTTTTTTTAATAAAAGATTTTCTTTCTGCATTTCTGTGAGTTCCTTGCGGAGCCTTCGATTTTCATTCATAATATCGTACTCTTCTTTGTTTTCTTGGTTTGTTTGGCATCCTTCACGATAATCTCTTGCCCAGATTGAAATAATTGCTTTAGAAACACCATGTTCCTCTGCTAAGCTTTTTAGTGTTCGTCCTTCTTCTAAATGAAGACGAACGATTCTCTGTTTTAATTCTTCTTCGTAATGTTGCATAAATTTATCCTCTTTTCCTTAATAGTTATTATAAACTCTT
>Ga0209386_1000460_pt1 | contig 20319 bp, 21 predicted proteins | sample NGEPertwo_FD_184510 | JGI IMG/M metagenome (GOLD analysis project Ga0209386, IMG submission 184510) | Arctic peat soil microbial communities from the Barrow Environmental Observatory site, Barrow, Alaska, USA - NGEE Permafrost154B-two... | ecosystem: Environmental > Terrestrial > Soil > Wetlands...
ATATTTATTACTTAGAAAAGGAACGAAGAAAGATGTCGAAAAACCAAAAATCTTGGCAGAGAGCTGTTACGATGGGGTCTACTATTTCGACCTCGGTGGCAGGATTAGTCGGAGTAGGATTCTTCGCAGGACGTTACTTGGATGGTCGCTGGGGTACTAAGCCTTGGTTAACACTCGGCTTAATGTTGGTGGGTCTAGCACTGGGAGCAGTTTATCTAGTGACTACCTTAATAGAGTTTGGGGCTTCCAATGATAAAAAGTAGCATCATAGCTTTGTGGAGTGGAACAGCTTGTATATTATTGGCGATCGCCATATCAGGCCGACAATCCTATCTCGGTAGCCTAGTTGGGTACTGGGTTGGGTTTGCATATATAATATGGATTAATCTTGAAACGCATCGCAGCGCTGATCTTGAAATTCGCACTGCACTCAGCCGGATGCGCCGTGGCCTCATGGCCCGGCTAGGCATGATTACTCTCGTTTTCGTTGCTGTCTATCGTTTCCAGGCAAGTTGGCTTTTCAGTTTAGCGGTTGGGATTGCCTGTGGAGTGATTGTCTCTTTCATTACGGCAGCGATTCAGACAATTCGTGGAGAAAGGGGTGATAAAAGAAGTGCATGAAGAATTAGTTTTATGGCATTTGGGGAATATGACCTTTCATGGTAAAACCTTGATCATGACGTGGATTACAATGGCCGCTATATTAATTTTCTGCTACATGGGAGTCCGTCATTTGACCAGTGGCAAACCTGGTAAAATGCAAAACGTCTTGGAATGGATTGTTGATTTTATTAAAAACCTTGTATCTGAGAATATGACCTATGAGCAGGGGCGACCACTACTGGGGTATTTAATAACGTTAATCATGTTTGTTTTCTTTTCCAATATGCTAGGTCTCATTCCAAATTTCAGCTTTGGCTTATTTGAACATTTCGATGTAGAGTTTGCCCAATTGAACATGATTTTTGAAGGACCGTACATGATGTCACCTACGGCAGATGTCAACATGACGATGGCTTTAGCCTTGTTAACCATTATTTTGGTAGTTTACTTGGGTGTTAAAACTCAAGGAAAACATTATTTCCAGCATTTTCTACAACCGATGAAAGTGTTCGTGATCATTCATATTATCGACTTGATCTCGAAGCCGCTGACGCTAGCCTTTCGTCTTTTCGGAAATATTTTTGCGGCCGAAGTTCTAATCAAGGTGATACTCATGCTCCCAGGAATATGGGTTCTGCCGGGGATTTTACCTATGTTAGTTTGGCTAGCGTTTAGTATCTTTATTGGTGCCATTCAGGCGTATGTGTTCACGGTGTTGACCACAGCCTACGTAGCGCAAGCTATCACTTCTCCGGAATAAACACTTCGATACTTACGTTAGTTTTCAGTGCTCTTAACGCTCACTGAGGGAATAATATTTCAAATTTTTGGATCAAGAAAGGGGAAAATCACATGGACGTCGGAGCCGCTGCAGCACTTGGTGCAGGGATTGCTGCTGGATTAGCAGCCCTAGGGGCATCATTGGGTAATGGTAATGTTATTAGTAAAACAATCGAGGGCATTTCTCGCCAACCGGAGGCCAAAGCATCATTGACATCTACGATGCTGATTGGTGTTGGATTAATCGAGGCTTTGCCACTCCTCAGCTGGGTTGTTGCTCTGCTGCTCATGTTCACAAAGTAAGTTCTCGTATTGGGTTAAGGAATAGCTCATCTTAATTCAAGGGGGAACGAGAGTTCTCCCTTGAAAAAAAATTATCCCGAAGTCAATCGGACTCGAGAGGGGGGGTAGACCGTTGGGGAATCCAATACAATTTGACTATACAGTAGTGACTGCGGTCATATCTTTCCTGTTGCTCGTTTGGCTGCTTAGTGCAAAGGCTTGGGGTCCGCTCATGAAAATGATGGAAGAACGGCGGACTAACATTGAAACCATGCTTGCTCAAGCAGAAAACGAACGTCAACAGGCAGAGAAGATAAAACACGAATACCAAGAAGAAATGCGCAAAGCTCGCCAGGACGCCCAGGAAGTGATCGCTAAAGCCACAAAGGTTAGCGAAATCCGTGCAAGTGAAATTTTAGCTGCTTCCAATGTAGAAGCTGAAAAAATCAAGAAATCTGCCCTTGTGGAGATTCAACGTGAACGTGACCTAGCCGTTGCTGAAGTTAAAGCACAAGTCGCCGATCTATCAGTCTTAGTGGCAGAAAAGATTATTGGCAAAAAGCTTGATATGAAAGGCCAAGGACAGCTTATTGAACAATTCATTCAAGAAGTAGGGGAAATGCAATGATAAATGGATCACTTGCTCGAAGATATTCCCAGGCCTTGTTCAAAATTGCCACTGAAACGTCGCTAGATTCCGTTGATAACGATTTACGTGAATTGACAAAGCTGGTGGAAGAAAATGCAGAGGTTAAAGGCGTCTTGCTTCATCCGCATATTTCACTCAGCATCAAGAAATCCATCATGGAAAAGATACTGGGAGAAGACTTTGGCGAAGTAACGCGTCATTTCTTCTACTTATTGATTGACAGGAAAAGAGAAACCCTCTTGCCGCTCATTCAACACGAGTTTACTCGATTGGCAGATGAAGCGCGCCAAGTGGTCGAAGCGAAAGTAGCCAGTGCTATAGAACTGAGTGTTTCTCAGCTTGACGATCTCAAGCAGGCTATTAAGCGAATGACAGGGAAAGACGTCCGAATTGTCAGTGAAGTGCGAGCTGACCTCATTGGTGGGGTTCTAGTGCAGGTCGGAGATCGCGTGATAGATGGGACCATCACCCACGCGTTACAGAAAATGCGTGTGGATTTGCGTCGAAACTCAGAGAGACCTCAGGAAGTAGGGGTGAAATAACAGGATGAACTTGCGTCCAGAAGAAATAAGTTCCATTATCAAACAACAAATTGAGCGCTACGAAACGGCAGTCGATATCGTCGAAGTGGGTACAGTGATCCAGGTAGGTGACGGTATTGCCCGTGTATACGGCCTCGAAAAGGCCATGGCAGGTGAACTCTTAGAGTTTCCTGGCGAAGTTTATGGTATGGCCATGAACCTCGAAGAGGATAATATCGGTTGCATTATTCTTGGAGAGTTTACTGGGATTAAAGAGGGCGATCAAGTCAAGAGAACAGGGCGAATTGTGGAAGTACCTGTGGGCGAGGCTTTGATTGGACGAGTTGTTAATGCACTCGGACAACCCATTGATGGTAAAGGAGACATCGTAACGACGAAGTTTCGTCCAATCGAATCCCCAGCATCTGGCGTTGTGGCTCGAAAATCTGTATTTGAACCATTACAAACTGGTCTGAAATCCATTGATTCCATGGTTCCGATAGGTCGTGGTCAGCGCGAGTTGATTATTGGTGACCGCCAAACCGGTAAAACAGCCGTGGCCATCGATACCATCATCAACCAAAAAGGTCAAGACATCATTTGTATTTATGTGGCGATTGGGCAAAAAGCCTCAACAGTCGCCAGTGTAGTTAAGACATTAGCCGACCACGACGCCATGGATTTCACCATTGTCGTAGCGGCTACTGCCTCTGAACCTGCACCCATGCTGTTTCTCGCACCTTACGCTGGTTGCTCTATGGGTGAAGAGTTCATGTATAATGGTAAGCATGTCTTAATTGTTTATGATGACCTTTCGAAACAGGCAGTAGCTTACCGTGAAATCTCTTTGCTTCTAAAAAGACCACCTGGTCGTGAAGCATATCCAGGAGACGTTTTCTATCTTCACTCTCGTTTATTGGAGCGAGCAGCAAAGCTCTCTGACGAATTCGGCGGAGGATCAATGACCGCACTCCCGATTATTGAGACACAAGCGGGAGACATGTCAGCCTATATTCCGACAAATGTGATTTCCATCACAGATGGTCAAATCTTTCTAGAAGCTGACCTTTTCAACTCTGGTTTTCGTCCTGCGATTAACGTCGGTATCTCCGTCTCACGTGTCGGTGGTTCAGCGCAAATTAAAGCGATGAAACAAGTTGCAGGACAACTTCGTTTGGATCTCGCTTCGTACCGTGAATTGGCGGCATTTTCTCAGTTCGGATCGGACTTGGATAAGATAACCCAGCAGCGACTTGCGCGTGGTCAGCGTACACTGGAAATTCTCAAGCAAGGCCAGTATGCACCGTCACCTGTTGAGGAAGAAGTTGTGGTTATCTTTGCGGCGGTTAAAGGATTTATCGATGAAATCGATGTAGACAAGATTGGAAAATTTGAAGTAGAGTACTTACGTTTCATGCGCTCCGAGAAGGCCGACTTGTTAGAAAAGATTCGCACAGAGAAGGCGCTCTCCAAAGAAATGACCGCCGAGCTTGAAAAAGCGATTACAGATTTCAAGCAGGTATTTTTGGCCTAGATTAAAAAGGAGTAGGTGAATGAGGTGGCAGGAGCACAAGATATTCGTCGTCGGATTAAAAGCGTTCGCAATATGCAGCAGATCACAAAGGCGATGAAAATGGTTTCCGCAGCCAAACTCAGAAAGGCCCAACTAAAACTTAACGCTGCCCGACCCTATGCCCTCCAAATGCAAGGGGTTTTAGAACGCCTAGCACAGGTCCCCATGGATACTATCCATCCGCTTCTGAAGAAAAGGCCTGTGCAGAAGGTTGTTTATGTTCTTATAACGTCAGACGGTGGTTTATGTGGAGGGTACAACGCTAACCTCATTCGGAAGACCAGTGGAATGATTACTGAAGAACAGCATGAGGTTAAGTTGGTGACTGTAGGCCGCAAAGGTCGAGACTTCTTTCGACGCGGTAAAATTGAGTTTTTGGCAGAGTATACGGGATTTGGCGACGAACCGAGTTATAATCAAGCCAAAGAGGTTGCCCAGGAAGTGATTCGCCTTTATGTGGAGGGCGAAGCGGATGAGGTATATCTCTTATATACAGAATTCGTCACAGCGATGACGCAGAGACCCACTCAACTCAAATTGCTTCCGATGGAACAACCTGTGGGCAAACAAGGTAAACAGTACATTTTTGAGCCTTCCGCTGAAGAAATACTGAACAGTCTGTTACCGAAGTATCTTGAAACGCAGATCTTTCGGACGCTCCTTGAAGGAAAAGCGAGCGAGCAAGGGGCTCGGATGACGGCCATGAGCTCGGCTACGGATAATGCCAAGGATATGATTGATAAGTTGTCGCTAGCTATGAATAGAGCTCGACAAGCGGCGATCACCACGGAAATATCGGAAATCGTCTCTGGAGCAGCAGCCTTACAATAAGCTGTGGGAAATACCTAATAAGGAGGTTTCGCGCCTGTGAATATCGGCAAGGTTTTGCAAGTTTTGGGACCAGTAGTTGACGTAGAGTTTATGCCCGACCAACTGCCGGCAATCTATAATGCCCTTGAGATTAAAGTACTGGATAAGCACCTAAATATAACCTTAGAAGTAGCTCAACATCTGGGGAATAACACAGTGCGTACGGTTGCAATGTCTTCTACGGATGGATTGCAACGGGGCATTGACGTCACTGACACTGGGGCAGCAATCACAGTCCCTGTCGGTCCGGGGACACTTGGACGGATGGTTAGCGTTTTAGGCTTGCCCATTGACAACGGTGGGGAAATCAAAACTGAGACCTATTATCCGATTCATCGTCCGGCTCCGGCCTTTGAAGAGCAACAACCTTCGACCAACATTTTGGAAACTGGAATTAAGGTCATCGACTTACTTGCTCCGTACTCTAAGGGAGGAAAAGTTGGACTTTTCGGCGGTGCTGGAGTTGGGAAAACAGTTCTCATTCAGGAGTTAATTAATAATATTGCTAAAGAGCACGGTGGTCTTTCTGTGTTTGCTGGCGTTGGTGAACGGACTCGTGAAGGAAACGATCTCTGGAACGAAATGAAAGAATCTGGTGTTATTGACAAGACAGCTATGGTGTTCGGTCAGATGAATGAACCTCCTGGTGCACGTCTTCGCGTAGGCTTAACTGGCTTAAGCATGGCTGAATATTTCCGTGATGAGCAAGGTCAAGACGTTCTGCTCTTTATTGACAATATTTTTCGATTCACCCAAGCAGGGTCGGAAGTCTCTGCCTTGCTAGGTAGGATGCCTTCAGCGGTTGGTTATCAGCCTACTCTAGCTTCGGAAATGGGTCAATTGCAAGAGCGAATTACGTCCACACGTAAAGGATCGATCACTTCGGTACAAGCTATATATGTGCCCGCGGATGACTTGACAGACCCCGCTCCGGCGACCGCGTTTGCACATTTGGATGCAACGACCGTTTTGTCTCGATCAATTGCTGAAATCGGCATTTACCCAGCTGTTGACCCGTTGGATTCTTCGTCGCGAATTCTTTCTCCATTAGTGTTAGGAGAAGAACATTATACGGTGGCTCGACGTGTTCAGCAAATCCTTCAGAAGTATAAAGAGTTGCAGGACATCATTGCGATTCTGGGTATGGACGAGCTTGCTGAAGATGAAAAGCTCATCGTGTTCCGAGCTCGTAAGATTCAACGTTTCTTGTCACAACCGTTCCACGTAGCAGAAGCATTCACTGGTCGCCCTGGAACGTATGTACCATTGAAAGAGACGATTCGCGGCTTTAAGGAAATCTGCGATGGAAAATACGATGACTTATCAGAGGCCGCTTTCCTGATGGTTGGCACCATTGAAGAGGTCATTGAAAAAGCCAAGACATTGGGGGAATAAGCCATGGCAGGAACCTTCTCATTACGCATTGTCTCGCCTGAGGGAAACGTCTTAAAAGAAGATGTTGAGTTTGTTGTTCTTCCCGGCGGATCAGGCGAATTAGGGATTTTACCGAATCATGCACCCTTAATTGCAGGACTGGATGTCGGAGTCATACGCTACACGCTAAACAGTACGGTTAAACGTGTGGCGATCACCGGAGGCTTTGCTGAAGTTATTGAAAATACGGCTACCGTGCTTGCGGATACTGCCGAGCTGAGTGAAGAAATTGATTTGGCTCGAGCAGAAAAAGCTAAAGAACGGGCGACGAAGCGTCTGGCGACACATTCCGATGAAATCGACAAACTACGTGCAGAGTATGCTTTGCGAAGAGCAGCGGCCCGCATTTACGCCGCAGAAGGCAAAAGATAGTTCTATTTCTCTAGTTGCATATAGATACTGAGAAAAAAGGCCCTCTAAGCGAGGGCCTTTTTTCTCAGTATCTATTGTTGAGCTCCCTGGCTCCAGGTTTTTGGTATTATAATATAAATTTCTCTAGTTCAGTATGTTAGCTCACTTACTATTTGGTAAAACTATGATTAACCACTAGAGAGTGAGAAAGAGGTTTTCAAACATGGTGATTGGCGTGATAGAGCCAAACCTGGGTATTTACAAAACAACAATAAAGATAATCACTTTAATTTTGATAGTTTATATGGTGTCCAATACCTTTAGGAAGGCGATCCCTTTTATAGATCCGTCATTATTAGCACAATCACCAGTACCTTTGCTTTTGAACTCTGGAGAGGTCCAGACCAAGACTGCGGAATTCAGTATCATACTGTGGTTTGATACTGGAGATGTTCCACCTGAAATTTGGAGAAACAAGCCGACACCAGATTGGAAATGGACGTATAAGGAGCTTCAGAAGGGACATGAAAATGGTGCAGTGACCCTCTCTGGGCATTTATTAATCAATAAAAATGAGGAAACTAGTCTATATAAGTGGTATACTACCATGGCACAAGAACTTGCCAAAACTGGAGGTGTAATTTATATCGATGAGCGTGTCGATCAGGCAATGGATATTTCTGCCTATCTTAGTAAGACAAATGCTCACCCAGCTCAGTGGGTGCTGATAGACAACATGCTTTCAATTGCTGCCTATCAGAACTACTTCACGACAAGTGTCTTAGCCGGGCAAGATAAAATCAACATACAACTGCTTAGTCGCGGTAAGAATACAGAGGGACGTACTGTCTTGGCTATTCCTGCATTGCTGAAAGAGTTTTAGGTAATAGTAATGAAAATAGCAGAAAAAGTGACCATGTAGGCGATAACAAATATAGAAGTAATAAGTCAAGACAGGGGGTGTCTTAGGAATTTGAGTAAATTTATTATCACAGGTGGCAAACAACTAGAAGGAACGATCACTGTGAGTGGGGCGAAAAACGCCGTACTTCCGATAATCGCTGCGAGTTTGTTATGTGCCGAACCTATACAGCTAGATGATGCTCCAGACTTGTTGGACGTTAATGTCATGAATCAGATCATTTCGGCGTTGGGTGCAACAGTCGAGAGACACGGATCGACTCTGAAAATCCACGCCCGTGAGATAGAATCCATTGAGGCCCCATATGACCTTGTCTCTCAAATGAGAGCGTCTATTGTCACCATGGGACCGCTTCTGGCCCGTAATGGTCATGTGCGTATTTCTCACCCAGGGGGGTGTGCCATAGGATCTCGCCCTATCAATTTGCATTTAAAGGGATTGGAGGCATTAGGAGCAGAGGTTAGTATGGACCATGGATTTTTAGATGTTTCGTCTAAAGGTCTGAAGGGAGCCCGTATTTACCTGGATTATCCAAGCGTTGGAGCTACTGAAAATATTATGATGGCTGCAGCAATGGCTCAAGGGACAACAATTATCGAAAACGCAGCGCAGGAACCAGAAATTGTTGACCTGGCAACTTTTTTGAATGAGATGGGTGGCAAAGTGCGCGGCGCGGGCACAAGCATTATTCATATTGAAGGTGTTAATGAGTTCCATGGCGTCACACATACCGTAATCCCTGATCGTATCGAGGCAGGAAGTTACTTACTCATTGCTGCGGCGACTGGTGGAGATGTTTTAGTTCAAAATGTGATTGCGGATCATCTGAAGCCCTTAATTGCCAAGATGGAAGAGGCAGGAATTCGTATGGCTGAAGAAGGCGACGGAATTCGCATTACCGGAGATGGAATTTATAATGCTGTGGATATTAAAACTCAAGTACATCCGGGATTTCCAACAGATCTACAGGCTCCATTTTTGGCTTTTCTTACCCGGGCAAGTGGCACAGGCTTAATTACTGAAACTGTATTTGAAAACCGATTTATGCATGTGGACGAACTTAAACGTATGGGAGCGGATATTAAGATCGAGGGACGCAGTGCCATTGTTCAAGGGATACAACGATTGAATGCAGCACCGGTGACGGCCACTGACTTGCGGGCAGGAGCTGCCTTAATTTTAGCTGCTTTGACAACGGAAGGAACAACAGATATTCGAGGGATCCATCACATAGATCGTGGATATGAGAAGGTGGAGGAAAAACTCTCTCGCTTGGGTGCGAATATTGTTCGTGAAGACTCAGTCTCTTAGTACGAATACCAATGAAGCGTGCAGTGAGACACCTGTATAAAGATTAATAATACCCTTCTCAAACAAAAGAACGAAGAGTCGGAATAACGACTCTTCGTTCTTTTTGTTAGTTTTGTTCTCCATTCTAGCCATATTTTAAATCTCTACCGCATAGGTTTAAGCATCATGCTTGTACGGAGGAAGGATTGAATGAGAAAAGAATGGATATGGTTTATTGTATTATCCCTTTGCATTGTCTTGGTAATTCCCTTCAGTGTCATGCGTTGGCAAAAGGAGCACGTAATGATGGATGATGTGGAAATCCGCATGTTGATGCCTAATGGTGGCGTGGAAAAGTTACAGCTTGAGGACTATCTCTTGGGGGTAGTTGCAGCGGAAATGCCTGCTGAATTTGAGATGGAAGCCTTGAAGACCCAAGCTGTTGCAGCCCGCACCTATGCAGCGAAGCGATTGGATAAGGGCATTTTGCGTGACAGTGGATACGATGTGGATACCACCGTGAAAACTCAGGCATGGCTGTCTGATAAGCAAATGAGAGCTAACTGGGGATGGTTAAACTACTGGAGATATAGGGATAAGTTGAAGAAAGCTGTGAGTGGAACGCGTGGCATGGTACTTATGTCAAATGGAGACTATATCGAGGCTGTTTATCACAGTAGTAGCGGAAGAAAGCCAACCGAGCGCTCAGAGGATGTGTGGAGCTCATCTTGTGCGTATCTGAAAAACGTTAGTTCTGGAGAAGAAAATTTACAACGTTATGTCAAGAACTTTAGTTTTACATCCAAAGAATTACATACGAAATTGGGAATTAAAGATCCTGCTCAGGCACTAACTTCGAAGGACTTTAAAGTTTTAGTTAAAACCTCGGTGGGAAGAGCCAAGAGTGTACAAGTGCTAGGAAAAGTGTATAAGGCAACCCAATTACGAACCTTGCTAGGGCTCCCTTCAACGGACCTTGAATGGGTTATCGAACCAGATCGACTCACTATTACGACATACGGTAATGGGCATGCAGTGGGAATGTCACAGTGGGGCGCTAATGATTTGGCCAAAAATAATTTAGAAGCACAAGAAATCCTAATACATTATTATCCTGGAACTGAGCTCGTGGAGTTGGGATATAAGAAGTAATTTATCAGGCCATTAAGGCGGGTATAATGGAGTCTAAAAACAGTGTCCTTCGGCAAAGCTAGATTTAGGGGTGAGTGGAATGAACCGTTGGAAAGGGTTTATAAGTTGGGGTTTGGCAGGAGGTTTAATTTTATTAGTAGGAGTAGTCACCATAAATACTGGCTGCCTAGGCACTTTGCATTTTTCTTCCCCAGAAAGGACACCCCTGATAAATAAAGAGACAGACCAAGCTGCGTTAGCGCCTAGTCAGTATGATCGAGAAACAGGTCAAGCCCTGAGACCGCTAACTCAGGCAGGAAGAAAAACTGAGTTAGAGCAAGGAAGTGCACTTAAGGAGTTTCCATGTCCAGTTCAGGGGAGTCCACTGAGAATCGTAGGTAATTATTATTCCGAAGCATTTGATAATTATATCTTTCATGCCGGCCTGGATTACGCAGAACCGGAAGGAACGATAATCAGGGCAACGCATGAAGGACTAGTTATTTTTTCAGGGACAGATGCCGTTCTAGGTCAGAAAGTTATCGTGGACTGTGGCGGTGGCTGGTTAGTCACGTACGGGGGTCTAGATAATCTGCGAGTGCAGGTCGGGGAGACTATCGAGACTCACGATGCACTCGGTCAAGTAGGACTCTTTACTGCTGCGAAAGGCGAAAGTGATCAACCGCAACTTCACTACGAAGTATGGCATGGAGATAGTGTAGTAGAGGCAATTCCTGAATTTCCCTAACAGATAGACATGAATTGCTCTACAAATAAACATCACAGTATTTACCAACTGTGGACATCCTTCTAGGATGTCTTTTTTTGTAGAGTATGCATATAAATGTACTACACTTGTTCGACGAAGGAGGGCTCTGCGTGCAAGAATATATACGCAAACGGGTGCTCGATATTGGAACTTACATATTGGAATCGAGTGCGACCGTTAGGCAAACTGCGGATGTTTTTGGTGTATCAAAATCGACGGTACATAAAGACGTGACAGAACGTTTACCCTTGGTAAGTGAGAACCTCTCCATGGAAGTAAAGCAAATTCTTGAAACTAACAAGGCGGAACGACATATTAGGGGAGGAGAGGCGACGCGGAAAAAATATCAGGAGATTTAAGCAAAAATCGACGATTCTTGAGAAGATTAGTCATAATTGTTCAAACCACAAAGGAATTAGCAATTTAATCACGAATCACAATAAGTACTAAATTATAAATAGCGAATCTCCCGCGAGGGAGATTGTGCTATTTGTTAATATATTTAGTAGAGATGGACAAGCTATTTATAACGAAAGGGGCATCTCCACTGATGTTTGGAATTGAACTGGGAATTGACTTGGGAACAGCGAGTGTTTTGGTTTATGCCAAAGGAAAAGGGATCGTCTTACATGAACCCTCAGTAATTGCCATAGACCGTAATACTAATAAACGAATTGCCGTAGGAGAAGAGGCACGGCTAATGATTGGGCGAACACCGGCTAATATTGTGGCCGTGCGCCCAATGCGTGATGGGGTGATCGCGGATTACCAGACCACAGAACTTATGCTGAAATATTTTCTGGAAAAAGCAGGTGCTAAACGCTGGCCTTTCTTTAAAACACGTGTTGTAGTTTGTATTCCTTCAGGAGTAACGGAAGTTGAACAACGTGCAGTCAAACAGGCGGCATTCCAGGCGGGTGCTAAAGATGTGAAAGTGGTTGAAGAACCGTATGCAGCGGCCTTGGGAGCAGGACTGGACATTTCTGGTCCAACGGGAAGTATGGTTGTGGACATAGGTGGAGGAACAACGGATATTGCAGTGCTTTCGCTGGGTGGTATAGTGGTAAAGCGGAGCCTTCGGGTTGGTGGGGATAAATTTGATGAGGCCATTAGCCGTTATATCCGCCGTGAACATAATCTTATGATTGGAGAACGTACCGCTGAAGAAATTAAAATTGCGATCGGTGCAGCCATACCCGAAGGGCGGCCCTCTGCAGACTTTGATGTGCGCGGGCGTAATTTGATTACTGGTTTGCCTAAAACCATCAAGGTGAATTCTCAAGAGTGTTTTGTTGCCCTCGAGGAATCCATCGAAGCGATCGTTGCAGGAGTAAAGGAAGTTCTGGAACGAACCCCACCAGAATTATCCTCTGATATTCTTGATAAAGGGATTATTATGACTGGGGGAGGGTCTTTGATGTACGGCTTTGATACTCGTCTCTCCCGAGAGACGGGATTGCCAGTGAGTATAGCCGAGAATCCAATATCCTGCGTGGCCTTAGGGACCGGTAAGGTATTGGGTGGAGGCTTTTAGGACCAGTCGTAGCAGAGTAATGAAATGAAATTGCAAGGAGTCTAGACTCCTTGCAATTTCATTTCATTTAATAACTAGGGGTAGGATATGTTAATATAGAAGCACGCACCTGTACTGTGTTCTTTATAATATACCTTTGTGGTAAATACGAAGTGAAGGTTTGATGGAGGATAATAAATGTGTCAGAATGATTTGCTAGAACAGGTATATAAAATAGGAGAGATGGAACTTGAATTAACTAGATTTAATGCAAAAAGAGCTTTTGGAAAAATTGACAGAAATTTAGAACTAAAGAAAATAGGAAATTGCACCTTGCTTTTCGAAACCACAAGTCCTAACTCCATATATTTTAATAGGATTAGAGGATTTGGAATGAAAGACTTAGATAAATTAGAATACATATTGGATTTATATAATAAAAAAAACATAATTCCATGCTTTGATATGGCACCAAATAATATAAATAAAGAAGTAGCTTTAGCGTTATTTAAGCATGGCTTTGGAACCTCTGAGCAACTAGTATTCATGCAATTAATGCCTGAAATATATGACGATCTAATAAAGACAATAAAAATAGTTGAAGTAACCAAAAAAAATGCTGGAGAATTTGTGAAGATAGTTATGAGATCCAATGGTAATATGGAGATTGATGAGAAAATAATAGCAAGAAAAAAGCCATACTTTTACAAGCCATGCTTTCATAATTACATTTGTTATATCGGTAATGAAGTTGCAGGAATAGGCTCGCTCTTTATAAGTGGCAAGGAGGGCTACATTGCCAATGATTATACGGTTGAACGCTTTCGAGGAAATGGAATCCAAAAAAAATTATTGATGTATAGAATTAATATAGCTAAAGAATTAGGATTAGAAAAGTTATATACGGATGTAGAATTTGGTTCTATCAGTCATAATAATATGGAAAAACTAGGATTTAAAACTGTGTTTATTAATTCTTTTTGGACAAAATTACATTAACACTAACATTAAATTAATTAGTGTAAATAGTGGAAGTTCACTAAAGGTTAAACAAAAGTGTACAAAACGAAAGGAAGTGAGTATTTAGTGTATTTATGTACTTGTTCACTTAATATACACCCTCTCACTAAAGATAATTCATGAGAGTGGACATTCTGGGAATTACCGTAGATACATATTCCATGCAAGAGACGGTGGAGCAGATTCATCAAGCTATAGAACGAAGAATCCAGATGCGCGTGGTTACTGCTAACCCTGAAATGATCTATGCATCGAGACTAGATGAAAGGCTAATAAAGCTTATAAATTCAGCAGATATAGTTACAGCAGATGGGATTGGAGTTGTTTGGGCTGCAGAGAGGTTAGGGGCTCCAGGATTAGAAAGGGTAACGGGGATTGATTTAGTCCATGCCCTATTCCCTCTTGCCCATGCAGCTAAATGGCGGATTTTCTTTCTGGGAGGAAAACCAGGCGTGGCAGAACAGGCAGCAAATCAGGTTGTCCGGCAGAACCATGGAATAACCTGGGCAGCAATGCATGGTTATTACAACTCAGAAGAAGAACTAGGAGTATTAGAAAAAATACGGCATTTTCAACCAGATCTATTGCTTGTTGGTTTGGGCGCACCCCGTCAGGAATATTGGATTGCAGAGCATCCCGGATTAGCGTCTGTTAGTATCGGCGTAGGTGGGAGTTTTGATGCCTTGGCAGGGATCGTAGTTCGGGCGCCAAAACGCCTACAAGACCTTCGTATGGAATGGCTTTACCGTTTGTGGAAAGAGCCTTGGCGTTGGAAACGCCAAGCTGTGTTGCCAGGTTTTGTAATTAAAGTACTTTGGCAGGTATTGTTCAGGAAGAAGACCCCCTAAAAGAAAAAATTCACTTCGTATTACAGAGTAGGAGGAAGGGAAAACATGCCGGAATTACAAGACAAGAGAATGTGGCAGTGTTTGAAAGAGGACTCGGAAGCCCGAGAGGATTTCTTGGCCGAACATCAGACGTTTATTCGACATGTGGCCACTCAGGCGTGTTTCCACTCTCTGGAATGGGGAAGAGATGACGAATTATCAGAAGCTTTGATTGCCTTTAATCAAGCGATTGATTTGTTTGTTGTGGATAAAGGGGTTCCGTTTTTAGCTTATGCTCGGTTATTGATGAAACGCCGACTGATCGATTACTATCGTAGGGATCGCTTGAAGCCAACTATCCCTCTTGACCAAGAGGACATCGGACGAGGGATCGATAGTTATCTTGGCTTAGAGGAGTTCCGGGAGCAAGAGCAAGACAGAGAACGTGCAGCAGAAATTCAACAATATTCTAAGGCATTGGCCTCGTTTCAGCTTACCTTCCAAAACTTGGTTGAAGTTTCTCCCAAACATCGGGATTCGCGCGAGACACTACTGCGAGCAGCACGGGAATTAGCATTTGACTCTGAGCTGTGGCCCGAGATTGAACGCAATGGAAAAGTGCCCATGAAAGCCTTAGCTTTAAAAACGCAGATTCACCCCAAAGTTCTAGAACGAGGACGAAAGTATATCTTAGCAGTCGCCTTACTGATGGCGAACCAACATGACTATGTTTATTTACGAGAATATGTGCCCACGCGTGAAAGGGAGGCGAAAGGATGAGTAAAATGAAAGCGGTGGTGTTAGAAAAGTCCGGATCACGTTACACTGTACTTGATCAGGACGGCACCTTTCGCCAAGTTCATAGACGACTGAACGCTGAGGTGGGCGAAGAAATTCAAATTCAAGCATGGGCGGAAGCTTTTAGTGGAGTACGCATATGGGCTGGGGCTGTGGCACTTTTTCTTTTGGTATTAACGTCGGTCCTAGGTTGGACCTTGTATCAAGCCCCAACCGCGGTAGCCCTAGTTTCAATTGATATTAATCCTAGTTTACAACTTGCGCTGGATAAAAACGGGCGTTTAGTAGAATTTAAGACTCAGAATGTGGATGCTAAACGCATGCTAAGTGAGATTGACCTAAAGGGGGAACCAATTGAAGAGGTTTTAGAACAAATTGTTACCCAAGCCTATGACCAGAAATTCCTTAGTATTGAGCAGTCTTGGGTTGTGGTTGGATATTCTCCAATAACCGATAAAAACTTAGAGCAAATGCCGAAGGTAATCAATGAGAATCAAATAATCTCATGGATTACACAGATAGGCGTTAAAAAAGGATTGACCCCTAAGGTTGCTGTCTTCGCCTTATCCCCTCAGGAACGGGAGCTAGCTGAAAAGAGGGATCTAACGTTAGGGGAATATGCGCTTTGGCAGTCTGCAAAAAAGGCAGGGGTCGTGACACAACCGGATAAACTTAAAGATACTTCAGAACGAGTTCGGTTACTAGAAGATCCACAGGTTCAAGTGCAAATCAAAACGGAGAAGAAGGAACGGCAAGCTGTTTCACCTCAAACATCTAAGACTGGGAATCAAGAATCGGGATCAATAGCTAGACCAAGTGAAAAGGGAAAGGGTAAGTTTTTACCTCCAGGTAAACTAATCTCACCAACCAAGAATCTATATCCTTGGATCTACAAGAGTAGAAGTGACGATGCGGATAAGTACAATCAAAAGGATAGGAGTCAGGATAACGTTAAGGGACAGGATAACGTTAAGGGACAGGATAACGTTAAGGGACAGGATAACGTTAAGGGACAGGATAACGTTAAGGGACAGGATCATGTTAAGGGACAGGATAATGTTAAGGGACAGGATAATGTTAAGGGACAGGATAATGTTAAGGGACAGGATGAGATTAGCGATGATTATAACTCAAAGGATCCAGATAAGGCATATGAAAGAAAATAACAAGTCAAAGATGCCATGGATAGTTTGCGTCAGACAAGGAGGCATGGTTACCTCATAGCGGGCTATTAGGTAACCATGCCGACGCAGTATGACACGAAATAGACTGGCATACTGACTAGTTATTTTTTGAATGTGCCTAACGCTAAAGAAGAAGGAAAGTATCAAAGTGGAACCAGGAACAGCGGATATAAAGAGACGCAGGGGACTAAGGATAATACCTTCGTCCAACAGATACTGGTTCCTGAGAATCTAAGTCGAGACAGGTCCCTTACCTATAAATTTCAAGAGTACAATCAAGATAGACAACATAGACGTTGACCCTAAAAGGAAGGTTGCCCAGCACTCAATTTTATTGAGTATGGATAACCTCCCTTTTTAGGGTCTTGATGTGGTCGTCCTTCAGTAGGGTGGGCAAATATTATTTTACAATACGGGTGTATACTTGTTCTGTCTCACGAATCATACTTTCTATGGAAAATTTAGACCAGCGGCTTAGGCCAGAGATGGTAAGAGACTTAGCCAAATCTGGATTGTTAAAAATCTTAGCACAGGCATCAATAAATCCTACCACATCGCCCTGGGGCACAAGCAGACCGTCTTTCCCTGCACGCACTACTTCGGGAATTCCTCCAACAGCACTGGCAACAATCGGTACACCAGCTTGCATTGCTTCAAGAAGTACTAGCCCCATACCTTCACTAACTGAGGGTAAGACGAAAAGATCCATGGCTGGAAGGGCTTCATAGGCCTTAGGAAGGTAACCAGTTAGAGTATGTGGGATACAACTCTGTTTAAGTTCTAATTCTAGATCTTGACGAAGGGGACCCTCTCCAATGATCAAAAGGTGAAGGTTTGGAAATTCCAAGCGCAGTTGAGTTGCAACCTTAATGAGATAAGTCTGTCCCTTGGTAGGATGGAGGCGGCCTATCGTGCCAATGATGAGAGCATCCGCCGGAATTCCCCATTTTAAGCGGAACCGGTGACCTGAAGAAGACGGATCATTAAAGGAAATAGGGGCTTGGCCGTTGTAGATGGTTTCTAGATTTCTACCTCCCCTCAAAGCAACCTCCTTTGCTAAATATTCGGAGACGGTGATAATTCCTGAGGTTAAAGGAAGGGTCAGACGGTCAAGACCCAGAGCCATACGAGCAGACCAAGGGGAGAGATAATCGTGGGCCAGGGAACTATGGACAGTGGTTAGACTGGGAATACCCAGCCATTTTGCGCTCAGGCGTCCCAGGAGGTTGGCCCGAGAGCCGTGGGTGTGAATAAGATTAATATTGTTTTGACGCGCCCAGCGAATGATGCTGATAAGCGGAGTCGGATCGAGTGGGAAGTGCATGGGGTGGGTTCTAGTGGGAATATTGGAATCGCGGGCAAGGGCTTCGAAAGGTCCATGAGTTAGGCAAACAAGATGTGGAATGAAACGATTCTTATCTAAACCATTAAGCAGAGTCAAGACATGCTGCTCAGCCCCACCAATTTCTCCACCACCTATTATATGTAAAATTTTGTAGGATTCCATAGCTTATCATCTTCCTTTCAGCCTCTAATTTAGGTATACTAGTTCCTAGTAGGTGAATACTCACTATATCATAGGATGAGTTGTTACATATCTGCAAGTATTAGTGAAGCAAGATGCGCGTGGCGAGTAACACGATGATCGACTTTCAAGATCGTGCATCGAATATAAGGAGGATTTTATATGCTAAAAAGCGAGGAAATTCAGAAAATAATTCCTCATCGTTATCCCTTTCTTATGGTAGATCGTATCATAGAATTAGAAGAGGGAAAAAGGGCTGTAGGAATTAAGAACGTCTCCAGCAATGAACCCTTCTTTCAAGGCCACTTTCCAGGTCACCCCATTATGCCAGGAGTTCTAATTATGGAAGCACTGGCCCAAGTTGGGGCTGTAGTTATTCTTAAAATGCCAGGATATGATGGCTATTTGGCGTTGTTTGCAGGCTTAGATGACGTCAAGTTTAAGCGACAAGTGATTCCCGGAGATCAGCTTCGTTTGGAAGTAGATCTCATCAAATTTCGAAAAACGTTTGGGGTGGCCCAGGGTAAGGCGTATGTCGGAGAAGCATTGGTTGCAGAAGGCACTCTTAAATTTTTTCTTGAGCGGAAGAACCCAGCCGAGTGACCAGTTCAACTTTACAAAAAGTCAACAGCAGAGCTAGGAGCAACACAGCACGCCCTCTAGCTCTTTTGCTAGCCTTAAGCGTTATCGATGGGCTTTATTTCCCCAAAGAATTGCTAATTTTCGGGTTTATTTTATCGATCTACGTCTTGGCATCGTATTCCTACCGACGGCTACAATTTGGAACAGAAGCGTCTACCTTTGCTCTAACAGACAGCTTGCTTTTGGGGATGTTACTTTTTTCTCTGTTAGGGGTTCTTCATCCCGTCAGAGTTAAGGACGGATTGCTGGAAGCTCTGAGTTGGGGAATATTCTGGTTCTCTTACCGGTTAGGGGTGCGGATTTCTTCGAATGAAGCGGAGAAACAACACTTACTGTACTACATAGAATGGCTTGCAATCGCTGTAGCATTCATAGGCTGGCTTCCCTTTGTAGGCAATGAAGCCGGTAGGTTAAGTTCCATCTTTGGTTACCCTAATGCTACAGCAGCTTTTTTGGGTGCAGTGCTCTTATTTTCTCCACACAGGAAAATAGTACAGCTCTTTCTGGGAATCTCTTTATTAGGGACTGGTTCACGTGCTGGGGTGGGATTATTCTTAATAGTTCTTATTTGCCAGCAGATCATCTTAGGTTTACCGTCATCCTTTGAACTCCGACGAAAATTTCAGGCAAGGCATATAAAAGGATTGTTTGTAATTTCATTGGCGCTTGCGAGCACAATTTTTATGTTACTTTATAATAGACCAGTTTGGAATAATCTAACCTCTGTGGGTTTATCAGCTTCGCGCTGGCAAGAACGGTTGGCCTATTATAAGGACGGGATCAGCTTGGCTTGGAACGCCGGGGGCCTTCCCCAAGCCGGAGGCTGGATGGCATTTCCGACAGTTCAAAGCTTTCCGTATTGGACTGCAGACCCTCATTCTAGTTTTATCCATATCTTATTAAACCAAGGAATTCTAGGTATCTTGAGTGTGGGGATTTGGGTTAGTTATAGTTTTGCACAGGCTTGGAAGTATTGGAGAAGAAACCGTGTGCACCTCAAATCAAGGTTGGTAATAGAAGAAACGAAAGCTCAAGTTCGAGTGTGGGCCGCCTTGCTTTTTTTAGGACTACATAGCTTGGTGGATGCCGATTTCTCATTTGCTGCTTTGGGATTCTTTTTTTGGATGCTCTTTGGAAGCATTCAGAAAAGAGAAGAACACACTTATTCTTCCTTATCAAGGCAAAGATTCGCTACTCAGGTGTGTAGCAAAGGAGTATTTGTTCTAAGCTTAATCCTGTGTCTGTTTAGTGGGAGCCAATTCTTCAATCCTAACCTTTTAGACAAAGAGCAGAGTTGGAATAGACTGGCCGCAGATCAGCGTGATCAGGACTCGGCGAAAAGTAAGGCGCTTTGGGACATGAGTTTGTCTTGGGATAAGACACAAGTAGGTACTCGACGGAAGCAGGCAGAGCTTTTATTAAGTGGAGGCAACGTAGATGAAGGACTTAAGGCGGTTGAAGAAGTGATTCGCTGGCAGCCTCTAAATCTACAAACTTATGAATGGGCACAGTCTATTGTTTGGGATACTGCGGAGTCACAGCGGCGGATACGCCCAGAAGACGCGGCTACGCTTTATCGCTGGGTTGAAGGAGTACCTCAAATGATTGCGGACAGAGTGGCCCTACTAACCGCAA
>Ga0209386_1000461_pt1 | contig 20314 bp, 25 predicted proteins | sample NGEPertwo_FD_184510 | JGI IMG/M metagenome (GOLD analysis project Ga0209386, IMG submission 184510) | Arctic peat soil microbial communities from the Barrow Environmental Observatory site, Barrow, Alaska, USA - NGEE Permafrost154B-two... | ecosystem: Environmental > Terrestrial > Soil > Wetlands...
GCTGGTGCACGGGCGGGTCAAGCGTGGGTAGGTGAGGAGGGCCCTAAGTCATTGTTTGCTGATTCATTTTTAGTCAGTCCCGCCAAGAAGCTTAATGCGTTGTTTACCGCCCGGGCGCTTTACTCGCCGCAACGAGTTTTGCGTGGGGGTCAAGTAGGGATGCGGTTGGCGTTTTCGTCGAGTTGTGGCCGCGGCGCTTATGGCGTGGCAGTGGCCGCCGGGCTGGCGTTCGCCTTGGCGGCGTGCAGCTCCGGCATATCGCGCTTCGACATGCCGTCCTTCAATCTCACCGACAACGATTCGAGCAGCGATGCCGACCCGACCACAACCGCGTCGCTGCCGGTCCCCTCGGAGTCGGTCTACAGCCCCGAGCGCTATCACTTTTACGGCGACCCCAAACAGCCCGGCGGCCAGATTTCACGGTCGAGCCTGCCGCCGCCGCGATCGACGGCCACCACGCCGAGCAACCAGGCTCGCGCCTATAACATGCAACGGACGCCGCAGCCTGCGCTCGCCCAGGCGTCCGGTCCGCGCATCAAGGTCCAAAAGGGTGACACCCTTTCCAGCCTGTCGCAGCGTTATGGCGTGCCCATCGACACCATTCAGAGCGCCAACAATCTCGCCGATGCGCGGCTCCGCGAGGGCCAAGAGCTAGTTCTGCCCGGTGCCGCCGGCGCCAAAGTGGCCGCGGCACAGCCGGCGTCAAAGGCGAAGGCGCCACCGCGGCCGGGCGAGACCACCTACACCGTGGCGGCTGGCGATACGCCCCATGGCATTGCCGAGAAGCTCGGCGTTGACGAACGCGCGATCATCGCCCGCAACGGCGTGCGTCCCGACAATCTCCAAATCGGCCAGAAGCTCATCATCCCGTCCGGATCGGCGGCGCCCTCGCTGGCATCGGCCCAACCGGCTTCGTCCGGCGTGCGCAAGGTCAAGACGACGACGATCGTAGCGCCCGGCGCGTCGTCGCCGGCGCCAGCGAAGACACCGAGCACCGCTGCCGCCGCACCGGATATCACCGGCGATGTGCCCCAGAGGGTCGCGAGCGGCGGTCAGCTTCCCACGCCGGATCCCATGTCGGGCAACAGCTTCCGCTGGCCGGTCAAGGGACGCATCATCTCCGGCTTCGGCACCAAGCCCGACGGCGGCCACAACGACGGCATCAATATCTCGGTACCGCAGGGCACGTCGGTGAAGGCGGCGGAGAACGGTGTCGTTGCCTATGCCGGCAGCGAGCTCAAAGGCTACGGCAACCTCGTGCTGGTGCGGCACGCCAACAATTGGGTGTCGGCCTACGCGAACAACGAGAACCTCCTGGTCAAGCGGGGCGACAAGGTGCGCCGCGGCCAGGTCATCGCCAGGGCCGGCGCCACCGGCTCGGCGAGCAAACCCCAGGTGCATTTCGAGTTGCGCAAAGGCTCGCGGCCCGTCGATCCGACGAAATACATGAGCAACATGGCGGCGAACGCCGACTAGAGCTTCGCGCCGAGACGTCCCGCGAGATCTTGGATGAATTGCCAGGCGACGCGGCCCGAGCGGCTGCCGCGGCCGCGCGCCCATTCGAGCGCCTCGCGGGCAAGCGTCTCATCGGACACTGTGAGCCGGTAGTGCTCGGCATAGCCGCGCACCATGGCGAGGTAGTCGTCCTGGCTGCAATTGTGGAAGCCGATCCATAGGCCGAATCGGTCCGACAGGGAGAGCTTCTCCTCCACCGCCTCGGACGGGTTGATCGCGGTCGAGCGCTCGTTCTCCACCATGTCACGCGGCATCAGGTGCCGCCGGTTGGACGTGGCGTAGAGCAGCACATTGGTAGGCCGGCCCTCGATGCCGCCTTCCAACACGGCCTTCAGCGACTTGTAGGACGTGTCCACCGCCTCGAAAGACAGATCGTCGCAGAACAGGAGGAAGCGGTGCTCCGGCACCGCGCGCAGATGAGCGAGGAGCCGGGGCAGGGCGGCGATATCCTCGCGGTGGATCTCGACCAGCTTGAGGCCGGGAAAGGCTCCGTGAACGGCCTTGACCAGCGAGCTCTTGCCCATGCCCCGCGCGCCCCACAGGAGTGCGTTGTTGGCGGGCAACCCACGGGCGAAGCGCTCGGTGTTGGCGAGCAACGCGTCGCGGTTGCGGTCGATGCCCTTGAGCAGGGGGAGCGGGACCCGATTGACCGCCGCGACCGGCAGAAAGCCCTCGGTCTCGGCCTGAAACACGAAGGCATCAGCCGCCGAAAAGTCGGGTATCCGTGGCCGAACGGGCCCAAGCCGCTCCAGCGCTTGGGCGATCCGTTCGATCAATCCGGAGATCGGTTCCTGAAAGTTCATGCCGGGCCCGTTGCAAAGGCGATCTAGCTCAGTATAGTCGCGCCAATTGTGCCATAGAGCCTCCTTCGCACGCCGAGGGATAAGGCCAAAACTGGCCGAAAGCGGCCACCCTTAAGCCAAGCAGGGGACACGAGCAATGAACGGTTTCGCTTACGCTCAAATGGGCTCGGGCGGTTTTGAGATGCTGAACAGCCTTCTCGTCCCGACCATTCTCATCATCGGAATCATGTATTTCCTGATGATCCGGCCGCAGCAGAAGCGGATGAAGGACCAACGCGAGATGATCGCTGGCATCCGCCGCGGCGACACGGTGGTGAGCTCCGGCGGCATCATCGGCAAGGTCACCAAGGTTGATGAGCATGAGCTTCAGGTCGAGATCGCCGAGGGCGTCAAGATCAAGATCGTGCGCTCGTCGGTCTCCGAGGTGCGTGGCAAAGGGGATGGCGGCGGCGACGACCAGTCCAAGACGCAAGCCCAGTCGTCCCCCAAGACCAAGTCGTCCCCCAAGACCAAGGCGGCGTCCGAGTGAGTCTGACGTGCGCGCTTAAGACGTAAGCCTGATCTGGAGTTTCAAACCCGGTAATGTTGCATTTCCAAAAATGGAAGCTGATCGTGGTGTTCGGCGTCGTGCTTGCCGGCTTTATCTTCGCGATTCCGAATCTGATCCCCGCGTCGGCCCTGCAAGGGCTGCCGAGCTGGGTCCCGCACAAGCAGGTCAATCTCGGCCTCGATCTTCAAGGCGGAGCGCATCTTCTTTATCAGATTGACGAGAAGGAGCTGGTCGACGATTGGCTCGGCACGATTCGCGGCGACGTGCGCGAGACGCTGCGCCAGAACCGTGTCGGCTATACCGACCTCGCGCAGAACGTCGCCGGACGCAGCGTGTCGGTGCGCATTCGCAAGCCCGAAGACATGGACAAGGCCTATAGCGAGCTGAAAAAGCTCGCGGTGCCCATCGGCAACGACGTGTTCGGCGGGTTCTCCGGCACCGACCTCGAAGTTTCAGAGGACGGCGACAAGGTCACGCTTCTGGTCACCGAGGTCGGGTTGACCGACCGCATCAGCTCGGCCATCCAGTCCTCGATCGAGACCATCAGGCGGCGCGTCGATGCCTTCGGCACCACGGAGCCCAGCATTCAGCGCCAGGGCCGCAACCGCATCCTCGTTCAAGTGCCCGGTCTCTCCGATGTGGAGCGCCTCAAGGGCCTCATCGGCGAAACCGGTAAGCTCGAATTCAGGCTCGTCGATCCGGCGGCCAATGCCGCGGAGGTGGCCTCAAGCAACAAGGTGCCGCCCGGCGACGAGCTGGTCTACTCCTCCGATGAACCGCCCGTTCCGTATGTGCTGAAGGATCAGGTCTTGGTAAGCGGCGAGAACCTTGTCGACGCCCAGCCTGGCTTCGACTCGCGCAACGGCGAGCCGGTGGTGACGTTCCGTTTCGACTCGGCGGGCGCCAAGCGCTTCGGCCGGGTTACCCAGGAGAATGTCGGGCTGCCATTCGCCATCGTTCTGGACAACAAGGTGATTTCCGCTCCCGTCATCCGTGAGCCGATCCTCGGCGGCACTGGCCAGATCAGCGGGAGTTTCTCCGTCCAGGAGGCGAACGATCTCTCCGTCCTGCTGCGCTCGGGCGCGCTGCCCGCCAAGCTCACCGTGATCGAGGAGCGCACCGTGGGCGCAAGCCTCGGCGCCGACTCCATTGCGTCCGGCAAGAGCGCCGCAATCGCCGGTCTGCTGCTCGTGGTCGTCTTTATGGTCGTCGCCTATGGGCTGTTCGGCCTGTTCGCCAACATGGCGCTGATCATCAATATCGCGCTCATCTTCGCCGTGCTGTCGCTCATGGGCGCCACCCTGACTCTGCCCGGCATCGCCGGCATCGTGCTCGTGATCGGCATCGCGGTGGACGCCAACGTGCTGATCAACGAGCGCATCCGTGAGGAGATGCGATCGGGCAAGTCGCCCATTGCTGCGGTCGATTCAGGCTATTCGCGCGCTCTGACCACCATCATCGACTCCAACGTCACGACCCTGATCGCGGTGTTGGTGCTGTTCTGGCTGGGCTCGGGCCCGGTGCGCGGGTTCGCCGTGACGCTCACCGTCGGCATCCTTGCCTCCATGTTCACCGCCGTCACCGTGACGCGCATGATGGTCGCCTATTGGCTGCGCTGGGCGCGGCCGAAATCCCTGCCACTCTAGGATCAGCCAGACATGTTTCGTGGCCTCACTCTTATTCCCGCCGACACCAAGATCGACTTCGTCGGCCAGCGTGCCATCACTTGGTTCGTTTCGGCGTTTCTGACGATCGTACCGCTCATCCTCGTCGGCATGATCGGCCTCAACATGGGCATCGACTTCCAGGGCGGCACACTGCTCGAGATTCAGACCAAGGAGAGCCCGGCCAATCTCGCCGACATTCGCGGCAAGATTAGCGGGCTTGGCCTCGGCGAGGTCCAGATCCAGGAATTCGGCGCGCCGAACGCGGTGCTCATCCGCATCGCCTTGCAGCCGACTGAAGCCGAGCAGCAGGTCTCCATTGCCAAGGTAAAGGAGGCGCTCGGCGATACGGTCGAGTATCGCCGCACCGAGATCGTCGGGCCCACCATTTCGTCCGAGCTGATCGCCGGCGGCACGGTCGCCGTGGTCGTCGCCATGCTTGGCATCATGATCTATGTGTGGTTCCGCTTCGAGTGGCAGTTCGCCGTGGCGGCCATCGCTTCGCTCGTCCACGACGTCACCGCCACCATCGGGCTTTACGCCTTGCTCCAGCTCGAGTTCAACGTGTCGAGCATCGCCGCCATCCTCACCATCATCGGCTACTCCCTGAACGACAAGGTCGTCATCTTCGACCGGATCAGGGAGAACTTGCGCAAGTACAAGCGGATGCCGATGGTGCAACTGCTCGATCGCTCCATCAACGAGATGCTGTCGCGGGCCGTGTTGACGCACGTGACGACGTTCCTTGCCATGATGCCCTTTCTGTTTTTCGGCGGCGAGGCGATCTACGGCTTTGCCGTCGCCATGTGCTTCGGCATCGTTATCGGCGCCTACTCGTCGATCTTCGTGGCCTCGCCCATGCAGCTGATCCTCGGCGTGCGGCGCGACGCCTTCAGCGTGAGCTCCGAGTCCGCCAAGGATCAAACCAAGGGCCGGGCGGGGGCTGCCGCCGGCGCATAATGCTTCCGTGAGGTCACGCCTTGGATGAGGCTGGGCAACGAGAGGCGGTGAGACGCATCGCGCGAGCCGCCGACCCGGACCGCACCCTCGCCGCTCTGTTCGCGCCGCGGCAAGTGCGTGACGACCTCTTCGCCCTCTATGCCTTCAATGCGGAGCTGGCCCGCATCGCCGATCAGGTGAGCGAGCCGGGGCTCGGCGACATCCGCCTGCAATGGTGGCGCGAGGCCATCGAGCAGGCGGCCGCGGGCGAGACCAGTGGCCATCCGGTGGCCGATGCCTTCGGGGACGTGCTCGCGCGACGGGGGCTGTCGCGGGAGCGTATCGCCGCGCTCATCGATGCGCGCAGCTTCGACGTTGGCGAGACGGTCATGGCGGACGCGCGCACGATCGACGCCTATCTATTCGACACGACGGGCGGCCTCTTCGCCCTCGCGGGGGAGATCGTGGGTGCTCAAGGTGAGAACCGCGATCTCGTGGCGGAAACCGCGGGCCGCGCCTACGGGCTGGTGCGCGTGATGCGGAGCCTCCCCACGCTCGCCGCCAAGGGCCGCACCTATCTGGCCGAGGATGCGCTTCTCCGTCACGGTACCTCCTCCCAAGAGATCTTCGCCGGCGAGACGAGCGCGGGCCTTGAGGCGCTGCTCGCGGAGATGCGGGACAGCGCGCGCGAGGCGTTGCGCGAGGCGGAGTTCCATCTTTTTGGCGAGGGCTTGACCGGGACCGGCATCGACGAGGCCGGCCGCACGGCCTTCCTGCCGCTCAGCCTGGTCGAGCCCTATCTCGCCGCGTTGGCGAAACTCGGCGATCCTTTGCGCGAGTTCGCCACGATCAATCCGCTTTACCGGCTATGGCGCCTTATGAGGTCGCGCTAGCAGGTCAACCTAGCTAGCGCTCGCGCCTATTCGGCCGCGACGGAAGCAGGGGCCGACAGCCAAGAATCGAGATCGGCGAGCGCCCGGGCGGCCATCGCGCGTTTCCGCTCGAACGACTTGCCGCTACGCGGGCCCTTTGAACTCTTGGGGGCGCGTGGCTGGCGTGGCTCGGCGATCGGCGGAAACAGGCCGAAATTCACGTTCATCGGCTGGAAGCTGCGGCCTCCGCCTTCGCCATCGGCGCTCAGATGCCCGCCGGTGATATGGGCCAGCAGCGCGCCGAGCGCGGTGGTCGGCGGCGGCGGCGAGATGCCGGCGCCCGACGCCTCGGCGGCGGCGAAGCGGCCGGCGACGAGCCCGATCGCGGCGGACTCCACATAGCCCTCGACGCCGGTGATCTGTCCGGCGAAGCGCAACCGCGGATCCGCCTTCAGGCGAAGGCTCGCGTCCAGGAGCTTCGGGCTGTTGAGAAAGGTGTTGCGATGCAGCCCGCCGAGGCGCGCGAACTCGGCCCCCGCGAGCCCCGGGATCATCCGGAGCACGCGCGCCTGCTCGCCATGCTTCAGCTTGGTTTGGAAGCCGACCATATTCCACAATGTGCCGAGCGCGTTGTCCTGGCGCAGCTGCACCACGGCGCAAGGCTTTTGCTCTGGCCGGTGTGGATCCGTGAGGCCGACCGGCTTCATCGGGCCATAACGCAACGTCTCGCGGCCACGTTCGGCCATCACCTCGATGGGGAGGCAGCCCTCGAAATAGGGCGTCTTCTCGAAGTCCTTGAACGCGGTCTTTTCGGCGGCGAGCAGCGCGTCGATGAACGCCTCGTATTGGTCCTTGTCGAGGGGACAGTTGATGTAGTCGGCGCCGCTGCCGCTCGGGCCCACCTTGTCGTAGCGCGACTGGCGCCAGCAAATGTCCATGTCGATCGAGTCGAAATGCACGATGGGCGCGATGGCATCGAAGAAGGCGAGCTCGGTCTCGCCGGTGAGCGACTGGATGGCTTGCGCGAGCGCCGGCGAGGTGAGCGGGCCGGTCGCCACGATGACATTTTGCCAGTCGGCGGAGGGCAGGCCGGCGACTTCGCCTCGGCTGATCTCGATCAGAGGGTGCGCGCTCAGCGCCGCCGTCACCTCCGCGGCAAAGCCCTCGCGGTCGACGGCGAGCGCGCCGCCGGCCGGCAGCTTGTGCTTGTCGGCCGCCGCCATGATCAGCGACCCGGCGCGGCGCATCTCCTCGTGCAACAGACCGACGGCATTGGTTTCCCATTCATCGGAGCGGAAGGAGTTTGAGCACACGAGTTCGGCGAGCGCGTCGGTCTGATGCGCCTCGGTTCCCCTGAAGGGGCGCATCTCGTGCAGTTCGACCGCGGCGCCACTTTGCGCGAGTTGCCAGGCCGCCTCGCTGCCCGCAAGGCCGCCGCCGATCACATGAACCCTGTCCGCTATCGTTTCCGACATGGCCGTACCTAGGCCCGCGTGGCCTGAATTTTCAAGTGGAACAGGCTGCTGCGCCAACTGCGGCGCGTTTCGATCAGAAGTCTATTTGTTGGGCAAAAGACTAATCCTTGTTCAGTCTTGAGCCACTTTGGGCTATAGTCGCGCCGGAAGCTGGGTTGACGAGACAAAAAATAGGCTTCCATTCAGTGAGCCGGTGGATTGCCGGTAGATGGCGGCATCCGCCCGCTCTCTTTTTCAAAAAGGGGGGTGAAATGTCCGCGAATACTGCACTTGCAATCAGCGTTGGTGTGCTTGGCGCCATTGCCACGTGGCTATTCCTAGGGCCGCTTGGTGGGGCGCTGGCGATCTGGGCTGCCTTTATCGCCTGGGGATGCTTCTTCCACTGCGGTGGCAGCGAGTCCGGTCTGCAATCGGCCATTCTTGGAAATATCGCCGGCGCCGTCGTTGCCGGTATTACGCTTTGGGTCGCGACCCAGACAGGCATTGGCGACAGCCTTGGCCTGCCGATATGGGCCGGCATCTGCGTCGGCGTCGGCGTTGCGGTGATGGTGCTGCTCGGCAATATCCCGATCTTCTCCGCCATTCCGGCGCAGGTCTATGGCTTCGCCTCCGTGGTGGCGCTGACCCTGCTCGGCAACGGGGCGGGCAATCTGAGTGCGGCGTCCATGGCCAACCCTGTCGTCGTCATCATCCTGTCGATGATCGTCGGCGCCATCTTTGGCTGGGTATCCGAGAAAATCGCCGGCCTGCTGGCGGGCTCCGGTCATGGCGCTCACGCGAAGGCCTAAGGACAAGGCTTTGCACAGCCCCGGGGCCCCCTAGGCCCGGAGCTGGCATTGCCGGTCGACGGCGTGGCCTCTTCCGGGGCCACGCCGTTTATTCTTTCGGGTGAACCTTGGGGCAACCCTGTTTTCGGGAGCCGCTTGCGCGGGCTCACGGACATCGGCAAGGTGCCGCCTTCTTCTTGGTCCCGCGCTTCTACGGAGGAATTGTAGAGCCCATGCCCTCCGTCGCTGTCGTTTGGAAAGGCAATTGCCGTGACCCGCGGATTCGCTACCGCTTGCTGGGCTATCTGCATCGCCTTGCCAGCTTGAGCGACGACTATCTGCGCCAGGGAGAGCGCCCCTTTGCCTTGAGCCTCGTCCGCGACGAGCCGGGCCTACACGCCTTACACCGCGCCAATATCAAGATCGTCGATGAGACGCTCTCGGGCCGAATCCTGATTTCGAGCGACATCGGCGCGCATCCCGAGACGCTGACCGCCCGGGCGCGCGAGGCTGGGCTGATCGTGGTCGAAGGGCAGGGCGCGCCGCTCATTACCCTCGATGAGGTTCGGTTGCGGGGCCTCGATTTCAAGCTGTTCGACCCGCGCGGGCGTTATCCCGACGCCGACCGCATGAGCTTCGTCTTCCTCGAATGTCCTGAGTATCACTTCCTCGACGGCCGGCTCGTCGAGATCGATTCCGACGCCGAAGACGGCACGATCGCGTTGCGTAGCCCGAGCATCCATCTCGGGGCCTATCTGGAGGATTGGACCGACTGCCTGTTCTCGTGGATCAGGTTCTTCGTTGTCGGCGATTTCTGGTGGGAGCGCCGGGAAGAGCTGCAAGGTTACGCCGACTACCGTGGCGTGCTCGAGACATTGCAGACGGAGCGGGGCAGCGCGCATGCCGAGGAGGCGACGTTCGATGCGGTGTTGAACACGTTTTCGCAGCACGCCGAGCACGGCATCGGCGAGGTCCGGAGCCTGGTCAAGGCCGAGAAGGTCTAGGGGCCCCCACGCGCGCATCTATTTCGCCGGCGGCTTGCCGAAGGCCTTGCGGAGTTCGTCCTTCGCTTGCTCAAGCCGGTCGCGGTCTTCTTCGGACAGGTTTTTGCCGGCGCGGTTGATATAGAACACCAGCATGGACATGGCCGAGCGGAACGGGTCCGCCTTGCGGCGTTTGCTCGCTTCGGCCGAGCGCTTCAAGGACGCCGCGATCTCCTTCGGGTCCTCAAGCGTGAACACGCCCTTCTTGAGATCGAGCGCGTGGGAGTGCTCCGTCACGTCATGCGACCAGCGCTTCGCGACCATTCGAGATCCTCCTTGCGGGTGCGCTAGAAGCGACCCTCATCGGGGATGTTGAGCCGCGTGCCGCAAGCCTTGCAAAAGACCGCATCCACCTCGTGGCGCTGGAGTCCGCAATCGGGGCAGGGGAAGCGCACCTTGCGGGGGCGCAGCAGCGTTTGCAGGAGCCGCAAGAACAGGGTCACGCCGAAGATCATAATGACCACGGCGGTGAGACGGCCGAGTTCCCCGTGAAGGGTGATGTCGCCGAAGCCCGTGGTGGTCAGCGCCGTCACGGTGAAATAGAGCGCGTCGACATAGTTGGAGATGTCTGGGTTTCGCCAGTGCTGCGTCTCATAGACGAAGCCCGTCATGATGAAGAGAAACACGCCGAGATTGATCACGGCGGTGATGGTCTCCTCGTTGCGGCGGAAGAAGGAGCTGTCGGCGCGCAGGCGCGCGACGAGCTGATAGGTGTGCAGCAGCCGCAGCGTGCGCAGGATCCGCAGGAAGCCGAACCCTTCCCCAATGATCGGTGCAAGGAAGGACAAGATCGCCACCATATCCGCCCACGTCGCCGGGTGCAGGAATTCGCGCCACGGATGGCGGCTGGCATAAATGCGCGCGCAGAAATCGGCGAGGATGATGACGCCGAAGATCATATCGAGCCATTCGATCCAGGGCTCGCGTGGGACGAACGACGTACCGATGATGAAGAGAATGGTCACAATATCGAAGGCCAGCAGCGCGAAGCGGAAGCGATGCGCCGTATGGCTACGGCCGTTATAGAGCCGGCTCAGGCGCTCGCGAAAAGACCGCGGCGCGGCCTCCGTCTCGTCCGGCTCGTCGGAAGGCGAGGGCGGTGTCTTCTTCGCCGCGCTGGCGGTCTTGGTCTTCGTGGCGTTCATGGGGCTCTAGCGTTTGACGGGGATGCGGGCCTCGATAGTCACCGCAAAGGCTTGATCAAAGGTGAGTGCCGCCGGCCGGCGCCGGAGGAGCATTGCGGCACGCAGCGGCTTCACGATTGTACAGCGCCCAACAGCCGCAAAATCAAGGCGGTGCCGAACCCCCAGGCGCCGTTGACCGAAAGCCCGATCAGGAAGCGCGGCCCCATGGCCTGCATCGGCTCGCCCTTCACGAGCGGCACGACGAAAAAGGCGACGGCCGTAAGTGCCACCGCGCCCACGACGATCCACGCTACCCAATAGCTTGCGCCGCTCAAATGGGCGAGGACCGGCGTCAGCACGAGGCCCCACAGACCGCCCCAGAACGCCTTGGACAGCACCGAGGGGATCCCGAACGGAGGAATGGGGTCGACCGGCCACGCGGGGCGGTCGGGCGGGATGACCCCGGTATGGTTGAACACGGACCACAGCCCCTGATGGAAGATCAGCGTGGCAATGAACCCGGCGGCAAATCCCAGGATCAGCATTTTCAGTGGTGGCATGGCGGTCCCCCCCTATCCACTATGATGCCTGTTCCGTTGGGGAGCGCAAGGTGAGGGGGACGCCTTCCCATTCCCGCCGCCTTCTGCGCTAGAATGCGCCACAGTCGGCAGAGCCCGGGCCCCGCAGCCCGCAGCGTGTCACATGGCGGCCTCTTTCGGGTGGTGATAGAGACGGTTAGACAGGGTAGCGGGGCGTCGATGGAACGGGCAACGGTCAAAGCAATAAGAAGGCTCGCAATCGGAGCGGTGGTTCTCGCCGCCGGTCTCTTCTTCGTGCCCATCCTCATGATCTTCTACGTGATCACGGGGCTCCTCGACGTCCTGCGCAACAAGCGCCGCGACGCGCTGGTGTTCCAACGCTATTTCCTCGGCAACGGTATACCGACCTGGCTGCTATCGCCGTTCAATCTGCTGGTCGACGTGTTCTGCTATCGCAACAAGGGCGTCTACCAGCTCGAGGATCTGCCACCCGAATGGCGCGCCGAAGTCGATTCCGTTCTCGACGTTTTCCGCAGCCGCAAGGACGAGATCGTCGCCGACGTGGATCGCGCCTTCGGCGAGGGGCGGCGCGGCATGTTTGTCTACACATGGTACGGCACCGAGAAGCCGAACGCGATCGAGGAGTTCAAAAAGGACTTCCGCTATATCAAGACCATCGCCGTGTCGGTGTTTTCCGGTAAGGAATCGACGTCGTTTCACTACGGCCCGCTCCGCCTCACTTTGCGCGTGCTTTACAATCTCACGCCGGTCGAGACCGACAAGGTCTACATCCAGTGCGGCTGGGAGAAGCACTACTGGCATCAGAACCCGCTCTACATCTTCGACGACACGTTGATCCACCGGTCGGTCAACGAGCACGACGCGCGCCGCTACGCTGTGTTCATGGACATCATGCGCCCCACGCCGTTCCCCGGGCTGCTGACGGTTCTTATCGACGGCGTGTCGCTGATTGCCGAGCGCTTCAATCGGATGTTCTACAAGAACTGGAAGATGCTGCGGCCTGGCGGCAAAGACGGTACGCCGCCGGAGCCCCTGCCCAAGCCTGACCCGGACAATAGCCGGCGCGCCGCGTAAGCAGCCCGGGCCTGATGCCGAACCGGCGCAAGCCCGAGGCCTGACGAAGTATGCCGGGGCAAGGTGACCGACACGCCATGGTGAAAATCGTCTCCGGCGGCCAGACCGGCGTCGACCGCGCCGCGCTCGATGCTGCCGTCGAGGCCGGCATCGTCTATGGCGGCTGGTGCCCGAAAGGCGGATGGGCCGAGGACTGCTTGGCGCCTCCCGGCGTGCTGGCGCGCTATCCAGATTTGCGCGAAACGCCCGAAGGGTCACCCGACCAGCGCACCGAATGGAACGTGCGCGACGCCGATGCGCTCCTGGTGCTCACGGACGCCGCTGGTCTTGCCGGGTCAAAGGGAACGGCGCTTGCGCTCCGCCACGCCGAGAAGCTTGGCAGGCCGCATGTTGTCGTCGACATCGACGCGCCCGATGCGCTGGCCCAGGCCCGTGCCTGGCTCAAGGCGAGGGGAGGCGGCGCGCTCTGCGTGGCGGGGCCCCGCGAGAGCGAAGCGCCCGGCATCCATGCCAAGGCGCTCACGTTTCTCACCGCGCTCCTCGAGGGCCAGAATGCTGCGATAGGGGAGAACGCCCAGCCGGTCCCCTCAGAGGTTGCGGCCAAGCCATAAGATTGTATAGTCAACAAAATACAATCTATACGAGTATGGCGGAAATGGGCGGTTTCAAAAGGCGACACGGGTTGATAGGTAGCGGCCCCTTAGGCCTCACACTGCTTGTCGGCGCGGCATGTCTCACCCCGCTTGGACAGGGAATCGCTTCCGAAGATGAAATGACGGGGTTCAGTTTTCCCGAGGCGCGCTGTGGCGAGAGTTTCGTGCTCACCAAAGAGATCGTCCGCGCGGCCACAAGGGCTGATGTGTACGGCTACGACGGGGAACCCTGGCCAGAGCTTCCTGCCTTCCTCACGGGCACGCTCCCCACTGGAGCTACGTCTGGCGGTGCTGTTTTATTTGTCAAACGAGAAGGGCGCTGGACCGGCATCGCTGGCGAGGAAAGCCATGGTTTTGAAGGTGTCTTCACCGCTCCAGACAAAGGCCGAGTCGTGTTGTTCACCTCATGGGCCGTCGAAGGTCCGGGGCAAGATTACACCCTCATGAGGACCGAGGACGGATTTGCGAACGTCTCCTGCTCAAGCTTGGACTTCCCGGATGAGATTGAGCAGCCGGCGAACTCGATGCTGCTTGTCGATTTCAACATCGATAAGAGAGATGAGGGTGCCCTGATTGGGAGAACTGACTTCGCCTGGGAGGGGCCGGCCCACTGGTACCGCTATGTAACGAAAGATGGCGGCAAGACCTGGAGCGCGCCTGAGGTGCTAACCGAAGAGCCCGCGGAGCTCTCCGGCATCTTCTCGGCCGCCGACGAAAGCGGGTTCTGCGACCTCAAATCGGAACTCATGAACTCGTTGCGTTGAGAGGAGAGGCCGCGGAGGTATCGCTGTCAGCGCGAAGGCGGTTCCGAGCAAACGTGTCTCAAGCCTGAAGCGAGTCCTCGCTACGCGGGAGCGAGGTAATACGAATGAACCCAGCCGATATACCCGCCCGGTGTGCGGACTTGCCACCAATCGCCGAGTTCCGAAGTTCTCTCCACAATGGTGTTCTCGACGAGTTCGCCTTTTTTCGTGCCGCTTGGACCATCGCGAAAGTTGAGCGTTGATGGCGCCACGCCTTTCACGCGGAAGCGCTTGGTCTTCATTGCTTCGGGCAGCTTTTTGACTTTCGGTTTGATCTTGTCGAGCGCGGCCACGATCTGCTTGCGCATCTTGTCGCCGACCTGCTTGTAGCCCTTCACCGACGAATCAAACGCAAGGCGGGTCACATCCCACTTGTTATGTTGCTTGATGCTCAGGTTGGGCTGCACCTCGGCATGGGTGAGGATCGTCTGGGGCGTCACGGGAATGTCGTAGCGCTTCGCCAAGTCGGCGACGGCCTCGATCATCGTGTCCCAGTGGGCCTGGGTCATAGGCCATTTGCCAGGGTTGAAAGGCTTCTCCTTGGCGCCTGCCATGCAACACATCGAGATGCCGATTGCGCCCGTATTCGCGTGCAAGGTGTGATAGGCCGGCTTCATGCCCGAGCCCTTTTCGTTTGCCTTGATCGACTTGTTGGCGCGAACCAGCTTACCGTCCCCCTCAACCAGGATGTGGTAAGAGTTTTTGTCAGTGGCGTTGGCTTTGTGGGCCCCCGCCGTCCAATGAACATGGATCCGCTTCATATCGGCAGCTGGCATCCAGGCGTTCGGAACTGACATGGTCATGGTCCTCCCGTATAACGGGCATATCTGTATAGATACTATTATTAGGGGAGAAGCGCAAACAGACCCTGGCGTCAATTTGACCGGCTGCCTAAGCGGAGCTCTGGCATCTTTGCCAGCGCGAAAGTGCTCTTCATCGCCGTCCTGAGCCGCGAGCGTAGAGCTTCGCTCCTCATGACCGAGCGCGCCTCCTTCCGGCGTGACGTACTATTTCGCGTTCGTCTCCGCGTGCCACGTGATCCCGTTGATTGCCTCGAGGACGAACTCATGTGGCGTGCCACCTCCGGCAGTCGTCACCTCGGGCGGAGGTAGGGTGATCGTCGCACGCGCGCCGGTCTGCCCGCTGAAGCCGATCTTCTCGGTCTTGAACTGCGACGCCCAGACATACGGGTAGACGTTGCGGATGGCCGTTGCCGGCAAGGCTGCGAGCGTTGCCCCGTTCCATTCGGCCACGGTCGCGCCGGACTCATCGACCAGCCGGGCGGCGATGATGTAGGCGGCGCCCGTATCGGGACCGGCATCGACATAGGCCTCGAAACTGACCGCGCCGTCCGCCGCGACGGTTACCTTGGACAGCGCCACGTTGTGGCGATGGAAATCGACCCGCGCGTGCAGCGGCGACACCACCGCGCCGAACAGGATGTTGTAGCTCCCGACGGTGAACACGACCGCCACGGCGGCCAGGAACAGGCCGATCGGCTTGATGCTTGCCGGTGGTAGCGGACCGCTGAGCGCCCAAGCCGCCCAGCCATTGCGCTCCGCCCATCCGGTGCGTCCGATCAGGCTGTCGAGCGACCAAGCGCCGCCGCCGGCGAGGAACACGGCGCTGCTCATAGCGACGCCGGACACGGCCATGGTCCATTCGTCCAGACAGGTCGAGCCCATCCACCCAAAGATCAGCATCAGTGCGATATTGAGGCCGATGCTGACCAGGGCGGCGAGACGGGTCGCCAGCCCAAGGATCAGGCCGAGGCCAACGGCGAGCTCGGTGAAGGTCCACATCCAGACCGAGGCGACGATCAGGTCCGGATACTGCAGCATCCATTCGAGCGGGCCCTGAATCCACAGCGTGCCGGGCAGGGCATGGGTGAGCTTGTTGGCGACGAAGCCGGCCGAGTCGAAGTCGAGCTTGACGGCAAATTTGACCGCGTCGACTTCGTGGACATCGTAGATGAGCCGGCGACTCGCTCCGCCCCAAAAGACGAACCCCTGGACGAAACGCGTGCCGAGCAAGACGAGAGCCAGGAGCGAGTAATAGGAGGCGGGCGAAAGCGCCGTCCGTTCGACCGTTGGTGTCTCAGCCATTGCGCGCCTCCTCGATTTGACGTGTTCCTTCAAGTATAGCGCAATCGCGCCGGCCCGAATGGAGAGCTCCAAGCGCCGCCGCGCCAGGGGCCCTTTGCTTGAACGTTGTCGGGCCGGGGATGCGGGCGTAGCCTTGACGGGCCGGTCAGACCGCCCGGCCGCACGGTTCTACCGCGGTGCTGAAGCCGTAACCGGTCGACAGGAACTCCCCGCATGAATCCGGTTCTCATCATTCAGAACGATGCCAAGGAAGGCGCGGGCCAGCTGTCGACGCTGATCGCCGAGCGCGGCCTCAAGCAGGAAACGGTGTTCGGCTATGACACCGATTACGCCCGGCTGCACAGCCGCGACTACGGCGCGCTGGTGGTGCTCGGCGGCGCGCAGAGCGCATATGAGACGGACAAATACCCGTATCTCGCGCACGAAATCGCGCTGTGCCGGGAGTTCATGGAGGTGGGCAAGCCCATCGCCGGATTTTGCCTTGGGGCGCAGATCCTGGCGCGCGCGTTAGGCGGCGAGGTGGTGCCGGGCGCGCAAAAGGAGATCGGCTGGTACGACCTGGAATTGACAGACGCCGCGGCGGACGACGCGATCCTGCAGGGCCATCCCAAGACGCTCCTCGCTTATCACTTCCACGGGGATCGCATCGAAGACGTGCCGGGCGCCGTCAACCTCGCCTCATCGGCGATGACGGCCTGCCAGCTGTTCCGCCACGGCACGGGCGTCTACGGCTTCCAGTATCACGCCGAGGTCGACCAGAAGCTGGTCGAAGTGATGTGCCGCAACAATGCCGGCTACATGGCGTCGAACGGCTTCGATGCCGAGTCCATCATCGAGGAGAGCCGCGCCGCGCTGCCCGCGTTCGCGGAAGCCTGCAAGCACGTCCTCAATCGCTGGCTGGATCTCGTCTCCACTGGCGGGGCGAGATAGCGCCCCACGACACAATCAGCGCGGGCAGACCATCTTCCAGCGGCCGAAGATGCCTTGTTTCCAAAAGCAGCTGGGTCTGACCGGCGGGCCCCAGGCCTCGGCGAAGGCGGGCTCATCGACGTCCCAGCTGACCCAGACGCAGCGGTCCGCTCCGCACAGCCACTCGGCCTTGGCCGGCTGCCCGGCGAACAGGATCACGGCCGCCAGGACCGAACCTGCCAATATCGTTCTGATCATGCGTGAATTCCCCAACCTATGACGCTGTTACTGAGCCCCGATCTAATCCAGGCAGGGCGCCAAAGTCCATCGCAAACGACCGGCCGGGACAAGCAGAGACTCATGGTAGAGTAAGGCTCGACAAGACAACGGAAGGGGAAACAATGCTGACAGCACTCATCATCGCGCTTGTGGTCGGAGCCATCGCCGGCTGGCTCGCCGGCCTGGTCGTTCAAGGAACGGGCTTCGGCCTGATCGGCGACATCGTCGTCGGCATTTTGGGGGCGCTGCTTGCGGGCTTCCTGTTTCCGTTCTTCGGCATCGCCCTCACGCTCGGTGGCGGCATCCTGGGGGCGATCATCCTTGCCTTTATCGGTGCGGTGATCCTGCTCGTGATCGTGAAGATCATCAAAAGGATCGCCGCCTAGCGCCTAGGCGGTCGGGTCGTAATAGAAGAGGTGGTGGCCGATCCGCGCGGTCAGCACGAACACGCGCGACCAGTGCGGGCTGACATAATCGGCGTGGTAGTGCGTGGCGTAGCGCACACGGGCAGGGGTGCCAGTCTCGGCACCGTCTGCGAGCAGCCACGCGGCATGGACCAGGATCTCTCCCCACTCGGCGCGCTCGCTGATGGTGTCGGGTTTGCCGTCGCAGGCGAATGAGAACTGACAGCGGTTGTGCTTGTTCTTGTTCTGATAGACCACCTGGCAAATGCTGTCCGGATAGGCCTTGCTCGCGACGCGGTTCAGGATCACGCGGCCAACGGCCAGCTTGCCCCGAATGGGCTCGCCACGGGCCTCGAAATAGATTCCACGTGCGAGGCAGATCAGCTCGCTCTCGAGATCTGATTCTGGCGAGGTTTCTGCCAGCGTCTCGTCAGTCACGTCCGCTAGCGCCGGCTGTATAAACGACATAAGCCCCAAGACCACTATGCATGCACGCGTGCTCCGTCCCCCAAACCTCATCGATAGACCTCGCTCTATTGTTAATTGACACCGGTCTTCCCGGCGCCCACGAGGTCAATGCTGGCCAATTCTGTCCTGAGCGGGGGCAACTTGTGGCGAAACTTGGGAGGGGCCATCACAGCCTGTGTCATGATGTTGCACCGGCGAAGGAGTGGAGAAAAAACGGCAGAAAAGCCCCATCTGTCATCTGACAGATGCCTGGAAATCCTGAAGGATTGCGGACCCCTTGCAATTAACCGCATCGGCAATATCTCTATGGGATGGTTCACGAAGCCCAATGGCCTACGGGGAAAGCAATGTCGAAATGGCTCCTGATCGCCTTGATGCCTCTCGCACTTGCCGGCTGCGTGACCGAGCAGGCACCGGTGCTGCCGATGACGCTCGGCCCCAGCGAGGCGGCGCAGGCGTCATGCCTGCAAATTTCCGACGCGCCCGCGTTCGGCGATTGCGGTCGGGCAGGGGCGCTCCCAACCTCCCAAGAGTAGACCGATCCCAAGAGTAGACCGAGCCCGGCCATGGTGAGGATCGTGGTTGCGTGAAGTCCTGCCGCAGCCCGCACCCCACCTCACGACGCCTTATCGGATCCTTGCGAACTGGGCGTTGCGCGCGAGGAGATGCCCCACACGGCGATGAACATGGCGGCGATCAGCGGACCGACGACGAAGCCGTTGAGACCGAAGATCGCGATGCCGCCCAGCGTGGAGATCAGCACGACGTAATCCGGCATCGCGGTGTCCTTGCCGACCAGATAGGGCCGAAGCACATTGTCCACGAGGCCGATGACGCCTGCGCCGAACGCGATCAGCACCACGCCCTGCCACACCGCGCCCGTGGCCAGGAGATAGAGCGCCACCGGCAGCCAAACCACGGCGGCGCCCACCGCCGGCAGCAAAGACAGAAACGCCATGACCACGCCCCACAGCACCGGCGCGTGGATGCCAAGCAGCCAGAAGATCAAGCCGCCGAGCGCACCCTGGACGACGGCCACCAGGATCGTGCCCTTGACCATGGCGCGCACTACGACCGCGAACTTCTCGAACAGCGCGCGCTTTTGCTCGGGAGCCAGCGGCACCGCGGCCTTGACGCTTCTCGACAGCGCCGCGCCGTCACGCAGCAGGAAGTACAGCAGATAGAGCATGATGAAAACGCTCAGGATGAAGTTCGCCGTGCCCTGGCCGACGACCACCGCCTGGGTGGCGAAGAACTGGCTGCCTTCCTTCAAGAGCCCGGTCAGGCCTTTCTGCACGTCGCCGACGTCGGTCACGCCGAGCCGGCTGAGAATGCCGCTCGCCCAGGCAGGCAAGGCGTTGAGAAACTCCTGAAGGAACCGCCCGAGATTGAGATCCCCCGACTGGACCCGCTCGTAGAGGCTGGTCGCCTCACTGGCCAAGGACGCGGCCGTCAAAGCCAAGGGCAACAGCACGATCGCCACGACGATTCCCATGGTCACCAACGCGGCAAGGTTGTGCCGTTCCGGCATGGCGCCCCGGATCCGCCGATGCACCGGCGCGAACACCAAGGCCAGAATGACGGCCCACAAGATCGCCCCGTAGAACGGCCACAAGATCCACGCAAACGCCAGCGACACCGCGACGATCAGCGCGACCAGGGTCTTGTCCCGCGGGATGCTTTCGGGTCCGTTCTTACTCATGTCTGTCGGTCCTCACGTGGTTCGGGGCGATCATAGCGGCGGCTTGGCGGAGGCGAGCGAGAAAGTTTGTGCTATTGGCGGGCCAGGAAGCGTTTCGCGTCAGCCGGCATGACGCACCAACCGAGGAAGACCAGCCGTGCCACGTCCCGTCATGTTCAGCGGCAGACTGGAGCGCCGCCGCAAGAACCGCCGCTGGGCGGCGGTGGTGGCCGCGACCCTGCTTGCGGTCGGCATCGCCGTGATCGCGGTTGTCGCCGTGCGGGGCTTCGACATGCTCGGCGTGGCGGAGGCCGATTGGAAGCCGATGGTGCTCGGCGTGCTGATCGCGCTGGCCGGTCTCATCGTGCTGTGCCTCGTCGCCTATATGGCGATCCGCATCTACGGCCGCGTCACCTCGGGGTAACGGCTTGGGGCCGTCTTTGATCGGCTGGTGCTGACCCCCGCTCGCGCCTAAGATGTGCGCATTAGGCAACCGAGGGGGGAAATCAAAATGGATATCGCAGCACTTCTCGTGCAAGTCGTATCGGGCGCGATTGGCGGTAGCGCGGCCGGCGCCGCCGCCAAGAAGTATTCGCTGGGCACGATCGGCAATGTCATCGCCGGTG
>Ga0209386_1000462_pt1 | contig 20311 bp, 19 predicted proteins | sample NGEPertwo_FD_184510 | JGI IMG/M metagenome (GOLD analysis project Ga0209386, IMG submission 184510) | Arctic peat soil microbial communities from the Barrow Environmental Observatory site, Barrow, Alaska, USA - NGEE Permafrost154B-two... | ecosystem: Environmental > Terrestrial > Soil > Wetlands...
ACAAATATATCTAAAAATATCAAAGAGCTATCAAAGATCTAAAGTAAGTAATGAAAGATTACTTGAAATCAATATTACGCTATTTAAAAAAATTTTTCAAGGGATATGGGATAAGAATGTGGGAAGGGTAAAAAATTATTTTGATTAATTTTTTATAAAAAAGAGGGTTTTTTAATGTTCTTGTAGAATAAAATATAAACCCTATAATTAGTGAATAAGGTAATTTTTCTCGAATGAGGGAGAATCTATAGAGGAGTATTATAGATGAAGCAGTATAAAGATGTTACTTCCAGGGAAAATTCAATATATAAGTTGGTAAGAGCTTTAAGTCAAAAAAAAGTTCGTGAAAACAACGGATTATTTCTCATAGAAGGCAACAGACTTGTTGAGGAAGCTAATAGCGGAGGAATAAAAATAAAATACCTTATTATTAATGAAACAGCAGAAAATGTGCCAAAAATTAATCAAGATTGTCAGGTTTTAAGGCTGCCCAATAATCTATTTAAGAAGGTTTCAGATACAGTTAGCTCTCAAGGAATAATAGCGGTAGCTGAACAAATAGAAATATCATTGGCAGATATAATTCTTGGAGCAAATCCTTTGGTAGTTGTTTTGAATGGCCTGCAGGATCCTGGAAATCTTGGGACGATCATAAGAACCAGCGCTGCAGCAGGTGCTACTGCGGTATTATTAACTGAAGGAACTGTAGATTTTTATAACCCAAAAGTTATCAGGTCTACAATGGGTTCCCTGTTTCAGGTGCCTATTGTAAGTGGTCTTGATGATAATGAGGCAGTCAAATGGTTGAACTATAACTCTATAAATATTATGGTGGCAGATTTAGATAGTGAAGAATATTACTATTCCGCTAACCTCAAAGATTCTTTCGCTTTGGTAATCGGAAACGAAAATAGAGGAGCAAATGATATATGGAGGAAAGCGGCTTATAAAAAGATAAAAATTCCTATCTTAGGATCCACTGAATCCTTAAATGCATCAGTAGCTGCTGGAATAATTCTATATGATGCAGTTCGTCAAAGATTGGGATAAGACACAGGGGGAAATATGAGTTATATTGTGCAAACACATTAGAAATAATATTAAAATTTATAAATGGGGAGCACGAAGAGATGAACACAAGAAAAGTTGATACAGAGTTTATTAGAAAATCGTTTAACACAGAAAAGACAGTATCAGATTATACAAGAGCAGTTAAGGAAATTGGGCTATGGGAATCTGAGAAGATGATGATTAAAAAATATTTTAATCCGAAAGACCGAATTTTAGATATTGGATGTGGTGCAGGGAGAACAACCATAGGATTCTATGAGCTTGGTTATCATCTAGTAGAAGGATTGGATTTGGCAGAAGCTATGATAGTGCAAGCCAGAAAAATCAGTAAAGAATTAAATTATGATATAATTTTTAGTGTGGGAGACGCGGCTTGTTTAGATTATAATGATGAAACTTTTGAGGCAGCTTTATTTTCTTTTAATGGGATAATGCAGATACCGGGAAGAGAAAATCGGATAAAAGTGTTAAAAGAAATAAAGCGTATATTGAAACCTAAGGGATATTTCTTGTTTACTACCCATGAAAGGGACAGCAACAAAGAGTATGAATCATTTTGGAAAGAGGAGAAGAGAAGGTGGGCATTGCATTTACAAGACAAAAGGTTACACGAATTTGGGGATAAGGTCATTAGAATGGAAGAGAGAGACATTTTTCTTCATTTTCCCACCAGGGAAGAAGTAATTTTAAGTTTGGAAGAAGCAGGATTTATCTTAATAGAGGGAGTATTGCGTTCTAAATTGTGTGAAGAATCAGAAGAAGTGAAAAAATTTTCCACTGATTGCGTATTGTGGCTGGTTCAGAAACCTTAGAAGCAGAGATCGGGAATATGATTTAGGAAAAAAATCTCGCCATATCAGAAAGAGGGCGGGATTTTCTTTTTAATAAATTGTTATTTTTTATTTGTCTTATCTATAGAAATACTATAAAATTAATACGGATGAAAAAAATAATTTAAAGGTGAGATGAAATGAAGAAGAAAGAATATGATGTTATCATTATTGGTGCAGGACCGGCCGGGATTTTTACCGCTCTTGAGCTGACCAGGAAAAATAATCTTTTAGTGCTGATATTAGAAAAAGGAAATGAGATTGAAAAAAGAGAGTGCCTGATGAGAAGTAAAGGCGACGGATGTTTTCATTGTTCTCCCTGTGCAATAATTTCCGGATGGGGAGGAGCCGGAGCCTTTAGTGACGGTAAATTAAATTTATCTACCGAAATTGGAGGACAGTTAGATAATTATATTGATAAGAACAAAGTAGCTGAATTAATTAAATATGCTGATGATATTTATCTCGAATTCGGAGCAGATAAAACTGTTTACGGCACAGATGAAGAGAAGATAGATATTCTCAAAAAAGAAGCTTCTTTGGCAAAATTGAAATTAATACCTACCAGAATCAGACATTTAGGTACAGAAAAATGTGTAGAAATATTAAAGAAGATGCAGGATTACTTAAAGCATAAAATTGATATCAAAACCGATACCAAAGTCAAAAAAATATTAATGGAAAAAGGAAGAGCAATAGGAGTTGAGACGGTAAAAGGTGAAATAATAAAAGGGGAATATGTAGTGGCTATGCCGGGGAGAGCCGGTTCTGAATGGCTGAAAAAGCAGGCAGAAGCCTTAAATATAAAAATAGCTAATAATCCGGTAGATGTTGGAGTAAGAGTTGAAGTTCCGGCCATTACCATGAAGCGTTTAACTGACGCAGTATACGAGTCAAAATTAGTCTATTACACTCAGAAGTTTGACGATAGAGTCCGTACCTTTTGCATGTGTCCTTATGGTGAAGTGGTTACTGAATATGACGACGGCATCGTTTCGGTAAATGGACACAGCTATCAAGAACATCGGACTGATAATACTAATTTTGCCGTTTTGGTAAGTACCAATTTTACCGAACCTTTTAAAGAACCGATTGCCTACGGAAAATACATTGCGCATCTGGCTAATATTTTAAGCGGGGGGGTGATTGTGCAAAGATTGGGGGATTTGAAGTTAGGCAGGAGATCCACATCGGACAGACTTACACACTCTATAGTCAATCCCACTTTAAAAGAAGCTACTCCGGGGGACCTCAGCTTTGTCCTGCCCTATAGAATACTTTCCGATATCCTGGAAATGCTAAAAGCTATGGATAAAATTGCACCCGGGGTCTATTCTAAACATACCCTGTTGTATGGAGTAGAAGTAAAATTTTATTCTTCACGCTTAGAACTTTCCGACTGTTTGGAGACAAAAGTTACCAATCTGTTTGCTGCCGGTGATGGTGCCGGTATAACCCGGGGGCTTATTCAGGCTTCTACTTCAGGAATTATAGTAGCTGATGAAATATTGAAAAGGAGAAATAAGAATAAGTAAATTATGAAAATACTTTTAACTAATGACGATGGAATATATTCGGAAGGGATTCAAATTTTAAAAAAGCAGTTGGATAATATTGCAGAGGTTACAGTCATTGCTCCCGATAGGGAAAGGAGTACTATAGGCCATGCTTTGACTCTACGTAAACCTTTGAGAATTAGGAAAGTAAAAATAAACGGTGATTTTTGGGGATTTTCCTTAGACGGCACACCGGCGGATTGTGTCATTATTGGCTTACTGGAAATTATGAAAGACGAAAAGCCAGATTTGATTATATCAGGAATTAACCGGGGACCGAATCTGGGTGATGATATTTTCTATTCTGGTACAGTTTCGGCAGCAGTGGAAGGGGCGATGAGGAATGTTCCATCTTTAGCTGTTTCCCTAGCCGGTTTTGAAGACTTTAAATTTGAATCGGCAGCCTTATTTACAAAAAAAATAGTTTCTAATCTGATGGAAAATAATTTATCCCCAAATTTAGTCTTAAATGTTAATTTTCCCAATATCGATTGTGAAGAAATTAAAGGGGTAGAGATAACCAGACACGGTAAAAGAGTATATCAGAATGAAGTGAAGATAATACATGACCCTCAGGGGACTACCCATTATTGGCTGGGAGGAGAGCTGCCTGAAGGAAATATAGAACCCGATACTGATTTTGAAGCAATTTATAAAAATATGGTTTCTATAACCCCGCTTTCTTTAGATTTAACCAATTATCAAATGATGCCTAAAGTCAAAGATTGGACAAAAAAATGGAATTTTAAATAGAAGATTATAATTCGGAGAAATAAAAGAGATGAATGAACAGATATATTTAATTTTAATTTTGGGTTTCTTAATTTTGATACTTTCCAGATTTATAGTAAGGCTGTACAATACTGATAACCCGAAAACCAAGGGAGCAATCTTTTTTTTTCGTATGTTACTCGGATTCATGATAGCTATGCTCGTATTTGTTATAGTAGAAACGATAAGGGGTAATCATGTTGTAGAACGTTTTTTCGGAAGTTAAACAGCGAATACTAATATAAGAGGAAGTGGTTTTTATGGATTTTGAAAAAGTACGGGAAGAGATGATAAGGCATCAGTTAAAGGGAAGGGGCATCAGAGACGAAAGGGTTCTTTTAGCTATGAGTAGTATTCCCCGGGAAAAATTTGTCTTGGAGGGAGAAAAAGATAACGCCTATCTGGATTGCCCTTTGTCCATAGGTATGGGGCAGACCATCTCTCAACCTTTTATGGTTGCCTTAATGACTCAATGCCTTTCTCTTAAAGGTTCGGAAACTGTTTTGGAAGTGGGAACCGGTTCAGGTTATCAGGCGGCGATTTTGTCTAAATTAGCTAAAATGGTTTACAGCATAGAACGCTTTAGTCTGCTGGCAGATAGAGCGGAAAAAATACTGAAAGAATTAGAAATAAAAAATGTTAAAATAATCGTAGGAGACGGGAGTAATGGCTTGGAAGAATATTCTCCTTATGATGGCATTATAATCACTGCTGGGGCTCCGGAAATACCGGTAAGTTTGATAGATCAATTAAATGAAAAGGGAAGAATGGTAATCCCTGTAGGTAATTCTTTTTCTCAAGATCTCCTGCTGGGAATTAAAGAAAAAGGTAAATTAAAAATATCAAATTATGGTGGATGTGTTTTTGTTCCCTTAGTGGGAAAATATGGTTGGTAGCATTAAGAAAAAAATGGAGCGGGAAACGGGGTTCGAACCCGCGACCTTTGGCTTGGGAAGCCAACGCTCTACCGCCTGAGCTATTCCCGCAATTATTTCGTCTCAGATATTATACCTAAATATTAATAGATTATCAACTAATCTATCAGAAAAAATATGTAAGAAATAATAAAATAATAAAAATATAAGGAGAGCAATTTATTGAGATATTATTCAAAGAAGAAAAAGAGTGGTAAGATAAGAAAAATATTGTTATCTTTATTAATAATAATTGTTGCGGTGAGTTTAGTTGATGCCGTAGATATTTATAGGAATAGAGACAAAATGCTCCCCGGAGTATCTGCTTTGGGTGTTGAATTAGAAGGGTTAAATAGAGAAGAGGCCCGGGAAATTCTTCAACCCGTTACTTCAAAGTTGATTAATTCCCCTCGAATATTAGTATTTGAAGATAAAGAAATAAAATTTATTCCCTATAAAGAGCTGGATGCTTTTATCGATTTAAATCGGGTAGTCGAGGAAACTTACGCTATTGCCCGCACCGGAAATATTTTCAAGAGAATAAAAGACAGAATTGTAATTTGGAGAAAAGGATATGAAGTACTTTACCAGATCGAATTCAGTCTACAGAAGTTTGAGGATTTTCAAAACAAGGTAAGCTCTCTGGTAAACCGCATGTCTAGTGATGCTTATGTAGAGGGTAATAGAATTATTGAAAGCAGGACAGGAGTAAAGCTTGATTTAGAAAGATTCAATGAAGAAATTACTGAGTCATTAAAAAGTTTAGATGAAGAAAAATATATTTTTGATCTGCCGGTGACTATTATTGACCCCAAAATAACTACTCAAAATATTCTAACAGAATTAGCCATTAGTGGGGAATTGGAGACATATTCCACCTCGTTGGAAAATAAAGAAGAAAACACTATATATAATATAAAATTATCTTCTGAAGTTATAAACGGTATATTAGTAAAGCCACAAGAAATATTTTCTTTTAATAAATATGTAGGGCCTGCTGAAAAGGCAGATGGTTACAAGGAAGGCACTATTATTGCTAATGGTGTATTTGTAAATGGTTATGGAGGCGGCATCTGTCAGGTATCAAGCACATTATATAATGCGGTTCTTTTGGCTAACCTACCAATTGTAGAGAGGTATAATCATTCAGTATACGGAGAGGCAACCAAATACGTTCCTCTGGGGCAGGATGCGGCTATATTTTATGGATTTAAAGATCTAAGATTTAAAAACAATTCGGCGCATACGATAGTAATTTTTTCGAAAGTTTTTAGAGGTACATTACAGGTTAATATCTTTGGCGGGGATGAGGGCAAAGCAGAAGTAGAAATTATTAGTAAAGATAAGAAAGTGATAGACTACCAGACAATTAAAGAAAAAGATTCTAAGTTGGAGGCTGGCCAGGAGATAGTTGTCCAGGAAGGGGTGCCGGGTTATCAGATAAAAACTTACCGAATTGTCAGAAAAGACGGGGAAGAGAAGATAGAGTTTTTAGCGGAAGATACTTACAAGAGTGTGCCGATGATTATTAAAGAGAAATAAATATATAGTATCGAGTATATAGTATATAGTGAAGATGGTTAACTAATGCGCTCTACACTTGAAAGGTGAACTATCCCGAATGATATCTATAAGAAAATATTTTAGAATTATATTCATAGTATTAATATTATTTCTTTTTTGCTTTCCTCAAACTGCTTTTCTGCAAATAACTTCTGTTGAATATATCTGTGTTGGAACAGATTATGAAACTCCTGTCTATATAATTAGGACTGATTCTAAAGAACCGACGATAATGATTGTAGCCGGAACGCACGGGAATGAAAAAGCCGGTATTAAAGCTGCCGAATATTTAAAAGACAATATAAAGATTGAGAAAGGAACTTTGATAATTATACCAGAAGCGAATATTTTAGCCTGTGAAAAAGCTGTAAGAAATTTTCCTCAGGACATTAATTTAAACAGAATTTATCCCGGAAATCCCCAGGGAAATTCTATAGAAAAATTAGCTTCTAAAATATTTAACTTGATGAAAAAATACGATATTAACCTTTTGGTTGATTTACACGAGTCGATAGAATTTTACAAAAAGAACCCTAAAAATTATGGTCAGACTGTAGTTATTGATTCTGATGATGATTGCTTATTTGAGCTGAGCTCTTTTTTTGTTGAGGAGATGAACAAGGGGATTAAAGAGGATAGTAATAAATATCAGGTTTTAGTGGATCCTGTCAAAGGCAGCACTGCTTATTCTGCCTATTATCAGCTTGGTATTCCTGCCTTAACTTTTGAAACCTGCAGAAAATTACCCTTATCTTTCCGAATAGGAGAACAAATTAAGTTTGTAAAGATAATATTGTCTAAATGGAATATGCTTGCGGTTCAGAGATAACCCTGAACCCGGTGAGTAATACATAAAAATAAAAAAAGGGGCTAAAGTTTAGCCCCTTTTTGGTTATTTTTCTATTTTATTTAATTAGGAGAATAATATTATTAGTTATCCTCGGAAGTATCTTTAACCTCATCGGTTTCTGTTGTCTCTTCTAAAACTGTCTCTTCTGAAGTTTCTTGCTTTGTAGAGTCTACTGCTTGACTATTTTTTTCAGAAGATTTTAACGATTCAATTTCCGCGTCAAAATCTTGATTATAAACAACAACAGCTTCTTCTCTTAATTTTAATATAAGTGCTGATATTGCTTCATTTTCTTTTTGTGACCTCAAAGTATTGCTAATTTGTTCTTTCGCTTCTTCGAAGGTAGGAGAATATTCCTCTTTCTTCTCTTCGCATTTAATAATATGATATCCAAATTGTGTTTTAACTACTCCGCTAATCTCACCTGGTTTCAACGAGAAAGCAGCATCTTCAAATTCTTTCACCATCTGACCTCTGGCGAAAAATCCCAGATCTCCTCCGTTTGAGGCAGAAGAGTCTATAGATTTTTCTTTAGCTAATTCTGCAAAATCGATAATGCCTTCTTTGAGCTGTAGAAGAAGATTATTTGCTTCTTCCTCAGTTTTTACTAATATATGGCGGGCGTGAACTTGCTCGGGCTCAAAGAGACTTTCTTCGTTTTCATTGTAATATTCTAATAATTCTTCATCGGTGATAGTTACCTGGTTCTTAGTTTCCTCTAAAACCTTATTTATCAATATTTGTCTTTTTATATCCTCTTTAAGTTGAGCAAGGGTGGTATCGTTTGCTGTTAGGGCTGCATTGAATTCTTCAGGAGAAGAAAAATTATCTTTAATCTTGTCTATTTCTAAATCAATCTCATCATTAGAAATCTTAATTTTCTCTTTTTGGGCTTGTTGATAAAAAATTTCATAATCAATTAGTTGATTTAATATATTCTTTTTAAAAGAAAGAATTGTTGATTGGTCCAAACTAGAAAGGGTTTTCTCATCGTATTGAGAAATAGCTTTTAAGAAAGCACTTTGTAGCTGGTCAGAAGTAATGCCCGACTTATTTACTTCGGCGATATAGTAAGTTCTTTTCTGTCCACCGGAGGAGCTGTATTGGCCTAAGCCGTAAAAAGCAGATAAAACGAAGGCGGCAATTACTACAATTAGTATAATTTTCATATTTTTTCTTATCATTCGCAACATAATTTATTTTAAATCTCCTTTTAATTTAGTATGGTAACTAATAATCGATACTGAATTAGTATACGCTAAACGCTCCACGCTATTTTTATTCACTAACGACTAGTTTGTATATAATATAATATTGTAGACAAGTTTTGTCAAATTTCTTTTACTATTTCTTGATAAATTTTTAGTTGTATTATATAATATGAAAGATATTTATTTGGATAGTTTAAATAGTAATACAAACTTGATGTTTTATAATCAAATTTGACGAACAGAATGATATTATGACATTTACGCCCATAACACTATCATTTTGTTAACCTAATATGCAGAAGATGGGAGGTGTAAATATGGCCAAAATAAAAGTTAAAGATAATGAAGAAATGGATCACGCACTTAGGAGGTTTAAAAAGGAATGCCAGAAGAGTGGAATAATATCCGATCTTCGGCGTCATGAATTTTACGAAAAACCAAGCGTGAGAAGGAAAAAGAAAGCGCTTGCTGCTCAGAGGAAACTGAAAAAAAGAGGTAGATTTTAAATGTCGGTACAGCTATCGTTAGAAGAAACTATTTTTAATGATATGATAGAAGCATTAAAGGGAAAAGAAAAATTAAAATTATCGACTTTACGATTGATTCGGGCAGCAATCAAAAATGCTGAAATATCGAAAAAAGATAAACTAACCGAAGATGAAATTATTGGAATAATATCCAACCATTTAAAAAAGTTAGAAGAATCTTTAGATATTTTTACCAAAGGTCAAAGGCCGGAACTTGCTGATAAGGCAAAAAAAGAGATTAAAATAGTGAAGGAATATCTTCCTGAGCAATTATCTGAGGAAGAAATTAAAAAAATAGTAGAAGAAACTCTCTTAAAATTTGAATTTAAAGGTCTCCAGGATATTGGTCCTGCCATGAAAGAAGTTATGCCCCAATTAAAGGGGAAAGCAGATGGGAAAATAGTTAATAAAATGGTACGGAACTTACTGGATAATTCAAAAGAATAATGTTAACGAAGAAAGACTCAGACTTGCTTTGGTAAGTATTTTGAGTCTTTCTTCGTTTTTGTAAGACTAAAGTATAAAATCAAATACTTTGGAGTGTAAATTATTTGATAATAAAGTCTAATTTAAATAAAAAACGTAAGATACTTCTTATAATAATTCTAACTCTATTTATAATTTTTAGTTTAATTGTTCTAAACACTTACGCAAATGAAAAAGACGAAGTATATTTAGTCTCTATTAAAGGAACAATTGACTTGGGTTTATCTTCTTATGTACAGCGGGCTTTAGAGGAAGCGGTATTAAATAAGGCAAAAGCGATTATTTTAGAAATTGATACCTTCGGAGGAAGGGTTGATGCTGCTACTCAGATAAGAGATAAGGTAATGAGCCTGAATATACCAAGCATAGCCTACGTTAAAAATAGAGCATGGTCTGCAGGAGCCCTAATTGCTTTATCTGCAGAATATATTCTAATGGATAAAAGTGCCAGTATAGGGGCAGCAGAACCAAGACCGGCAGATGAAAAAAATATTTCAGCTTTAAGGGCTGAATTTACTTCTACTGCCTTAAGTAGAGGACGTTCGGAAGATATAGCAGCCGCCATGGTTGACAAAGACGTAGAGATTAAAGGTATAATAGAAAAAGATAAAATATTAACTTTAAATGCTGAACAGGCTATAAAATTAAATTTTGTAGATGGTAATGCTTCAAGTATTGAAGAAGTTTTAAATTTCTTAAATCTTAAAGATACTAAAATAGTATATATTTATCCAAATTGGGCAGAGAATATAAGCCGATTTGTTACCAATCCTGTAGTAAGCCCACTATTATTATCTATAGGTTTTTTAGGACTCATAATTGAATTTTGGACCTTAGGCTGGGGAATTGCCGGGTCAATAGGAATAATTTCTCTCTCTTTATTTTTTGGAGGACATATAATTGTCGGCTTAGCAGGATTTGAAACAATTATCCTATTTGTAATCGGTCTTCTTTTGCTTTTAGCAGAAATATTTTTTATTCCCGGGTTCGGTCTGGCCGGAATAGGTGGAATTGCAGCTATTTTAACCAGTATATTTCTTACTTTTGGGAATATTGTCCAGGCGACTTATTCTATCTTGATTGCCCTGGGCGTATCCATAATAGGGCTTTTATTATTAATTAAATATATTCCTTCCACTCGAACCTGGAGAAAATTTGTCCTTTCTACTGAACAGAAAAAAGAATTGGGATATACGGTAGGGACAAAAGATTTAACACGATTAAACGGAAAAGAAGGCATAGCCATTACACCTTTGCGCCCATCTGGTATAGTAGAGGTTAATGGTAAAAAATTAAATGCCCTTACCCAGGGAGAATACGTTGATTCTAATACCAGAATTAAAATAATAAGCGTTGAAGGTAATAAAATAGTAGTCGAAGCAGTCAATGTTTCTAAGTTAAGTTGAAATTATAAAGTTTTATAGAACAGGCGTCTTGGTTGTCTATTTGAAAAATATTATTTTTTAAATAAGGAGGTAAAAAAATGTTTGAGTTATTGATTCCGTTGATTCCAATTATCGTAGTTATTTTTATAATCTATATTTTCTTTCAATTTATACCGGTAGGATTATGGATTTCAGCTATAGCGGCAGGAGTAAAAGTGGGGATTTTTACTTTGGTGGGTATGAGACTTAGAAGAGTACCGCCTCAGAAGATCGTAAATGCTTTAATAAAAGCCACCAAAGCTGGTTTGACCATTTCTATTGATAAATTGGAAGCACATTTCTTAGCTGGGGGAGATGTTGACCGAGTAATAGATTCCTTGATTGCTGCTGAGAGAGCCGGCCTTAATTTAACCTTTGAAAAAGCAACAGCTATTGATTTAGCCGGTAGAAATGTCTTAGAAGCAGTTCAAATGAGTGTAAACCCGAAAGTAATAAAAACCCCGATAGTAGCAGCTGTTGCTAAAAATGGTATTCAAGTTATGGCAACTGCCAGGGTGACGGTAAGAGCAAATATTGAACGATTGGTGGGAGGAGCCGGTGAGGAGACAATTATAGCCAGAGTAGGAGAAGGAATTGTTACTACTATTGGTTCAGCAGTAACCCATAAAAATGTCTTAGAAAATCCGGATAATATTTCCAAGACTGTCTTAAAAAAAGGTTTAGATGCCGGGACTGCTTTTGAGATATTATCTATCGATATTGCTGATGTTGATGTAGGTAAAAATATTGGTGCAATGCTGCAGACTGATCAAGCAGAAGCTGATAAGAAGATTGCTCAGGCCAAGGCTGAACAGAGAAGGGCCTTAGCAGTAGCTCAGGAGCAGGAAATGAAGGCCAGAGTTCAGGAAATGAGAGCAAAGGTGGTAGAAGCAGAAGCAGAAGTTCCCAAAGCAATTGCAGAAGCTTTAAGAACCGGAAAGTTAGGAGTAATGGATTATTACAATTTAAAGAATATCATGGCTGATACTTCTATGCGGGATAGTATTTCTGAGACCTCAAAGAAGAAAGAAAATAAGTAAGATAATATTGTTTTACTTAAAAAGGATATAATGAACAATGTCATTAGTTTCATATATATTTATTTTCTATATTATAATAAGCTTGTTAAGCCGGATAGGAAATAAGAAAAGAAGATCTTATAGCTTAATGCGGAAAGAAAAAGATGATTCTATCCCGGTATTTTCGGAAATTCTGGATGAAGCAGGTTCACCAGAGGATAAGATTAACATAAAACAAATTGATAATATAGAAAAAAAGGATAAGATTATTATAGATGACGAGGTTAAAGAATTTTATAAGGACAAAAGTGAGGATAAAGAGAAAGAAGTTTTAGCTGAAAAGTCGGCAGTAGAAGATAGGGAAGAGATTTCATCTGGCAGGGGAAGCGAATTGGAAATATATTTATCTGATAATATTCTAATTAACGCAATAATATTATCAGAAATAATTGCGCCACCTAGAGCTTTAAGGCCTTATTTTACGAAAGCAGGGAAATATAATAGAAAAAGATAAAAATATAAGTAAAAATATATTAATTAATAATAAAAATGAGCTAAGAGAACTTTTTGGGCAATATGATGAAAATATCAAACTTATCAACCAACATTTTACTATAGGGATATCGACCCAAAATGATAGCAAGTTAGTTGTTTCGGGGATAAAGAGCGAGACGGATAAGGCTGTAAAAATAATTGAAGGACTTCTCTCTATAATCAGGAAGGGGCATCCACTTTCAATAGCACAGGTAAAATACCATGTCGAAATGTTTCAGAATAACCAGCCTGTAGATTGGAAATTATTATACAAAGACGTGATTCGCGTTTTTAAAAAAGATAAAGAGATTAAGCCAAAAACTTTAGGTCAACAGAAATACATAGAAGCAGTTAGAAAGAATGATATTGTCTTTGCTATCGGACCTGCTGGGACGGGAAAGACTTACTTAGCAGTAGCCATTGCCCTGTCTACCCTAAAGAATGAGGAAGTGGATAGAATAATTTTGGTTAGACCGGCGGTAGAAGCCGGGGAAAGTTTAGGTTATTTACCCGGAGATTTACTGGAAAAGATAGACCCCTATTTTCGCCCCTTATATGATGCAATGTACGAGATGATGCCTTCCGAAAAATTCCAAAAGTATATGGAAAGAGGGATAATAGAAATAGCCCCTTTAACCTATATGAGGGGAAGAACCTTAAATAATTCCTTTATTATCCTGGATGATGCTCAAAATACTACTTTGGGTCAGATGAAGATGTTTTTAACCCGATTTGGTTTTGGTTCTAAAGTTATAATCAACGGAGATATTACTCAGATAGATTTACAACTTAAAGAACATTCCGGATTAATAAGAGTGGAAAGGATACTTAAAAAGATAAAAGGTATCGAATTTGTATATCTTAATGATCGGGATGTGGTAAGACACAGATTGGTTCAGGAGATTATCCGTGCTTATGAAAGGGAAGATTTACGGAACCAGAAAAAGGAGTAATGCAATCTCATGAAACTATATGATAAATGGAATAAATGGAAAAGTGGAGATAAAATTTCAGGTAAAAATATGCAAAAGAAAAAATTGATTGATAAAAATATAATACAAAAAATATCTATATTTTTTATTTTGTTAATCGTTATTACCCTCGTTCTGTCTATTAATTTTTTCCCGGATAAAATTCTTTTGAAAGAAGGGCAAATCTGCACGAAAGATATTCTGTCCCCGGGTAATTTTGAATTTGCAGATGTAGAAGCAACGCAAAATTTAAGAGAAAAAGCTGCCAAATCGATAAAAGAAGTGTACGATTTGAATTTGGCAAATATCGAAAGTGTTGAAAAACAAATAGACACTCTATTTTCAAAGATAAAAGAATACCAAATAATGGAAACTGATAGGAAATTGACAGATGCTGAGTTAAACGAAATGGCTAATGAAATAAATGAAGATTTAGGATTTTATATTAGTGAACAGGTCATAGTGGATTGCTTTCAATTCGATAATTTATCTTTAGAGAAAATAAGGGTAGATATTAAAAGTTCTATGAGAAAAATTATGGAACAAGGAATTAAGATAGATGATTTAGAAAATGCTAATAAACAATTAATTAGAGAGATTAGTGAGATTTCCCTTGATCATCATGATGCCCTGATTGCCAGCGAGATTGCTACCTCTTTGCTTCTACCAAGCTTATTTTTAAATGAAGAAGATACAGAAAAAAGACGTCAGGAAGCCATCGCTTCAGTAGATGATGTTACAAGAACAATTCAAAAAGGGCAGATAATTATAAGAAAAGGAGAAGTGACAACTTCGGAAGGTATCGCTATTCTTAATGCTTTAGGTCTAAAAAATCCTAAGATAAATTTTTCCAATATTGTAGGCATAATTATGATTACTGCGATCTGCCTTTTAGTGGTCTTTTTATATTTAAACTACTTTTATTCTGCTATTTATGAGAATGTAAACAAATTGATATTGCTGGGTATTATTTCTATTTTTGTTGTTTTGCTCGCTAAAATAGCAAGTCAAGCATCTGGATATTTGATGCCCATTGCTTCTGCCTCAATGTTAATTGCCATATCTTTAAGTCCCAATATTGCCATATTGCTCACGGTCATATTAAGCTTGTTAATAGGATTTATTCCGGGAGGCGGATTAAATTATATTTTAGTCTCGGTAATTAGCGGGATAGTAGCTATATATAGTATTCGGAAAGCCACCCAAAGGTCAAGCCTGACCCGTGCAGGGTTAATTATTGCCGGAGTTAATATCATTACTATATCAGCTTTGGGTTTAATCAATAATGTAGGTTATTATCTGATTTTACAAAACAATCTATGGGGAGTGTTAAACGGTTTTTTAGCAGTCATTCTGACTATCGGAATTCTACCTTTTTTAGAAAGCTATTTCGATATTACTACCTCTTTTAAACTGATGGAATTATCTAATCCTAACCAGCCTTTACTGAAAAAGATGATATTGGAAGCGCCGGGGACATATCATCACAGCATAGTTGTGGGAAATCTGTCTGAGACTGCTGCCGAAGAGATTGAGGGTAATGGGTTGTTAGCTCGGGTTGGTGCTATTTATCATGATATTGGTAAAATAAAAAGACCTTATTTCTTTACTGAGAATCAAGAAGCATATAAAAATATTCATGATGAGATGGAACCCAGTTTGAGCGCTTTAGTCATTGCTTCTCATGTTAAAGAAGGAATAGAATTGGCGAAAAAAAATAAACTCCCTAAGGATATAATCGATATAATCGCCCAACACCACGGAACCAATTTGATTACCTATTTCTTCCACAAAGCTTTAAAAGAAAATGGATCTGCTAATGATGCAGTTGCCGAAGAGAATTACCGTTATTCAGGACCAAAACCCCAGACTAAAGAAGCGGGAATTATTTTATTAGCTGATTCGCTGGAAGCAGCAACCAGAAGCTTAACTAATCCCACGGCAACCAGAATAAAAACTTTGGTTAAGGAAATTATCCAGAAGAATTTAGAAAATGGCCAGTTGGAAGAATGTGATTTAACCTTAAAAGACTTGGATAAAATTGGAGATAGTTTTTCCCGGATACTTACCGGAATGTTTCACAGCCGGGTAGAATATCCCGATGAGGATTTAATAAAAAAAATAAAAGAAGAGAAAAAAAAGAATGGAAATTCTAATAAAAAACCAGCAAAAAATAATAAAGATAAATCAAAGAAAAGTAAAAGAGATAATCAAAAAGGTTCTACAATATCTAAAGGTTGATGAAGAAACTGAAATCAGTATTTTATTTACCGATGATAAATTTATAAGATCACTGAATAATAAATATCGGGGGATTGATAAACCCACTGATGTTTTGTCTTTTAGTTTGCAGGAAGGAGCTGTCAAATCTCCGGAGGTAGAGAGTGATAAACTTTTGGGGGATATAATTATCTCCGTAGAGACTGCCAAAAGGCAAGCAGATAATTTAAATCATAGTATAGAAAAAGAGTTAACAGTCTTATTAATTCATGGCTTATTGCATTTAACCGGTTATGATCACGAAAAAGATAAAGATTATAAAATTATGCAGGAAAAAGAGAGTGAAACCTTGAAAATATTTGCTTTGTAGTTCTATGTTTTATATAATTAAATTAACAATAATATTTATTTACTTTTTAGGTTATTTCAACCCAAAAAGTAAGTATGGAGGAAAAATACTTAGCAGAGATTGGTTAAAAAAAGTCTAAAAAAATGGGAGGTGGGGAATAAGTCTACAATAAAATTTGCTTTTTTAGTATGACCAATTAAATTTTAAAAAATTAAAAGGAGAATCTATTAATGTTAAGAAACAAGACAATCTTAGTTTTAGTATTATCAATTAGTTTAGTAATTGGGGTATTTAGTTTTGGTTTTGCTGCCCAAAAAGAATTTGTAGCTATTGCTACCGGCGGAACCGGCGGAACTTACTATCCTATAGGCGGAGCCTTAGCTCAAATGCTCTCTAATAATATAGAAGGTTTAATAGCAACTGCACAGTCAGGGAATGCCTCGAGAGCAAACTGTAACTTAATAGATAGAGGTCAAATTGAAACTGCTTTTGTCCAGGCAAATGTTACTTATTGGAGTTATGCAGCTACAGGAATATATAAAAATGAACATGCCATTACTAATTTAAGAGGTATTGCTTCCTTATACCCTGAAACTGAACAAATATTTGTTAATAAGAATTCAGGAATAAAAACTTGGGAAGATCTTAGAGGAAAGACAGTAGGAGTAGGTGCACCTAATAGCGGAACGGTTTGTGATGCTGAGATAATATTTGCTGCTCATGGTCTTACTTTTAATGATTTCATCCCAGAATATATTGATTATAACGAAATGGCTCAGCGTTTTGTTGATGGCCAGATTGATGCTTGCTTTTTTACTACAGGTTATCCGTCTTCAAGTATAATTGATATGGAAAGCAAGAGGGATATAAGATTCCTCCCTCTTGAAAACAAAGTGATCAAAGAATTAGTTGAAAAATATCCTTATTATAGTGCGACAACTATTCCTACCGGGATATATAAAAGTGTGACTGAACCAGTTCCAACCCTAGCTACTCCTGCTTTATGGATCTGTGATGCTAAATTATCAAATGATTTAGTATACAAAATGACTAAAGCCCTGTGGGAACATCGAGATGTTTTAGAAAAAGTACATTATCAAGGCAGAAACATTACTTTAAAGACTGCTCTTGATGGAATAGGCATTCCTCTTCATCCTGGCGCAGAATTATATTACAAGGAAGTTGGTTTGATTAAATAAGATTTAGGAGGAAGGAAATTCGGGTACTATATGAAATTAATATTTCTTAAATAGTACCCGAATTTAATTTATGTTTAAAAAAAAGACTTTAATAATAGGACTAATTATAATAATAACCTTTATTATTTTATTATTTTATATTCCCATACACACTTTAGATCTTAAATCTTTCCCTGATAAAGAAATAGTTTTTAGTCAAAGAGTATTACCGGGGGATGAATATACTTTAAAATATACTCATTCTGTAGCTCTTACTCCTGTATGGGAGATGTTTAGAATTAATAAAAAATATCAAATTATATTATTTGAAACTGATTTTCTTGATAGTGGTGCAGGCTTACCTTATGCTGCTTTTGGTAAAGAGATTTTTGTGATAGAAGACAATAAATTCAAAATAAAAAATATGAATAGAATTATATATACCCCATTTTATTATAGAATTGGGGCGATAAGAGAGGATATTTTTTATTTCAAAGGTGAGGAAATTAATTTGTCTTCATTGGTAGGAGATAGATTATTGACCCTCGAAATAGATAGGAATAATTTATTTCATTATCTTGTAGGAGGAAACTCGTAAATGGTTAGGGATATTAAAACTGAGCATAAAGAAATAACTGAAGATAAAAATAAAGAAATAAATGTGCAGGAACTTATGGAAAAATATGATTCTGAATCGAGAATAAGAAGTCCATTAGGTATTATGGCGATAATTATCTCAATTATTGCTATATCTTTCTCGGTTTTCCAATTTTATACTGGTGGATTTGGATCGTTATTTGGTTTGGAACAAAGGGCAATTCATTTAGCCTTTGCTTTAAGTTTAGTGTTTCTTCTTTATCCTGGTTTTCAGAAAGGGTATTATAAGGATAAAACTAAAATACCATTTTATGATATAATTTTAGCTATATTAGCTGTCGTTTCATGTTTATATGTGGTAATATTTTTTAAAGAAATATCAATTCGTGTTGGTTCTCCTAATACTATAGATTTGATAATGGGTGCTTTAACTATTATATTAGTTTTAGAAGCTACGAGAAGAGTAGTAGGTCCAGCATTACCGATAGTAGTAATTGTATTTTTATTTTATGCATATTTTGGTCGAATAATACCCGGGTTCTTCGCTCATAGAGGATATCCAGTAGGAAGAATAATTGAACATTTATACTCAGGTACAGAAGGAATATTTGGTATACCGTTAGGAGTATCTGCTACCTTTGTATTTCTTTTTATCCTTTTCGGAGCAGTATTAAATAAGACCGGGATGGGTAAATTTTTTATTGACATAGCTATGTCTCTTGCCGGCCATACTACCGGTGGGCCGGCTAAAGTTGCAGTTATAGCGAGTGGTTTTATGGGTTCTATCAACGGAAGTTCAGTTGCTAATGTAGTAGGTACTGGTACTTTTACTATTCCCTTAATGAAGAGTATAGGTTATCGGAAAGATTTTGCCGGAGCAGTAGAGGCGGCCGCCTCTACCGGTGGGCAAATCTTACCCCCGGTAATGGGTGCAGCTGCCTTTGTAATGGCTGAGTTTTTAGGAATTCCTTATATAAAAATTGCTTATGCTGCGGCAATTCCGGCGGTAATTTATTTTATAGCAGTAGCTACTATGGTTCATTTAGAAGCTTGCAAATATGGATTAAAAGGTCTACCCAGAGAGAGGCTTCCTAAGTTAGGTAAAGTATTAAAGGCCAGAGGTCATTTAATTCTCCCTATACTTGGTTTAGTATATTTATTGGTCAGAGGATATTCTCCCTTATTTTCTGCTTTTTGGGCAATTGTGATGAGTATGGCAATTAGTATGATAAAAGCTGATACTCGTTTGGATTTTAAAAAATTAGCTGGAGCCTTTGAGGATGGAGCAAAAAGCGCATTGGGTGTTGCAGCAGCATGTGCCTGTGCTGGAATGGTAGTGGGGGTAGTAACCCTTACCGGTATAGGATTAAAGATTGCTAATGGATTGGTGATGTTAGGTCATGGAAATGTTCTTTTAACTCTTTTCTTTACTATGATAGCTTCTATTATATTAGGGATGGGTCTTCCTACTACCGCCAAGTATATAATTCTATCTATAATGGCAGCCCCTGCCTTAGTTGCACTTGGGGTGCTTCCTTTAGCTGCTCATCTATTTATCCTTTATTTTGGAGTAATTGCCGATCTTACTCCTCCTGTGGCGGTGGCTGCTTATGCTGCAGCAGGAGTTTCCGGTGGTAATTCTATGAAGACCGGTTTTATTGCGGTAAGATTAGCAGTAGCTGGATTTATGATTCCCTATGTATTTGCTCTTAACCCTGGATTACTGGGTATAAATAGTACAATAGGACATACCATATTATTAATTATTACCTCATTGGCTGGTGTTTTAGCTTTAGGGGCAGCGGCAGGAGGATATTTATTAGATAATACTAAAATTTATGAGAGAATTATATTGATAGTTAGTGCATTTGCCTTATTAAAGTCTGGATTATTAACTGATACTATCGGAATTAGTTTATTAGTACTGGTAATAATCTTGCAGAAGATGAGAATATCGAAGAAAGCTCAACTTGCGTAGTTTAATTAAAAATATATAGGTTAATTTTGATTTTTAGTAGTTTTATACTTAGTTACTGTTAGATTGGGAATCTAACAAAATAAATTATTGTTTATACTTAGATTCCCAATCTAACTGAGCAAAAGTAAATATATTATCTTGGTTGAATTAATTAAAATGGTCGATATTTTAGAACATACTTAATGGTTTTTGAAAAAGTTGTGGTGATTATTTTTTGGATGACCCTCTTAATTTAATAATATTGATATTTGAAGTTATCGCT
>Ga0209386_1000463_pt1 | contig 20308 bp, 15 predicted proteins | sample NGEPertwo_FD_184510 | JGI IMG/M metagenome (GOLD analysis project Ga0209386, IMG submission 184510) | Arctic peat soil microbial communities from the Barrow Environmental Observatory site, Barrow, Alaska, USA - NGEE Permafrost154B-two... | ecosystem: Environmental > Terrestrial > Soil > Wetlands...
GCGAGGGCTCGCCGGACGGCCGCCAAGCCGTTCCGCGTCAGGACGCCGACCTTGAGTCCCTCGGCGCGCAGATCCCGGACGAGACGCTCGGCGTCCTTGTTGGGCTTGGACCCGGCGGCGGCGGCCAGCTCAAACCGTTCCAGCGCGGCCAGCGCATTCTCGCGTTGCGCGCCGGCGGGCAGCGCCTCGATCCATTCCAGAAGGAAGCTGTCGGGCGGACAGCCGACCTCACGTTTGATGGCCGGGAAATCGAGGGCGCCCGGACGCGTGAGCGTGCCGTCGAAATCGAAGACCACGGCCCGCAGACGAAACGACCGCGGGCCGTGTCCGGACGTGGGCTCGTGCATCCTGCGGCTCCTCTTCGAATTCGCCTCGGTCAGCTCGCCCGGCGCAAGGCGTCTGGCGCCGTCACTTGCGCGCGTAGGCCTTGAGGCACACGTTGGCGTCGGCGTTCTCGGCGTCCTTCGCGAGGTCGAACCACGCGTAGCCTTTGCCGTAGCGCATGTAACTCTGGCCCGTCTCGGCCACGGCCCGCGACTCCCACGCCTCCATGGGGCGCTCGACGGCGATCGGGTGCGTCTCGCCCGGCGCGACGATGCGCACGGCGATGACGAACTTCTTGCGGGCGCGGATGGCTAGCGGGGTGTCCAGACCGACGGTGGCGAACCCCGGGAGGGCCACCGTGCCGGATCCGCGCTTCCTCAGCGATCCCAAGGTGGCGCCGGCCCACACCTCGTAGCCCGTACCGGAGACGGGCGCGTAGAAGCCGGCGGCGACGATGCGCTCGGAGGCCTTCGTCGTGAAGCGGTTGGCGGCCCATGCCACGGACGGGTCGGGCACATCCTCGTAGCCCCACGAAGTCGTCCATCCGAGGATGTCGTACTGGTAGTTGTGGGAGTAGTTGCCCGTGCCGTCGACGCGCGCATAGCTCGTGCAGTCGTCGAAGGCGAAGGAACGGTCGTAGTAGGAGACCCAGACGTACCCGTGGTCTCCGTAGCCGGTACCCCAGCTGTTGCGCACGAGGAACGCACCGTCGCCCGGTGGAGCCCCGGCCCCGGCGGCCGTGAAGCGGCCACTCGCGAACGTGTCGTCCCAGCCGACGATGCAGACGCCGTGGTTCTCGCCGACCTCGTAGCCGTCGTGCTCCTCGCCGGCCGCGACATCGCAGTAATACGTCGCTGTGGCGGCGGGGTCGAGGGCGGACGGGTCGAACGAGTCGAAGGCGTCGTCGTAGAACATCCCCACGCTGAGCGCGCCGTTCTGGACGACCATCTGCTTGAGGAGGTCGTTGTCAAGAAAGCCGGTGCGGCCGGGCAGCATGATCACGCCCTGCACGTGCTTACGGGAGGTACTGGTCTTGGGAGGCGTCGGCGTGTGGTACGGGTCGTCGCGCTCGTTGACGGGCCCCGCCCAGCGCGTGAGGTAGGCGACGGCCATGAAGTCCCAGCCGCCCCAGACGTAGCGTCCGCCGTCGAAGGGCCCGTAGCCGCTGCGCGTGACGAGGTTGTCTTCGCTGAAATTTCTCCGCTGCCCCGGCAGCAGCCGCGACTCGACCGCCGCGAGGTTGGCGAACGCCCAGCACGTGCCGTAGGCGCCCTGGTCCTTGACGCCGGTGAGGCGGCCCTGGGTGCGGAGGTCGTAAGCGCGCGGCAGACAGAGACGGGCGGCGCGCGCCTCGGCGGCCGCGCCGAGATGTACCTCGACCGGGTTCGGCAGCTTGCCGAAGGCGCCGGCCAGCGGATCGTGGAGAGCCTCGACGAAGGCCTGGCTGAGCGGGCCCGGCTGGGGCTGCAGTGGCTGGCCGGCGGCGCTGACGCCGGCCGGCCAGATAAGCACGACTACGCCGAGGAGTGCCACGACGAGCGCCATCGATCTCCACGGCGAGATGGTGCGCTCGTCCGATGTGGCCGTCGTGGTCATGTACGGAGTGTACCTCCATTCCCCGCCAGGCGTGCGTGGCCTGACATGCCCAAGCTCTCGGGGTACGCGTGCCCCGACATCTGCGGCTACTGCTTCCAGTTCGACCCCGGTCTGGGCAACAAGTTCGTCGTGCGCAAGGTGGTCAACGGCGCGTTCGCGGTGCAGCCGCTGCGCTGACCGCGTCCGGCTGCCTCCCGCCCACGTGCGAGGGTCAGGCCGCGTCCACCTCGGGGCCTGCCCGGGCCGCGTCCGAGGATGCTTCGTCCGCGACCGGCTTGTCGTGCGGCAGATGGCGTGTGAAGGCGAAGCTGACGAGGGTCAGCACCACGACGCCCAGCAGGGCCTGCTTGAGGGCTCTCAGCTGGGCTTCCGAGTAGAGTGCCGCGATCGCCGCGGACTCCGCCGGGGGGAGACCGGCGTTCTCAAGGTACTTCAGCGCCTCCGGTTCCGACACGATCTGCACGCCGGCCTTCGTGTTGTCCACCAGTTTCTGCTGCACGCCCGGCGGGATCGCGGGATCGGCCAGCACGCGCTCCTGGAAGCCGCTGGTGAGCCCCATGAGCAGGATGGCGCCGATCAGCGCCGTGCCCAGCGACCCGCCCAGGTTCTGAAACACGCCCTGGAGCCCCCCGACTTCGCTGGCGCGCGACTCGTCGACCGACGACAGGTTCACGTTGCCGAGCTGCGAGACGATGAGGCCGATGCCGGCGCCGAGAAGGGCCAGCGCTACGGCGAACCCGATGGAACGCAGGGTGGGGGAGATCGTGAGCATCAGAAGGAACGAAGCGGCGAGCATGAGCGCGAGGCCCGCGCGCACGACGCTCCGCGGCGTGAAGCGCGAGGCCAGGCGCGGGCCGGCCATCGCGAACAGGATGACGCCGACCGACATGGGCATGATCAGCAGGCCCGTCTGCAGCGCGTTCTTGAGCAGCACCGTCTGCAGGTAGACCGGGATCACGAAGAAGACGCTGGCGATCACGAGCTGCTGGGCGCTGAGCATGGAGAGTCCGGCGCGCAGCCGCTTGATGTCAAGTAGCGACGTCTGCAGCAGCACGGCGCCACCCTTCTTCTCCTGGCGTGCCTCCCACAGCGCGAAGGCGTAGAGCAGCACACCGCCGGCCATGATGACGAACGGCACCACCGAGAGCCCGAAGGGCGTTATCTGCGTCCCGCCGATCGTGAGCGCTCCCTTGGGGATCACCCAGCCCCATTGGCTGCTCTGCAGGATGCCGAAGACGACGAGCGTCAGGCCGCCGGCGGAGAGGATCGCGCCGAGCACGTCAAGCCTCGGACGCACGCCCACGCGCTCCGAGTCACGGATGATGCGCGACACGGCGACGATGCCGATGACGATGACCGTCTCCGACGCGAACACCAGGCGCCAGGACAGATAGGTGGTCATGAACCCGCCGATCAGGGGGCCGGCCGCAGCAGCGGCGCCGGCGACCCCACCGAGGATGCCGAAGGCCACGGCTCGCGCCTTGCCCTCGTAGTTGGCGGCGGTCAGGGCGGCGATGGCCGGGATGACCAGGGTCGCGCCGAGGCCCTCCACGACCGACCAGCCGACGAGCAGCCAGCCGATGTTCGGGCTCAGGGAGGTGATGAGCGAGCCCACGCCGTAGACGAGCAGGCCGATCACGAGCGCGCGCCGACGGCCGAGGATGTCGCCGAGCTTGCCGCCGACCAGCATCAGCGCGGCCATCACCAGGGTGTACAGCGTGATGGCCAGCTGAAGCGTGGCGATGGTCGTGTGCAGGTCCGCCTTGACCGTCGAGAGCGAGACGTTCATCACCGTGGCGTCGAGTATCATGACGAACTGCCCGAGGGCGAGGACGATGATCACCGACCACTTCTTCACGCGGTCACCTCCGCGGACCTCGGGGCCAGGAGGAGCGGGCGCTCAGTTGAGCCCAAAGCGGTGCAGGTCGTCTTCGTCGGCGCCGAAGTAGTGCGCCGTCTCATGCAAGACGGTGATGCGGATCTGCTCGGCGAGGTCGTCCTCGTCTTCGGCTTCACGCTCGAGGTTACGCTGGAAGAGGTGGATGAGGCCCGTCTCCGGGCCGGCGCCGAGCACCGACTGGTCGGGCATGGCGATGCCGTGGAAGAGGCCCAGTGTGCGCGGGTCGAGGCCCTCGAGGACGAGCGCCTCGGAGGGCCGGTCCTCGACGAAGATGGGTACGTTCTGTAGACGCGCGAGGATCTCCTCGGGCAGTTCGTCGAGGGCGGCCGCGGCCACCTTCTCGAAGCGCTTGGCGCTCATCAGAGGCTTGGGGTCTTCGTTGACGGCGTCCAGGCGCAAGACCGCGAGCCACTCTTTGACCGTGCCCTTGCGGTCGCCCTTCTCGTCGCAGGCGAGGCCGAGAAGGTGGCGGGCGTCGGCCTCGTCGAGCGGGTCGAGCTCGAAGTCGGCGAGCAGCTCGCGCAGAAGGCGCGCGGCCTCGCCGGCCTCGCCGTACTCGAGGTAGACCTCCGCCGAGCCCAGCCACGGCTCGGGGTCGTCCGGCGCCGCGTCGTTCCAGCGGCGGTAGGCGTCGAGCGCCGCCTCGGGTTTCTCCCGGGCCAAGGCGAGCCCGGCCTCCAGTTCGAAGACCTCCGGGTCGTCCGGCGCGGCGGCGTGCGCCGCCACGAGCCCCCGTGCCGCCGCCTTGAGGTCGCCGTCGTCGAGGGCGTCCCAGGCGTCGTCGAGGAGCCGCTGAGTGTCGGGGTCGAGCTGTGCGTCGTCGTCCACGCTGCACACTATACCCGCGCCGCTGGCCTCACGCGCCGCCGCCTTGATGAGCCGGCCGTTTGGCCGCCGCCGCGGCGCTCTGGTATAAGCAGAGGCGTGAACGACCCCGCGCGTAGTCCCGATCTCGTGAACGAGGCCGGCACGGCGCGCTCGCCCGCGCCCGCCGGCTCCGGCCCTCTGTTCCTCGGCGTCGATCTCGGCAAGGTGACGACGTGCCTCGCCGTCGGCGAGCTCTCGGCGGACGGCGAGTTGCGCGTCGTCGAGACGCACGCCGAGCGTCATCTGGGCGAGCCGCTCCGCCCGTTCCTTGAGCTCTACGGCAGGCTCGACGTCTCGCGGCTGGCGGGGGTCGCCGCGACCGGGGTGTACGGCGACCGGCTCGGCGAGCCGGCCCTCGGCGGCCTGCCTGAGGAGATCGCGCAGGAGGCCGCCGCCGCCTGGCTGTACCCGGACGGACCCCTCAACATCGTGCGCGTCGGCGGCGGGGGCTACTCGGTGCTCACGCGCGAGGCCCGCGGCCGCGTAAGCTACGAAGCCAACGAGCGCTGCTCGGCCGGCACCGGTGAGACGGTCGAAGGGCTGTGCACGCGGCTCGGACGGTCGCTCGCCGAGGCCGTGGAGCTGGCGGAGGGGAGTCCCGACGGCGTCACCGTCACGAGCCGCTGCGCCGTGTTCGCCAAGAGCGAGCTCACCCACTTCGCCAACCAGGGCGAGTCGCACGGACGCATCTTCCGGGGCCTGTTCACGGGTGTGGCGCGCAACGTGCACAGCCTGTACGACAAGAGCAAGGTCGACGGCCCGGTCGTGCTTGTCGGCCACGGGGCGCTGATCGCGCCGGTCGCCGAGGGCATCGCGAGCCTGAGCGCGGCGCCCGTGACGGTGGCCGAGCAGGCCGGCGTGTTCGAAGCGCTGGGCGCGCTGGCCTTCGCCGCCCGCGGCCGCTCGGCTGCGGGCGGCGCGGCGGAGGCCAGGCAGCGTGGCCGCGCCGACGCTCCGGCGTTTCCCGCCGATCCGCGCGCGTTCGTGCGCCCCTCGAGGGGCCGCGTGGGGCGTCTGCGGCCGGCGAAGGACGGGCCGGGCGCGGTCGTGCGGCTCGAAGGCACGCACGACGTCACGCCTGGACCCGACGCGCCGGCCGTCCTCGGCCTCGACCTGGGCTCCACCGGCTCGAAGGCCGCCCTGCTCGACCTTGCGGCGGGGACGGTGCTCGCCAGCGTCTACCGCCGCACCGAGGGCAACCCGGTCGAGGCGGCGCAGGCGCTGGTCGCCGAGGTCGGCGAGATGCTGCCCAACCCGGTGGTCGCCGTCGGCATGACCGGATCGGGACGTGACGCCGCGGCCGCCGTGTTCCGCGCCGCGTATCCAGACCTCGGCGCGCGGCTCATCGTACAGAACGAGATCGTCGCGCACGCGACCGCCGCCGCGCGGCTCGACCCGGCCGGCGGCCGCAGCATCTCCATCGTCGAAATCGGTGGCCAGGACGCCAAGTTCATCAACGTCGAAGGCGGCCGCGTGGTCGACGCCGACATGAACCGCGTGTGCAGCGCCGGCACCGGCTCCTTTCTCGAGGAACAAGCTCTGGCCCACGGGGTCGACGACATCGTGGAGTTCGGGCGGCTGGCGGCGCGCAGCGAGGGGCCGCCCGACCTCGGCCAGACGTGCACCGTGTTCGTCGCCGACGTAGCCGCGGAGGCGCTCCACGACGGCTTCTCCCGCGAAGACATCTTCGCCGGCCTGCAGTACTCCGTGGTGCGCAATTTCCGCAGCCGCGTGATGGGCCAGCGGCGCCTGCTTGACCGGGTCTTCTTCCAGGGCAAGCCGGCCAGCGACCCGGCGCTGGCGCGCACGCTGGCCGCCGTCCTGGAGCGCGACGTCTACGTGGCGGCCGACCCCGGCGCCATGGGCGCCGTGGGGATCGCCATGCTGGCCGCCGGGGCGTTCACCGGCAACGAAGACGCTGGGCCCCGGGCCATCGACCTCGCGCGCGTGCTCGGTGCGAGAGTGGCTGGCCGCCGCGAATTCCAGTGCAAGGACCGCGACTGCGCCAACGCCTGCCGTCTCGAGCTCGCCGAGGTCGATGTCCTCGGCGAACGCCGCAAGGTCGTCAGCGGTGGGCAGTGCCCCAAGTACGACGACGTCTCCACCACCGGAGAGAAGCTTCCGAAGGATGCTCCCAACCCCTATCGCGAGCGCGAGGACCTGCTGCTCGGGCTGCTCGCCGAGGAGCCCGTCGCGACGCCGGCCGCCGCCCTCGCCGTGGGTCTGCCCTACGTCCACTACCTCATCGACACTCTGCCCTTCTTCCACACGTTCGTGCGCAGGCTGGGGTATGACGTCGACGTGCTCCGTCCGGGGCCCGGCACCTTGGCCGAGGGTGACCGGCGCTGCGCCGCCCCGGGCGCCTGCGCCCCGGTCAAGCTCCTGCACGGTCTCGCGGGCGCCGGCGTGGACGTGCTCGTGGCGCCTCTCTTCGTGCATCTGCCCCTGCCCAACGCCGGCGACGTGACCTACACCTGCCCCATGGCGCAGGGCGCGCCGGACATGACGGCGCGCGCCCTGACCGCCGAGGGTTCGCGGACCCGCGTGCTGCGTCCCGTCCTGTTCGAGAAGGAAGGCGATGGGTTCGACTCGCCGCGGGCGCGGCGGTCGCTGCGGCGCGCGGCCGAGGCGCTCGCGGAGGCCGCCGGCTCCGCCGGCGGCCTCTCGCCCGAGCGCTTCCGCGCCGCCTACACCGCCGCGCTGGCCAGCCAGCGCCGCTTCGAGGAAGGGCTGCGGGGCATCGGCGAGCGCGCCCTGGCCTGGGCGCGCGAGCACGATTACCCGGTGGTCCTCATCGCCGGCGAGACCCACGTGATCCACGATGCCGTGCTGGACGCGGGCATCCACGAGCTTGCGGCCGCGAACGGCGCCCTTGCCCTGCCCGTGGACTGCTATCCGGTGCCCGACGAACTTCCCGGGCTCCGGCGGGTGCACTGGGCGAGCGCCGGCCAGACGCTGCGCGCGTCGGCGGCCGGCGCCATGGCCGGCGATGTCTTCCCCCTGCTTCTCGGAGCCTACGGGTGCGGCCCCAACTCCATGATCGAGCATCTCTTCGCCGACCTCGTCGAGGAGTGGCCGCACGCGGTCCTCGAGAGCGACGGGCACGGCGGCAAGGCCGGCTACGTGACTCGCGTGCAGGCCTTCCTGCACAGCGTGCGGGCGTGGCGCGCGGACGGTCACGGGACGCTCCCGGCCTCCCGGCTGGCGCGCTTCGACCGCCCGCTGCCACACAGCCTGGACGCGGGCTACGACCGCTTCTTCTTCGGCCACTTGGGCGGCGGCCTCGGCAAGCATCTGGCCGCCGCCATGCGCGGCGCCGGCTTCGACGCCACCTTCGTCGGCGAGCCCGACGCGGCCGCGCTGCGCGCCGCGGGCGCGGCCTGCTCGGGCAAGGAATGCCTGCCGTTTCAGCTCATCTGGGGCAGCTTCGCCAGGTTCCTCGAGGACGAGGCGCCGCGGCTCGACGGGCGCCGGGCCCTGTTCCTCAGCGCCGGCAACGGGTTCCAGGCGTGCCGCGCCAACCTCTTTCCCTTCACCGAACAGGTCGCCTTGGAGAAGCTCGGGCTCGGCGACAGCGTGGAGGTGGCCGACTACAGTCTGGTGACCGCCAACGTGCGCATGATGCCGCTGGCGTGGATCGCGCTGGTGGCCGTCGACCTGCTGAACATGCTGCGCTTCTACCACCTCGCCACCGAACGCGAGCGCGGAGCCTCGGACGCGCTGTTCGCCGAGTTCTCGGACCGTCTCGAGGCGACGCTCGAGCAGCCGCGGCCCGACGAGGGCCTGGCCGGCAACGTGGCCGAGGCCTTCCGCTTCTGCAGCCAGGTCGAGGCGCTGCTCGCGGAGGCCGCGAGGCGCTTCCGCGAGCAGCCGGTCCACGCCGCACGCGCCGCCGGCCTGCGCGACGTGTACTTGTGCGGCGACCTCTACCTGCGCGTCGACGAGTGGGGCAACGACGATCTGCAGCGCAAGCTCGCCGATCACGGCCTGCGCCCCATCTTCGAGCCGTACGGCGCGTTCTTCGAGCTGCTGCAGCTGCGGGAGATCCAGGACGGCGTGCGGCTGCGCAAGCTGCCGGAGAAGGAGGCGACGCTGCTCACGATGCGATACGTCGTCCGCCGGCTGCTCCGGGCCGTGCGCGCCGAGCACCCGTGGGCCTTCTGGCACGACCTGCGCGACGTCGACCGCGAGAGCCGGCGTCTCGTCGCGCCGTATCCGTTCGGCGAGACGATCCCCGCGGTCGGCGGCGCCCTGCTCAGCTGGCGCACCCAGCCGGTCGACGGCGTGGTCTTGGTGGCGCCGCGAGGTTGTGGGCCGGCGCTGATCGCCGAAGCCCAGCTTCGGCGCGAGGCCGGCCTCCCGGCCCTGTTCGTCTACAACGACGGCGACCCCATCGACGAGGCGCGCATCGCGGGGTTCGCCTGGCGCCTGCACTCCCGGCCGGCGCGACGCACGACGGCCGGCTGACACCCACCGCCTCCGTCAGGCCGCCGGCTCCGGCTGTGCGTCGGCCTCCGGCCCCGCCTCGCTCTCGAGCTCGCCGCTCTCCGGGTCCATCGCATGCGTGCGTCGCAGCGGGTCCTCACGCAGGAACAGGACGACGATGAGGCCGGCGACGCCCACGATCGTGGCCAGCACGAAGATGTCGCTGATCGCCATCTGCAGGCTGTGGCGCACGGCGTCCATGAACTGCGCGAACAGCTTTTCGCTCTGCGGCCCGAACCTCGCGAACGCCACCTGGATCTTCGTCCTGGCGCTCTCCGAGAGCAGCACCTGAGGATTGTCGAGGAGGGCGGCGCCCTTGCCGTGCGTGAGCTTCTGCAGAGGCGCCGGCAGGTTCTGGAGCATGGCCGTGCGGAACTGGTTGTTGAGCATGGTGCCGAAGATCGCCATGCCCACGGTGCCGCCGATGGAGCGGAAGAACTGCAGGCCGGCCGAGACCTCACCGAGGCGATGCGTGGGGTACTGGTTCTGCACGATCACGGTGAACGAGCTCATGGCGATGCCCAGCCCGAGGCCCATGACGACCATGTCGGAGGCCAGCGTGACGTTGCTGGTGGCGATGCCCATGCGCGAGAGCAGGAAGGCGCCGGCGACGACGCAGGCGAATCCGGCCACCACGAGCCATTTGTAGCGTCCGGTCTTCGCGAGGACCTGGCCGGCGCCGATGCTGGTGACCATGGCGCCGAGCATCATCGGCATGAGGATGATGCCCGAGTTGGTCGCCGACTTGCCCTGCACGCCCTGGACGAAGAGAGGCAGGAACATGATGGCGCCGAACATCGCCGCCGACTGCAGCATGCTGGCCAGCGCCGAGACGCGGAAGATGCTGTTCTGGAAGAGGCGTGGATTGATGACCGGTTCGGCGGCGCGCAGCTCGCGGAGGTAGAACGCCAGCCACATCGCCCCTGAGAAGGCGAACAGCGAGACGATCTGCCACGAGCTCCAAGCGTACTCGCTGCCCGCCCAGCTGAAGGCCAGCAGCAGCGGGACGGCGGCGGCCACGAGCAGGGTGGCGCCGCTGTAGTCGATGCGGTGCTTGTGCAGGCTCACGTGGCCGGGGAGAGCGACGGCGGCGGCCGTCAGGGCGGCGACGCCCACCGGCAGGTTCACGTAGAACACCCAGCGCCAGCTGTAGTTGTCGGTGATCCAGCCGCCGAGAAGCGGTCCGATGATGGTCGCGACCGCGAACACGCTCATGAGCACGCCGCTCCAGCGGGCGCGTTGCGCCGGCGGGAAGATGTCGCCGATGATCGCCTGCGAGATCGGCATCATGGCGCCGGCGCCCAGGCCCTGCAGGGCGCGGAACGCGATGAGCTCGGTCATGCCATTGGCCTGGCCGCACAGGGCCGAGCCGCCCATGAAGATCGCCATGCCGAGGATGAAGAAGCGCTTTCGGCCGAAGCCGTCGCTGAGCTTGCCCCAGATGGGCATCGAAGCCGTCGAAGCGAGGAGATAGGCGGTGGCGACCCAGGCGTAGTGCGAGAGGCCGTTGAGGTCGGCGATGATGCGCGGCATCGCCGTGCCGACCACGGTCTGGTCGACCGCCGAGAGCAGCATGCCCAGCATCACGGCGACGATCACCGCGGCGATGCGCCTGCGGCTGAGCGTCTCGCCCCAGGGCTGGGGAGCCGCGGCGGCGGCCGCGGCGGAGTCTGCGGCGGGGGCGAAGGCGCGATCCTCAGCCAAGGTGCGCCTCGTCGCGAGCGCCGGCGGCCTGCGCAGCGGCGTCTTCGGTCGTCGTCTCAGCGACCCGGAGCAGACCGCGGAAGCCGCGCAGCAGGCCCTCGAGCTCGTCCGTGGCGAGAGTGCCGAGCCAGCGCTCGATGTGCTCCTCGCGGCCCTGGCGCAGCGTGGCGGCGAGCTCGACGGCGGCCGGCGTGAGGGTCACCAGCGAGCGCCGGCCGTCCCGCGGGTCACGCTCGCGCACGGCGAGGCCGTGCTCCTCGAGCTTGTCGACCAGCAGGCAAGCGCCCGGCTCGCTGAGGCCGAGATGGCGGCCCAGCGCGCCCACGGGCTGCGGGCCGAACATGGTGACCGTCATCAGGGCCTTGAACTGGCCCATGGTGAGGTCGAGCGACAGCCAGTCGGGGCCACTTGCGCGGGTGATCATCGCAAACACCCGGCGGGCGGCCTCGTGGCAGTCCTGGACGAGCCTGGCGTGTGGGGTGGGCTTGGGCAGCGGGTCCTCCGGCGGCCGGAGGAGCCAGCCGATTCCTTTTGCGAATCATATAGATTCTACAAAAGCAATCGGCTGGCGGCAACCGGCCGCCCGCGCGCCCGCGAGGCGAGAGGGGCGGCGCTGCCGTATCATGGAGTCAAGTCTCATGAACGCATCGTCTCCGACATCCTCGTGGGCCCGCCTGGCGGCGGTCGCCGTCTGGGCCATCGCCTTCGCCCTCGTGGAGGCCATGGTCGTCGTCTATCTGCGCAGGCTGTTCGGCCTGCAGGACCGGCTCCTGTTCACGCCCGGCGCCTTCCACTATCCGCGCGCGTACCTGGGCTACGAGCAGGCCCGCGAGGCGGCGACCATGGTCATGCTGCTGGGTGTGGGGTATCTGGCCGGGCGCACCTGGTGGCAGAGACTCGCCTACTGGCTCTTCGCCTTCGGCGTGTGGGACATCTTCTACTACGTCTGGCTGTGGGTGCTCCTGCGCTGGCCGTCGTCGCTCGGCACGCGCGACCTGTTGTTCCTCATCCCCGGCGAGTGGTGGGCGCCGGTCTGGCAACCGGTGCTCGCGTCGCTCGCATTCGTCGCCGTCGCAGTGCTGATCCTGGCCAAGACGCGGCGCGCCTGAGCGCGCCGCGTCTTGGCACTGCGCCGGCCGGCGCCCTCGCCGGCGCCGGAGGACGCCTTTGATAGACTCGCGCCACCGATGACCACCCCCGACCGATCCGCCGTGGCAGGACTCTGGCCTCCCGAGGCCATCGAAGCCATCCGCCTCGCCTCGCTGGCGCTGCTGGAGCGAGTCGGCGTGCAGGTCGATTCGTCACGCGCGCAGGAGCTGCTCGTGGCCGCCGGGTGTACACCCGGCCCGCAGGGCCGGGTGCTGATCCCGGCGGCCGTCGCCGCCGCGGCCCTGGCGGCCTGTCCTAAGGAGTACACGGTCGTCGCCCGCGACCCGGCGTTCGACGTCGTCATGAATGCGGCGCCCGGCGACATCCGCGTGCACAACATGGGCGAGGCGCCCGACGTGGCCGATCCGCGCAGCGGCGAGGCCCGCAGGGCCACCTTCCGCGACCAGGTGCTGGCGACGCGGGTCATGCACAATTGCCGCTACCCCGACAGCATCAACAGCCTGGTCACTCCGGGCGACGTGCCGGGCCAACTGCATCCGCTGTACTCGTACCTGGCGATCGCCGCCGAGACCGACAAGCTCATCGGCGGTCCGGGCCTCGACTTTCCCTGGCAGGCGCGGTACCTCGCCGGCATGGCCGAGGCGGTCGCCGAGGCCCGGCCCGGCGCGAGGCCGGGCGACGCCTGCGCCATCGAGATGGGCTTCTCCCCCGTGAGCCCGCTGCACCTGGGCCCGGGCGTCTGCGAGGGCATCATCGAGGCGGTGGGGCTGGGCATGGCCGTGCAGGTGCTCACCAACCCTGTCGCCGGCACCACGGCTCCGGCATCGCTCGCCGGCGCTCTGGCGCAGCAGGACGCCGAGATCCTCGCCGGTGTCGTCCTGGTGCAGTCCGTGACTCCCGGCTCGCCGTGCAGCTACGGTGCGCGGCTCTCGGTCGCGGACCCGCGCAGCGGTCAGCTGCTGTGCGGCGCCGGCCAATGGGCGCTCGCGTCGCTAGGGGCCACGCTCCTCGCGCGGCGTCACGGTCTGGCGTGCGACTGCTACGGCCCCGACACGTCGGCTTGGACGCTCGACCTGCAGCTCGGCTATCAGTACGTAGTGCCCACGCTGACCGGCGCTCTGGCGCGCCCGCGGTTCATGTCCGGCATCGGCGCCTGGCGCGACACCACCACCTGCCTCGAGCTTCTGGCGATCGGCGACGCCGTGTACCGTCTGGTGCTCGACGCCCTCGAGCCGCCGGAATGGGGCGCTGACGCCCTCGACATCGATGCCATGATCGAGGGCATCACGGGCGCGATGGGCTACCTGGGCACGCGTCACACTCGTCGCTGGCTGCGGCGCATCACGCCGTCGGAGGACCTCAGTTCTCGCGCCGGCTTCGCCGAGTGGGTCGCCGGCGGCCGCAAGGATGCCGTCGATCTCGCCCAGGAGCGCGTCGCGGAGGCGCTTGCCCGCGGGCCTGTCGGGCTGCCCGACGACGTGGAGGCCGAGCTGTGCCGCCTCATCGACGAGGCGGCGGCACAGCTCGGCCTCTCGGGTCATCCGGACCCGCGCAGGCTGCTCGACGAGGCGCGGGGCGCCGCTGCCTAGACCGCCTGCTCGGGCCGTTCACCGCGGGGCTCGTCGCTCAGCGCGGCCCTCGCCGCAGCCCCGTCTTCGTCTCGCGTTCCCGTATCGCTGCGCAGCAGCGGGAAGAGCAGGGCGCCCAGAAGACCGGCGGCCGCGACCACGGCGAAGGCGCCACGGCCGCCGAGCGCGTCAATCGCCCAGCCGCCGAGTAGCGGGCCGAGGGCGTACCCGCCGATGTAGACCATCGTCCAGGAGCCCATGTAGCGGCCGCGAAGCGCCGTGGGAGCCAGGTGGGAGACCACGGTCGAGGAGATCGGGATGAACAGCACGATGCCGAAGCTGATGACGATGACGCAGGCGAACGTGAAGGGCCACGGGACGAAGGCGGCGGCGCCTGTGCCGATGCCGATACAGAGGCTCGCCAGCGCCAGCAGGAGCATATGGTCGAAGCGGCCGAGGACGCGGATCACGGGGTATTGGAGGATGGCCGTGGACCCCCCGTACACGACGAGGAGGATGCCCCACATCCCGGCCGACACCCCGTGCAGGTCGCCGAGCAAGATCGGCATGGTGACCCAGATCTGCCCGAACCCGTACAGCGGAAGCAGCGCCACGACGCAGAAGCCGAGCATGCGACGGTCGCGAAGCACCTGCCCGTAGCCGCGGAACGCGGAGCCGATCGAGCCGCGGCCGGCCGAAGGTGGCCGGGTCTCCTTGAACAGCGTGAGGACCATCACCAGAAAGACGCCGCACACGAGGCCGGCGCCCAGGAAGCTCGTGCGGAAGGTAGGGTCGAGGGTGATGAGCGGCGCCGCCACGAGCGGTCCGACGGTGATGCCGGCGTTGAGCGCCACGCGCGAGATGCTGAACGCCTCGGCGCGGCGAGAGAGAGGCGTGAGGTCGGTCACCATCGCGTTGCTGGCCGTGAGGTACTGCGCCCAGCCGAACGCCGCCTCGAACGCGAACAGCGCGATGACAAGCCAGAGCTGATGAACCACGCCCAGGCCGATGTAGAGGGCCATGCCCGCGCAGATGGCCAGGATCAGCACGGGGCGGCGGCCGAAGCGGTCGGCCACCGCGCCGCCGACGATCTGGAACGGCAGGCCGGCGAAGAGCGTGGCGCCGATGATGACACCGATGGACGTCATCGACAGTCCCAGGCGCTGGTTCAGGTACAGCGTCTGGAAGGGGTAGCACATCTCCACGCCGGTCGCGTAGACGAAGGTGCCGGCGATGAGCAACCAGTACTGTCGGGGCAAGGTGCGCAGCCCGACGGCGGCGTGCGCTCTCTGTGCGGTGTCCGCCGTCGTCCCCTCCCCGGAAGATGGTGTCGCCGGGATGGTATCCGGCGACGGGGGAGCAGGGCGACCCGGCGCCACCGGCCCGGCCGGCATCGCCCTCTACGCGGTTCGCGCGCCGCGCCGCCGGGAACCACTCTCACATCGGCACACGACTCAAGGAGCGCACCACATGACCGCCCAACCTCGCGCCGTCGAACGCGTGATCCAGCCGACGCCCGTCATCGAGGGCGCCGGCGTCCGCCTGCGACGCAGCATCGCCACAGCGACGCTCGACTACCTCGACCCGTTCCTTCTGCTCGACAACTTCCAGTCGGACGATCCGGACGACTACCTCGCCGGTTTCCCCTGGCACCCCCACCGCGGCATCGAGACCGTCACCTACATGCTGGCCGGCGAGGTGGACCACCGGGACAGCATCGGCAACGCCGGGATGATCGGCGCCGGTGACGTGCAGTGGATGACGGCCGGCGGCGGCATCATGCACGAGGAGATGCCGCGCCCCGGCGCGGACGGGCGCATGGGCGGCTTCCAGCTGTGGGTCAACCTCCCGGCGGAGCTCAAGATGACCAAGCCGCGTTACCAGGATCTCAGCGCGGCCCAGATCCCCGAGGTACGGCGCGTCGACGGCACCGTCATCCGCGTCGTCGCCGGCGAGGTGGACGGCGTGGCCGGCGCGGTGACCGAGATCTACGCGGAGCCCGAATACCTGGACGTGTCGCTGCCGGCCGGCGTGAGCTTCTCGCAGCCAGTGCCGCGCGGGCACTCCGCCTTCGCGTACGCGTTCGCAGGCGAGGGCCAGTTCGGCGTGGGCTGCGACCTGGGGTATCGCGGCGACCTGGATGGTGAACTGCTCACCGCTCCACGCATGGCGGTGTTCGGCGAGGGCGACGAGGTCCGCGTGGAGGCGCGCGACCACGCGGTGCGCTTCCTGCTCGTCAGCGGCAAGCCGCTGGGCGAGCCGATCGCGCGCTACGGGCCGTTCGTGATGAACACCCGCGAGGAGCTGCAGCTCGCCTTGGGTGATCTGCAGAACGACACGTTCGTGTGGAGAGACGACGCGGAGTGGGCGCGCAGGCGCCGGACCTGGTCGGCGGACGCCTGGTCGCGGTGAGCGCGCCGGCGTGACCGCGAGAGCCGGCCCGGCCGGCTTCGCCGGCGCCGCCGGCCCTCAGCTCATCAGACGCAGTGTCGCGACCACCGGCCAGTGGTCCGACGGCAAGCCCGAGCGCCCTTCCTGCGGCAGCTGGTGGGCGATCTCGGCGTGCAGCACCTCCCACTCCGCGGACACCAGCACGTAGTCGATGCGCGTGCCGTCGGTCGCGCCGTCCCAGTGGTGATGGGTGCCCGCGCCGGGGCCGCGCTCGCCGAGGTGCGCCAGCGTGTCGCGCAGGCCGCCGGCGACCAGGCGCGCGACGGCCGGGTCGCCGGCCGTCGCGTTGAGGTCGCCGAGCACGATCCACGGGAGCGCGGGGTCGAGCCAGCGCAGGAGTGCCTCTGCGCCGCGCAGACGCGATGCCGCGGACTCTCCGTCCCAATGAGCGTCGGCGACGCCGAACCGTCGCCCGTCGGCGCGGTCGATGAAGCGACAGAGCGTGACGAGCCGCGCGACCGGATTGCCCCAGTCGCGAGAGCCGGGCACGCCGGGCGTGTCCGAGAACCAGCGGACCGTCCACGATTCGAGCTCCAGGCGGCCGGGCCGGTACAGGACCGCGCAGCGCTCGCCGCGTTCGCGGCCGTCGTCGCGGCCGGCGCCGACGGCAGCGTAGCCGCTCAGGCGGCGCGCTAGATAGTGCTGCTGGAAGCCGTACACCTCCTGCAGGCCTACGACCTCGGCGCCGAGCCCAGCGAGGCAGCGCGCCGCCGCGCGCCGGCGCAGCGGCCAGGAGTGCAGGCCGTCCCAGGCGCGCCCGTGGCGCAGGTTCAAGCTGGCGGCGGCGAGGGCGGCGCCCCGCGCTTGCGGGGCGCCGCCCTCGCCGCCCTTACGGTCATCGTGCTTGTCGCTCATCTGGGGAAGTGATTGCGGTACGAGATCGGCTCGTTCTCGGCGCCGATATGCCGATGCAACTGCTCGTGCTTGTGGCGTTCCTCGTCTTCGATCATGGCCTGTTTTTCCGCCCTCGTAGGCTTGCCTACCCAATTGTCTCCGCGCTCGATGTAGTCCTTGAAGACCACCAGATCACGGGCGACGTTCTGCTCGAGCACCTCCCGTAACGGTCCGCACTCTTCGTCACAGTCGACGTTGAAGATCACCTTGGTGCGACCGCCGCCGTCGACGGGCTCGAAAGCGACCAGGCCGGCGCGCACGGCGTCGACGCAGGCGAGCTCGTCGCAGGTGAGTCGCTGATGACCGCTCATGATCCAGCGTACGAAATGCGACCAGGTGGCGAGCGCGATCGATGGAGGCGCTTCCACCTCGATATGACGACGTACAGTTGACATGGTGCCCTTTCTCTTCGCCGGCACTGCAACTTCGGCAGGGTACTTACCCGCGGCGCTACGGCACGGAAACGTCGTGCCGAAGTTCACAACCCGGGCGGCGGGCGCCTCTGCCGGCGGCGTCGTAGGTCCCGACTACGCCTCTCCACGAAAGGCGCCTCGGATTCGTGGTATCGGGCTCCACCGAGGCCTTCTCCGGCTAACGGGCGCCGGGCGCGACCCTTTGGGTTTGGCCCGGCCTGACGGTCGCGCTCAGACGGTGGTGATGACGATGCCGGCGTCGGCCAGACGCTGCAGCTCGGGTGCGGGGGCCGAGGCGTCGGTGATCAGCTCGTGCACTGAGCTCACGTCGCAGATGCGGGCGAAGGCGAGGCGCCCGACCTTGGAACCGTCGGCGACCACGATCACGTGGCGGGCGCGGCCGATGAGCACGCGGTTGGTGTGCGCCTCGATATCGTGGTGAGTGGTGAGGCCGCCGGCGACGGTGATGCCGTCCACGCCCACCACGGCGAGGTCGAGGTTCATGCCCTCGAGGGTGGCCTCGGCCAGCGGCCCCACGAGCTCGTAGGACTCGCTGCGCGCGGCGCCGCCGGTGACGATGAGCTTGATGTCGGGGCGCAGGGCGAGCTCGGCGGCGATGTTGAGCGCGTTGGTGACCACGGTGAGCCCCTGGCGGTCGGCCAGCCTGCGCGCGACCTCCGTGGTCGTGGTGCCGCCGGTGAGGCCCACGGAGGCGACGTCGCCGCTCACGCGGGCGGCGGCCGCGGCGGCGATGCGCCGCTTCTCCTCGCGGTGCCGCCCGCCGCGGTAGCGCAGCGGCAGCTCGTAGGCGGTGCTGTTGGCCACCGCGCCGCCGTGCGTGCGTGACAGCAGCCGCTGCTTCTCGAGCAGCTGCAGGTCGCGGCGGATGGACGCGGTGGACACGCCCAGCTTGGCGGCGATCTGGGCCACGCCGACGGAGCCATCGGCGGCGAGTTCCTCGAGGATCAGGCCCATGCGTTCTTCCTGGCGCATGCAGCCATCGTATCACACGGCCTGACTGTTTCTGCACGAAACGGAAGGATATCGCGCAGGAAACAACATGCCGCCGCTCCGGCTGCTAAGATGAGCGCATGGGCAGATGGTCAGGCGTAGAGGGCGGTCTCTGGCCGCTGCGCACCCTCTTCCTGCTCAGCGGCGCCGGCGGCGCGGCGCTCTTGCCCTTCTTCGCGCCACTGCTGCAGGGGCGTGGACTGGATCCCGAGCAGATCGGCCTCGTGCTCGGCGCCACGTCGCTCGCGGGGGCGGTCGCCACTCCCCTCTGGAGCCACCTTGCCGATACACGCCTGGGCGCTGTCCGCGTGCTGCAGCTGTCCGCCCTGACGACCGTGATGGGGGTACTGGCGCTTGCTCTGGCGGGCTCCGCGCTTTTGCCCGTGCTGGTGGCCGCAGCCCTCATGTCGGCCTGCTCGGCGCCCGAGACGCCGCTCTCGGACGCGCTCGCCGTCGGGTACCTGGGCGCGGAGCGGATGACGGAGTACGGCAGGATCCGGCTCTGGGCGAGCGCCGGGTGGGGGGTGGCGGTGATCGCCTTCGGCGTGCTGTTCGAGCACCTCGGCCTCGGCCCCGTACTCCCGCTCTACGCGCTCGGCGTGGCCCTCTTCGGCCTCTGGACCCTGCGCCTGCCGGCCGGCGCGCCGCTGCCCATGCCGGCCCGCTCGCGTCTGGGCGCGGTAGGCGATGTGATCCGCTCATCGCCACGCCTGCTGCCGTTCCTGGGCGGTGTGTTTCTGGTGAGCGTCGCGGGCTCAGCGGCATGGGGCTTCGTGGGTCTGCGCATCCTGGGCCAGGGCGGCGGCCCGTTCCTCGTCGGCCTGGCCGCCGGGCTGACCGCCTTCGTCGAGATCCCCGTGATGTACTCCAGCGCACCGCTGGGGCGGCGCTTCGGCCAGCGCAGCATCTACGTGACGGGGGCGCTGGTGTACGCGGCCGTGTTCCTGGCGTGGACCTTCGTGCGCGACCCCCTGACGATCACGGTCGTGGCCAGCGCCGACGGCGTCGCCTTCGCGCTCGCCTACACCGGCGTCGTCGTGATCGTCGGCAAGCTCGTGCCGGCGCGCCTGGCGTCCACCGGCCAGGCGCTGGCCTGGGTGGTGGCGGGGAACATGGCGCCCATCTTCGGGGGCGCCCTGGGCGGCGTGGTGTTCGCCCGTCTGGGGGCGCCGTGGCTGTTCGCCGGCTGTGCCGCGCTGTGCGTCGTGGGGGCGGCCGTGGTCTGGGCGGTGCTCGGCGGCACGGAGCACAGCCAGGGCGCGTAGCGGGCTACGCCCGAACGGGTCAGCGCAGGGCGTCGCCGGTCGCCGCGTCGAAGGCGTAGACCTCGCCGGGGTGTACGGCCAGGCGCACGCGCTCGCCGGCCTTCAGCCTTAGACGTCCGTCGAGCTTCGCGGTGATCTCGGCCCGCGACTCCGAGTCGCCGGCGAGCAGTGGCGTCTCCTCACGGGTGTCCGGCGACGCCAGGTGGCCGTTGACTAAGCCGTGCGCGAGAAGCTCGCCGCCCAGCGGCTCGACGACCTCGATGTCGAAGTCGAGCGCCGGGCGGGAGTCGTCCGCTTCCCTCAACGACAGCGAGTCGGGCCGGATGCCGACGATGCAGGGGCCGGCCGGCACCTGCGGGAGATCGACCGAGAGATCGCCCGCCTGCGCGCGGCCGCCTTCAGCCACCATCGCGTGCAGCAGGTTCATCGGTGGGCTGCCGATGAAGTGCGCCACGAAGACGTTGGTGGGCCGCTCGTACACGTCCTGTGGAGTCCCCACCTGCTGCAGCTTGCCCGCCGACATGACCGCGAGCCGGTCGCCGAGCGTCATCGCCTCGACCTGGTCGTGGGTCACGTAGATCGTCGTGATGTTCAGTTGCTGGTGCAGCCGCTTGAGCTCGGCGCGCATCTGCACGCGCAGCTTGGCGTCGAGGTTCGAAAGCGGCTCGTCCAGCAGGAACGCCTTGGGCTCGCGCACCAGCGCCCGGCCCATGGCGGCGC
>Ga0209386_1000464_pt1 | contig 20261 bp, 22 predicted proteins | sample NGEPertwo_FD_184510 | JGI IMG/M metagenome (GOLD analysis project Ga0209386, IMG submission 184510) | Arctic peat soil microbial communities from the Barrow Environmental Observatory site, Barrow, Alaska, USA - NGEE Permafrost154B-two... | ecosystem: Environmental > Terrestrial > Soil > Wetlands...
CGCACGAGGTCCATATCGACTTGATACGCCTTGAGCGCGGCCAGGCGCACGGCGTGCTCCGCCTCCTGGCCCATACTCGTGAACGTGTCGGTGTAGATGACGTCGGCGCCCTGCACGGCGGCCTGGAGGTCGCTGGTGAGCTCGATGGTGGCGCCGGTCGCCGCGGCATCCGCCTGGGCGCGGGCGATGATGTCCATGTCGGGCCCGTAGCCCTCCGGCGTGCAGATGACGACGCGCATGCCCGTCTTGGCGCCGACCTCGGCCAGCGAGTGCGCCACGTTGTTGCCGTCCCCGGAGTACACGAGCTTCACGCCCTCGAGCCTGCCGCAGTGCTCGCGGATGGTGAGCGCGTCGGCCATGCCCTGGCACGGGTGATGCGTGTCGGTGAGGCCGTTGATGACGGGGATCTGGCCGTACTCGGCGAGGTCCTCGACGTCCTTCTGGGCGAAGGTGCGGATCATGATGCAGTCGACGTAGCGGCTCATCACGTTGGCGGTGTCCTTGATGGTCTCGCCGACGCGCAGCTGGATGTCGTTGGCGCTGAGGAACATGGGCTGGGCGCCGAGTTGCTTGATGCCGATCTCGAAGCTCACGCGCGTGCGCGTGCTGGTCTTCATGAAGATCATCGCCACGGCGCGGCCGGCGAGCACGGCGTGCGGCTTGCGGCGCTTCTGAGCCGCCTTGAGCTCGGTAGCGAGATCGAGCAGCGCGAGCACCTCGGCGGGAGAGAAGTCGTGGATCGTCAGGAAGCTGCGCCCGGTGATGTCGATTTCGGAGAGGCAGCTCTGGATCTTCTCGGTCATGCGACCCCCTTCGTAGAGACACTCGACGACCATGACAAAGACCCGACGCCGACGCCCGCGAATGCGGGCGCCGGCGTCGCGGTGGCGTGGCCCGCAGGGCCGCGTCGCCGGGGTCGAATGGCTATGGTATCAGATGAATTTGCGCTCGCGGAGGATGTCTTCGAGCGTCGGGCTGCCGATCTCCTGCAGGTCGTACTTGACCTGCACGGCCGGCAGTTTGATGTTCACGATGCGGCGCAGGTCCATGGGCGTGCCGATGACGACCACGTCGGCGCCGGAGGTGTTGATGGTCGTCTCCAGGTCCTTGAGCTGCTGCTCCGAGTAGCCCATGGCCGGCAGCACCACGCCGACGTTCGGGTACTTCTCAAAGGTCGCCTTGATCTCGCCGACGGCGAACGGCCGAGGGTCGATGAGCTCGGCGGCGCCAAGCTGCTTGGCGGCCACGGTGCCGGCGCCGTACTTCATCTCGCCGTGCGTGAGCGTGGGGCCGTCCTCGACCACGAGGACCTTCTTGCCGTACACCAGCTCGGGCTTGTCGACGGTGACCGGCGAGGCGCCCATGATGATGCGCGCCGTGGGGTTCACCGAGCGCACGGCGGCCAGCTCGGCCTCGATGCCGGCGCGGTCGGCGGTGTCGATCTTGTTGAGCACGACCACGTCGGCGAGACGGATGTTGACCTCGCCGGGGTAGTACACGAGGCCGTCGCCGGGACGGTGCGGGTCGGCGACGGTGATGTACAGGTCGGCCCTGTAGAAGCTGAAGTCGTTGTTGCCGCCGTCCCAGAGGATGACGTCGGCTTCCTTCTCGGCCTCGCGCACGATGGCCTCGTAGTCGACGCCGGCGTAGATCACGTTGCCAGCCACGACGTGCGGCTCGTACTCTTCCATCTCTTCGAGGGTGCACTCGTACTTGGCGAGGTCCTCGACCGTCGCGTAGCGCTGGATGCGCTGCTTGACAAGGTCGCCGTACGGCATGGGGTGACGGATGCTGACCACCTTCTTGCCGGCCTCGCGCAGCATGGTCTGGATCTTGCGCGTGGTCTGGCTCTTGCCGGCGCCGGTGCGCACGGCGCAGACGGCGATCACCGGCTTGGTGCTCTTGACCATGACGTGGTCGGGGCCGAGCAGACGGAAGTCGGCGCCGAGGGCGTTCACGATGGCCGAGCGGTGCATGACGTACTCGTAGGGCACGTCGCTGTAGGCGAACACGACCTGCTCGACGCCGTGCTTCTTGACGAGCTCGGGCATCTCGGACTCGTCGTAGATGCGGATGCCGTCGGGGTAGAGCCTGCCGGCGAGCTCAGCCGGGTACTTGCGGTCGTTGATGTACGGGATCTGGGTAGCGGTGAACGCCACGATCTCGTAGGCCTCGTTGTCGCGGAAGTACGTGTTGAAGTTGTGGAAGTCGCGGCCCGCGGCCCCCATGATCAGGACTTTGGTCTTGTCTGCCATGTTCACTCCTGTGGTTGCAGGTCCCTCCGCGCCACGATCCTTGTGTCAGGCCGGCGGAGTGAACACCTTGTGGACGTACGGTGACGTGAAGAGCTGCAGCGTCGCAGCGTAGTTGGGCACGAACGTGAGGGGCTCGCCGAGGGCCGGCGGCCGCTCGAGGTCCTCGACATCGAGGATGAGGTGGTCGCTGGAGGCGCCGAGGATCTGGATACGCGGGTCGACGGGCCGCAGGCCTTCGGGCGGCGCGTCCTGGCGCCCGAGGGCGCAGATCGCGCGCCGCCGCTCCCCGCGGTCGGTGAAGGTGGGGCAGTTGCCGAAGGCGTCCTGGGCGCAGGTCCCCATGGGCAGCGACGGCTTGACCAGGCATTCGATCACCGGCGCCGAGACGGAGATGGCGTCGAGGTGGAGGTCGAGCGCGGGTTCGCGGGTGAGTGTGTCGACGCCCAGCAGGATGGCCTCGCCGATGCGCAGCGTGTTGACGGCGCGCGGCATGCGGCCGCAGGTGATCATGCCGATGGAGCCCGAGTTGCCGCCCGAGACGTAGCGCAGCGGGCGGCCCGTCAGGCGCTCGACGTCGGCGGCCAGCGCCGCCAGCCTGCCGAGGTTGTCCTCGTCGGGCATGATGGCGCCATAGCACGTGAGGTTGACCCCGACGCCGACGAGGTCGACGTGGCGGAGCGGCTCGACGGCGGCGACGAAGGCGGGCAGGTCGGCCGGCATCATGCCCTCGCGCAGATCGCCGAGGTCGACCATGGCGACGACACCGTGCCGGCGGCTCTGCCGGCCGCCGGCCCGGTCCAGGGCGACGACGGTCTCGAGCTCGCTCTCGAGCGAGATCTCGGCGAGATGGACGGCTTCGCCGGCGAGGTCGGGGACCGGCGCCCTGAGCAGCCAGATGGGCGCCGTGACGCCGGCGGCGCGCAGCCGCTCGGCGTTCTCAAGGCGGGACTCGCCGAGCGCGACCGCGCCGCCGGCCAGCATGGCGGCGCCCACGTCCGGGCTGCCGCAGGTGGCCTTGGTGACGGCGACGACGTCGATGCCGGGCAGGTGAGAGACGACCCGCTCCGCGTTGTCGCGGACCTTCTTCAGATCGACGTTGACGATGGCCTTGGTCAGCGTGTCCCTCCTGTGCATAGGACGTATGCATCAGCTTATATGGAGGCGCAGGCGGGCGCAAGTGTTCACATTCCTTCGCCGGCCTTTCCCGGGCTTCGCGCGCCTCCCAGCCGGTTCTCAGATTCGGTCGCTGGCGTCGACCGCGACTCCGCCACGGGAGTCCCGGCGTCCCCCACGGGCGCTCGAGCCCACCACCCCGTGAGGAGAGGCGGAGCTCTGCCAGCGGATGGACGTCGCAACCGCGCCGTAGGTGGTCAGTGCATACTTGATGTCGGAGGTGTCGGTCGCGCTTGCGCCGCCGGGAAGGTAGCGGATCTCCTGAACGTGCTTTGCGGCCGTGAGACCGGGCGGCGTGGAGGAATCCCCGTAGGCGTCCTGGCTCTCGTCGACCGGCCCGTTCCAGCGGATCAGGTAGGCGCTGGACATCCAGTAGTTCCCGCCGTGGTCGTACGGGTCACCCTCGTTGTCGCCGTCCGCGACTTCAGCTATTTGGCGACTCAGCGATATCACCGCGGCGCATCACCGGCAGCGAGCACGCCCCTAAACACTAGCCACGCGAGCGTTTGGGCGAGAGGATGAGACGGATCGATCAACCGGCCGCACAAGGAGGAGACATGTCCGACAGCGTCTACAAGGTCATCGAAGTGATCGGCACCAGCTCGACGTCCTGGGAGGAAGCCGCCAAGTCTGCGGTGCACGAGGTCGCGAGCCATCTCGAGAACGTGCGCGTGGCCGAGGTCGTGGAACTCGACTTGCGCCTCGAGGAGAACAAGGTCGTGGCGTATCGCGCCAAGATGAAGGTGTCGTTCAAGTACCACGACGAGGGTTGACGGCTGGCCCGGGCGGGGCGCGGAGCGCCCCGCCCGGGCCAGGCTGGAGCCGTCAGACGCCGGCGCTGCGGCGCATCAGCGCGATGACAGCGGCGGCGGCGAAGTGCGCGAAGAGGGCGCCGCAGCAGGCGAAGATGTAGTCGCGGTCGAGTGCGCAGCGGGCGTCGGCCGGCGGCAGGAGGCGTTCGCCGCCGCTCTTGCCGCGCGTGTCGGCGAGGATGGCCTCACCGCCGGGGAGGCGCGTGAGCGCCCCGCCGGTGCCGATCAGCAGCCGACAGGCGGTGAGGTCGCGGCCGCGGGCGACCGTCTGGCGGCCCGTGGGCGTGTACAGGTGGGCGAGCTGACCGGCGTGCCGCTGCACGCCGGTGACGGCGGCAAAGTGCGTCAGCGTCAGCGCCGCCTCGATCTCCTCGCGCGTGGTCGGGAGCGGCGGCGGCAGATGGACCGGGCGCTCCTGCTCAGCCAGCATCTCCACCACGTGCTTGGCGCTCACGTAGGTGCCGAGGTCGCCCTCCACGGTGCGCTTGCTGTGCGGCTGCGGCTCGATCATGAGCGCCGCGATCTCGGGGCTGCCGTCGGTGATCGAGTGCACGTCGGTGGTGGCGCCGCCGACGTCGATGACGACGAGGTCCCCCACCTCGGCGGCGAGCCGCTCGGCGGCGATCAGCACCGCCCCCGGCGTCGGCAGGATGCGTCCATTGACGATCTCGCCGATGCGTTCCATGCCGGGGGCATGCGTGATGTGCTCCTCGAAGGCGTCGTGGATCACGGCCCGGGCCGGCACGATGTCGAGCTCGTCGATGCCCGGGTACACGTTGTTGGTGAGCTTGACCCTGAAGCCGGCCCGCTCGAGCAGCTCCTGGGCCTCGCTGCAGACCACCGAGTTGCCGGCGTACACGACGATGGGACGCGCCGAGAGCTCGCAGAGGCGCTCGGCGTTGTGCAGCACGGTGTCGCAGTCGCCGCCCTCCACCCCACCGGCCAGCAGGATGAGGTTGGGCTTGACCTCGTCGATCCTGCGCAGGTCGTGGTCGCGCAGGCGGCCGGCGGTGACGTACTCCACCACGCCGCCGGCCCCCAGCGCGGCCTCGCGCGCGGCCATGGCCGTCATGCGCTGCGTGAGGCCGTGCACGGTCATGCGCAGGCCGCCGGCCGCCGAGCTGGTCGCCAGCGTCAGGCTCGACGCGAGCGGCCCGGCCGCCGCCTCGAGCTGCGCCCGGGCGGCGTTCACGCCGCTGGTCACGTCGCCGTCGGCAACGGAGGTCGCGGCGACGCCCTGCCCGACGAGGCAGGGCGTCGCCGCCGGGTACTCGCTCAGCCCGTCGAACGCCGAGACCACGGTGGTCGTCGAGCCGATCTCGGCGACGAGGGCGTCGACGGGGCGGGGCTGCGTCACGTCACATCCCGCGTTCGCGCATCGTCCTGACCACGAACGAGGCGACGCCGATGCCCTTGGCGCCGCGCCCGAAGCCGGCGTCCATGCCCCAGCTGCGGGCGAGCTCGTCGGTGACCTGCGTGCCGCCGCTGATGAGCAGCAGCTTGTCGCGCACGCCCTTCTCGACGGCGAGGTCGGCGAGCTTCTCCATGTTGCTGCGGTGCATGTCGCCGTGCGTGATGATCGTCGAGATGAGCACGATCTGCGCGGCGTGTTCGAGGGCCGCGTCGAGGACCTTCTCGACCGGCACCGAGGTGCCCAGGTACTCGCAGGCGAAGCCCCACTTCTCGAGGCCGCCGTGCTTGATGTCGATGATCTCGCGCATGCCCACCGAGTGCTCGTCCTCGCCCACCGTGGCGGCCACGCATTTGAGCTTCTTCTCGGTGACGAAGGCCTTGATCTCGACGTCGCTCATCACCACGGGCTCGGGCGGGATCGTCAGAGTGGCCGGGTCGACGACCGCGTCCAGCCGGCCCTTGAGCTCGATGAGCGTGCCCTCGGCCGGGTGCATGACCTGCTTGTTGATGACCTCGCAGTCACGCAGGTTCATGGCCTTGCCGAACTCGAGCGCCGCGAACTCCGCGACGCGCGGCGCCGCCGGCAGGAACATCGTGACGACAACCCAGCCGTCGGCGGCCCATTCGACCTCGGGCTTGATCAGGCCCTTCTCGCGCAGCTCGGCGGTCTGCGCCAGGCGCGCGTTCACATTGTCTTCGGGGTCGAGCTCGTCGATGAACGGCACCTTCTCGGCGTCGCACAGCGTGCAGCCGCCGATGAGGTCGCAGGGCTTGCCGACGCCCGCGGCGCCGCCGTCGCCGAGCCCCTCCGGCAGGTGATTCTCGCCGAAATGGTGGCACACGGGCGCCAGGTAGTCGGCGGCGCGCTCCACGATCGTGCCCGCCGCCACGCCGCCGTCGCTCTTGCGGGCGATGCCGTCGTCGTGGGTCTCGGGGTAGATGCCGGAGTCGACGAAGTACGCCTCCTCGACGGAGGCGAAGTAGCCGCCCTCGCGGAGCATCGCCTCGAGGAACAGCACGGCGCGCTCCTTGATCTCGCGGACCTTGGCCTTGAGCTCGGGAGCCTCACGGTCGAGCTTGACCATCTCGCGCAGGCCGTCCATGCCCACGAGGCTCTGCTTGGCGGTGTTCACGGCGGCGACGTTGTTGTAGTGCCAGGGCACGTTGCGGCCTTCGTCGGGCGTGATCGTGCTCTGGATGTCGGCGCTCGTGAGGCGGCTGATCACGAGGTTCATGACGTGCGAGACCGTGGCGTCGCGGCCGTCGGCCTCCATGTAGCGGGTGTTCTCCTGGGCGCGCATCTTGTACTCGCCGAAGAGGTCGCGGAGCGCGACGGCGTAGGGCAGGTCCATGCGCATGCAGGGCGCCGGGGCCGCGTCGGGCGGCACGGTACTCAGGCAGATGTCCTCTTTGGGCATGCCCACGCTGACCGAGTAGGCGCAGTTGATGGCGTGCTGCACGAGCAGCTCGGGCATCACGTTCCAGGCCTCGACGGCCGTCGCGTTGGCGTTGTGGGCGCCGTCGATCTGCACCATGCGCACGCTCGCCATGACGTGCTTGGCCACCGCCGCGTCCACGAAGCTGCGGTACATGTTGATGTTGCGGTACAGCACGTTGTACTGCGGGTCCTGGTGGGCGCCGTTCACGCCTTCCTCGGCGAACATCACGGCCATCTCGGGGCCGGCGACTCCACTCACGTAGGAATGGAAGTTGATGGGCCGGCCCACCTCGTCCTCGATGAGGTCGAGCGCCTTGCGCGTGGCGCGCACCTGCTTGCGCGTGACGGCGATGCCGCCGACGCCCTCGGGCGTACCCTCGAGGAGCCCGTCCATGTGGCTCTGCCCGGCGGTACGGATGACCATCATGTGGTCGGCGCCGTGCCAGGCCGCCATGCGCATGCGGCGGATGTCGTCCTCGAAGCGGCCCGAGGCGATCTCCGTGGTGACCACGCAGTCGGGCTGCGGGTCGATGTCGCCGAAGTAGTGGGCCGCCGGCAGCGGGATGCTGTTGGTGAGGCCCTTCGACGTCTCCTTGTAGACGAACTTGTGCAGCTTCTGGATGGGCACCTGCTCGCGCCAGTGCCAACCCTGGCGCCGCGGGCGGTAGTCCTCGATGCCCTCGAGGAGCTTGGCGATGTCGAGCTTCTCGTCGGGGTCGAGCGGCGGCATCGCACCGCCGGCCGGGCGGGGGGTCTGGTCGCTCATGCCGCCCCTCCCCACTTCTGCGCGACCACGTCCCAGCCCTCGCCGGCGGCAAGCCGCCGCGCGGCTTCAGGCGCGGGGCAGCTCCACGTCGTGCCGCAGTGCAGCACGACGTGCCCGGCCCCGTGCCCCAGCAGGCCGCGCTTCTCGCACTCGCCGACCACGGCCATGCAAGTCGGCGAGTCGACGCCCATGCGCATCAGCACCGAGCGCTCGATGCTCGGCGAGGTGTGCGTGCGGGCGAGCTCGACCAGCGGGTCGACGACCTGCTGGGCGAGCTCCCAGAAGCGCGCCTCGAGCTGCTCGTCGCTGAGCTCGGCGAGGTGCCCGCGGATCTGCAGGTAGGTGTCCTCGCGGGCCATCTCAGGCCTCCTTGAGCTCGGCGAGGATCGCCTCGACGGCGGCCGCGTCGCTGTTGGTGTCGGCGGCCAGGAAGGCGATGTCGTCGGCCGTGGGCGCATAGCCCTCGGGCGCCTTCTTGAGCGCGTTGCGCACGTAGCTCTTGCGCATGCGGGCGACGTCGAAGTCCTTCGCCTGGATCTGCTCGGGGCGCTCGGGGATGACGATGACCTTGCCGGGGACGTTGTTCTTGGGGTCGCCGGAGCACACGTCGACGCCCATCTCCTTGGCGAAGTTGAGCTGCGCCCAGTGGTGCTTGCCGGCGCCGGTGTACTCGGTCTCCTGGACGACGACGGTGGCGTCGCGCGGCAGGTCGCGGGCAAGGCTCACCGCCGCGGCCATGGCGGTGTTGCCCGCCGGGCCGCGCTCCAGGCCCTCGATCTTGCTCATCGCCTCGGTGATGTAGAACACCTCGCCCTGCGTCACCGTGAGGTAGCGGTCGATGTAACGCAGCGAGCGGGCCGCGTTGCGCGGCACGTCGGCGCGATCGGGCCAGGTGGCGAACGGCACGCCGAAGCCGGTGTGGCCGGTGGTGAAGCTCTTGCGGTTGAAGTCGTTGTCGCTGGCCATGTGAAGGCCGCTCAGGTCGACGGAGGCGCTGATGATCTGCGTGCCGGTGGCGCCGGCCCGCTTGAGGCCGCGGGCGGTGCCCGTGGTGTTGCCGCCGCCGGCGTGGGTGATCACGCAGTGCGTCGGCGGCGCCCCGGTGAGCGCCGTCATCTCGTTGGCGATCTCGAGGCCCAGCGTCTCGATGCCGCTGACCCCGAACGAGCTGTACAGCGAGGCCGCGAAGTAGCCCGTGATGTCGAGCAGCTCCACCATGTGGAAGAAGAGCTCGGGGCCGACCGTCATCTGCACCACTTCGGCGCCGAACGCCTCGCAGATGCGGCTCTTCTCGACGATCTCCGGCTGGCCGATGTGGCGGCTGTCGAAGGTCTCCTGGCAGATGATGCACTTGAGACCGTAGCGCGCCGCCTGGCTGCTGACGGCGGCGCCGTAGTTGCCCGACGTGGCGGCGATGACGCCCTCGTAGCCCTTCTCCTTGGCGACGTGGATGCTCACGCTGGCGCGCCGGTCCTTGAAGGCGCCGGCCATATTGGCGGCCTCGTCCTTGACGAAGATGCGGGCGCCCTTGCCGGGCGCGCTCATCGACCTGACCACGTCGGTCAGGTTCCTGAGCTCGAGCAAGGGCGTGTTGCCCACGCCGGCCTTGGTCTGGATGTCGACGATGTCCTGCAGGCTGTAGCCGTGCGCGGCCATCATGCCTTCGTAGTCGAAGGCGATGGGGCTCTGCTCGAACACGCTGTAGTCCATGCCCAGGGCCTTGCGCATGATCTCGCCGCGGCGCGCCATGATGGCGTCGAACCTGGTGGCCATCAGGCACCGCCCTTCTGCGCGGCGCCATCGGCCTGCGCGGCGTGATAGTCGGCGAGACGCGCGCGCAGGTCCACGCCCACGTGGGCGAGCTCGGGGATGGGCTTGCCGAAGGTGTGGAAGTAGCCCGGGTTGATGGCCGAGAGGGTGCCCATGACCTGGCGCCCGGTCATGGTCTCGACGGTCATGGGATCGCCCAAAGCGCCTGCGGCCTGGGCGAAGCCCTTGATCCACATCCTGAGCGGCTTCTCCGCCGTCTCCGGCGGGAGGTTCTTCGACCGGTCGGCCGGCTCGAGGAGCACGCGCTCCACCTCGACCCAGTCGCCGGCCTTGCAGCGCGTGGCGTCTGTCAAAGCGGTCACCCCTCTCAGACGGTGGGAGCCCAGTAGCGCGGGATCGGCAGGTCGACGACGGTCTGCATGCCGGCCGGCGCGCCGGGAAGCAGTGGGATGTAGTTGCCGGCGCTCGCGTAGGTGCCCTTGCCGCCGGGGATCTCGGGGGTGTTGGCCATGTTCACGTTGGGGTCGCCGACGATCTTGATGTAGTCGCCGGTGCCCTGGTCGGCCATCTGCGGGTGGATCTGCTGCGGGTGGATCAGGTGGATCTTGAGCACGCCCTTGCTGTAACCCTTGCCGACCTGCTTGCAGCCCGCCACGTCGCCGGCGGCCACGTGCACGCACGACGTCGAGCGCTCGACCTTGGTGACGATGGGCTCGCGGGTCTCGACGATCTGGTCGATGTCCCAGCCCATGGCCTTGGCGATCAGCATGATCGACTCGGGGAAGCCGATGTGACCGACGATCGTGCCGTCGGCGACGCCCTTCTCGAACTGCTCGACGGTGGCGCCCACGCCCTGGCCGACCATCACGGTGGGGCCGAACGGCGAAAGGTCGTTGACGCGCGAGGCTTCGATGGAGTCGACGCGCAGGCAGATGCTGCTCCACATGACGATGAGGGCGTCGAGCACGAAGCCGGGGTTGATGCCGGTGCCGAGGATGGTGACGTCGTTCTCCTTGGCGAGACGGTCGAACATGTCGGCGCGCTCCGGGTCGCTGGCCCACGGGTAGGCGAGCTTCTCGGCGATGCAGACCACATTGCAGCCGGCCTTCACGGCGGGCACGATCTGCGGCTCGATCTCGTCCATGTTGCTCTGCGTGTTGATGCAGACCACGTCGGGCTTCTGCGCAAGGACGGCCTCGAACTCGGTGGTCATCTTGACGTCGCACGGGCGGCCGAGCAGCTCGCCGACGGTCTTCCCCTCCTTGGCGGGGTTGGTGACGATGACGCCGCAAAGGTCGATGTCCTTCGGGCGGTCGAGGATGTACCCCAGGAGGCCCTGGCCCATCATGCCGGTGCCCCACTCAGCTACCTTGATCATGTGTCGCTCCTCTTCACGGGGTTGCAATCATGCATACAAACTATGCAACGAGAGTCATAGCTCTCCCGTCTTGTCAACAGGGGTGGCGGCCAGCGCGCGACGACGGACGCAGGTGGCGCGAGAAGCGTCGCGGCCGGCGGCGAATGGGTGCGGTGGCGCCGGCCGCGAGGCGGGCGCCGACGCGCTCAGAAGAGAGGCGCTGGAGGAGGCTGGTCGACCGTGTCCGGCGAGAGGATGGAAAGCTCTTTGCCCATCATCGCTCCTTGGTCGAGGTGGCGCCGGTCGGCGGACGCCGACTGGCCCCCGCATGCTATGTGGGCGGCAGGCGGCGGTCAACCACATGGACGCCGTTGTGGTTGCCGGCAGCGGCGACGAGTAGACTGCTGGTACCCTCACGGCCGCACCTTGGGGCCCGCTGCACGAACGCACCGCCGTCAGCAGCCGTCTGGAGGTGCGAGGCGACACGTACAGGCGCCAGACGGTGATCTCGCCGCCCTTCTCTCTCAGCGGCGGTCCGTCGACGATCAGGATCTTGGCCACGCCGTCCACGAGCGCCTCCTCCGCAAGCGGTGCTCTCATCGCGAACGTCAGCTGGCAGCTCATCCCCATCAAGACCCGTGACACGCGGCCGATAGGTGAAGACGTAGGCCTGATGTACCCCGCCCTCGATACCGGCGCCATGAACGTCGCATACGCATTCGGAGCGCGCCCGAGAGGCGGGTTCCGGATGAGCGTCGGCGCCACGAGTGACACGGCCGCGACGATCACCGCCACCGTCACAGAGCTGCGAGGCTACTGGCTCGGTATCCCCGTGTTCTGGATCATTCTGCTGCTCGGCGCCGTGTACATCGGCCTCAACGTCGTGCTCCAGCGCCGGCAGTACCCGCCCAACCTCATCGTCATCGCGCCGCGGCGGGACTCTCAGTAGGCGCCGGCCCGCGGCGGTCGACCGTTCGCGCCGCGACCGCGCCGGCTACTCCCGGCTGATCTGCCGGCGCAGCTCGGTGAGGCGCGCGCGCAGCGCGCTCGGCGGCATGTGCAGCAGGGCGAGCGGTGGGTCGAGGCGGATCAGCAGGCGCCGCTCGAGGCTCTCGAGTGTGCCCGGATCGGCGACAGGATGGACGGCCACATCGAGGTGCTGCTTCATCCAGGCGCTGAGCTCGGCCTCCGAGACCGGCGTGAGGAGCATAGGGCCCTGCACCTGCAGAGTCAGCTCGCCGAGGAGCGCCGCGGCCAGCGAAAACCTGAGGTCGGACGACCTGACGCGCCCGCCCAGATGGGTGCCGGCGATCTGCTGGGCGAGCGTGGTGGCCATGGGCTTGCCGGCCGGCCACCTCGTCGCCCCAGCCTGGCCGACGTAGATGCGCGCCGCCTCCAACGTCAGGCCGAGGCCCCGGCCGAGTTGCGCGGCGCCCTCCTTATCGACCCACCAGGAGTGCAGCCCAGGGGCGTCGAGGCCGGGGGCGTCGAGAACGACGCCGTCGTCGCCGGCGAGCCGCGGCGGCCACTCACCGGCCGGCACGGCCTGCGCGGCGGTGGCGAACGCCTCAAGCGCGGCGTCGACGTCGGCCGCCGTGCAGGGCGGCGCGCCCGCCGCGACGGCCGCCGCCTCGGCGGCCTGCAAGGCCGCGCGCGCCGCCTCGGCGGCCTCGTCCCCCACGTCCTCGCCCGCTGCGTCGGCGGAAGCGGCCGCGCCGGGCGCTGCCTTGTTAGATTCGTGGTAGAAGGCGAGCTCCTGCGCCTCGCCAAGCCCCGCTGCAGGGAGTTCCACGACGGCGCCACGCGAGCGCAGCCCGCGCACGAGGCCTTCGTTGGTGTAGCTCGCCCCGGCGTGGATCTCGAACGTGAGTCCGTCCAGTGCGCCGACCTCGTCCTCCAGATGCGTCAGGACGCGCTCGCTCCAGCCGCGCCGCTCGGCCTGGGAGAGCGACTTGAGCTTGAGATCGTAGGGCGCCAGCTCTTCGCCGGGCGCCACCAGACCGTGCAGCGCCGACAGCACGTACCAACGCCCGCAGGTGCGCTCCACGTAGGCGCGGCGCGCGCGGAACAGCGGCGAGACGAAGAGGTCCTGCGCCGCCGCCGCGCGGGCCGCCTGCCGTCTCACGCAGCCGACCAGGCCGACGCGATCCTGCGGGCCCTGGCCAGGCGTGGTCACGCCCTCATCCCGCGCGCCGCCGTTTCCCGCGTCCGCATCCGCCCATTCGCATCGCCCTGGCCCATGACCACCCGCTTCCGTGCTCGCAGCCCCGACCCCGAGGCAGACCGCCGTCCGTTACAGACGCCAACGTATCACGAGACAGCGGGGCGAGGGCAGACGCCCGGCCCCGCCTAGTCTGCATCGCGCGCGGCTTGCGCCGCCTCGCGCCCCTGCGGGTCAGGCCGCTCTGGCGATCACCCGGCCGACATCCGCGCGCGACACGCCGAGCGCAAGCAGCGAGCGCACGAGAAGGTCGATCGACACGGACGCATCGGCGGCTTCCATCTTGGCGACCCGCGACTGGCTGGACCCTAGGAGTCCGGCGACGTGGACCTGGGTCCAGCCTCGCCGGGTACGAAGCTCACGCAGATAGCAGGGCAGGGCCAGCTTGAGCTCGACGAAGGCCGCTTCTTCGGGCGTGAGCTGGAGGAAGCCGGCCGCATCCCCCACGCGCCAGCCCCCAGACTCGAGCCGCTTCTTCTTGGCCTTGTTCATCGCCGTCACCCCTTGGCGGCGGAAAGCGCGTCGTACCTTCTCAGCCGGCGTCCGCATGCGCCCGGAGCCTATGTCACTTCTGACATCGCCGTCACGGTGATGGCGGGTCGCGGATGATAGGGCCTTGGGCGCATGCGACGCAGCATGGCGTGTCGCCGCCGGCTCCAGAAAGGTGACGAAACGCGAGCCTGGTGGACGCTGACCGCTGATGCCGGGAGACGTTGCCGACGAGGCCGCGCTACCGGCGGCCGTTGACGTCCGTGAGCGTCGGATCGACCTTCGAAGCCGCTGTCGCACTTCGCCTAGATCGTCGTCTCGTCATCCTCCTCGAGGATGGCGACTGGTTCTTCCGGCTCGGTCTCTTCTACCGCCGCCAGGTCGAGCACGCGCTCGGCCTCGTCGTCGGGCAGCTGCTCCACCGCGCGCAGTGTGCGCTCCATGGCGCGCGTGCGCACGCCGGTCTGGTCGATGGTGCGGCTCGCGGTATCGAGCTGGCGCTTGACCTTGGCGAGCACGTCATGGAACTTGGCGAACTCCGTCTTCACCCCGCCCAGCACCCGCCAGACCTCGACGGCCTGCTGCTCGATGGCCAGGGTCTGGAAGCCCATGCGCAGGCTGCTGAGCAGCGCGGCCAGCGTGGAGGGACCCGCGACGACGACGCGGTAGCGCTGCTGCAGGTCGTCGACCAGCGCGGGCTGGCGGACGACCTCGGCGTACAGCCCCTCCGTGGCCAGGAACATGACGGCGAAGTCGGTGGTGTGCGGCGGCTTGACGTACTTGCGGTGGATGTCCTGGGCCGCCAGGCGGATGGCGCGCGCGAGGGCTTCGGTGGCGCGCTGGGTGGCGTCGCGGTCACCCTGATCGGCGGCATCCTGGATGCGGATGTAGTCCTCCTGCGGGAGCTTGGAGTCGATGGGCAGCCACACGCAGCTCCCGGGCTCGTCCTTGGGGCCCGGCAGGCGGATGGCGTACTCGACGACCTCGGCGGCGCCGGCCTCCACGTGGACGTTCTTCTCGAACTGCCCCGGCGCGAGGATCTCGTCCAGCAGTGCCCCGAGCTGCACCTCGGCCCACGTGCCCCGGGCCTTCACGTTGGTGAGCACGCGCTTGAGGTCGCCCACGCCCGTGGCCAGGCTCTGCATCTCCCCCAGGCCCTTCTGCACGGATTCGAGCTGGTCGCTGACGAGCTTGAACGACTCGCCGAGGCGCTTCTCCAGGGTGGTCTGGAGCTTTTCGTCGACCGTTTTGCGCATCTCTTCGAGCTTCTTCTCGTTGCCGTCCTGCAGCTCGCGCACGCGGGCATCCACGGTGACGCGCACGCGATCGAGCGAAGCCTGGTTGGACTCGCTGAACTCCGTGAGGCTGCGGGAAATGCCGTCGAGCTGGGTGCGCTGGACGTCGCCCATGTTCTTGAGCGTGACGGCCAGCGTGTCGTTGGCGGCCGCGAGACCGCGCGAGAGCTCGTCACGGGACTCGCGCGCTGCGCGGCCGGCCTCTTCGCGCCCCAGGCGGAGCTCGTCGCGCAGCGGGTCGGCGCGGCCCCGCGCGCCGCGCGCAGACCGCGCCAGGAGGGCGACGAGCAGCACCGCGTTGAGCGCCGTGATGGCGAGGAGCAGCCAGCTGACGACTTCGTTCACGACTCACGCCCCCGTGGTAGATGGCAGCGACCGGACGATGGCGTCCGCACACCGAACTGATTCTATGCGGCTGCCGGGACGGATGCGTTGTCCTGCGTCGTGCGACGGCGACAGCTGAAGACAGTGCGCTCGAGTGTCGACACGAGGACTGCCGCTCGGTCAGCCGCGCAGACGCTGCCGGCGGTCGATGATCTGTACGGCCAGGTCGAAGCGGTCGCGGCGCGCTCGTGGGTCTGCAGCCCGGATCGTGCAACACACAGGCGGCCCTCCTGCTCCGCGGCAATCGTCAACTGGTGTACAATCATTACAAGGTGTAGTAATTGTAACGCAAACAGGTACACTCACTCGCACCGGAGGCTGCAATGGTCAGGTGGCAGATGAGCGAGGCGCGCAAGGACTTCTCGACGCTGGTGGAACGCGCGAGCCGTGGCGAATGGCAGCTGGTCGGCCGGCGCGCCCGGGCCGAGGTCGTGCTTGCAGACGCCGCCGAGATCGCCGAGCTGCTGGCCGCGGCCTTCTCTTTCGCGCCGGAGGTGTTCGTCGAGAAGACCGGCGTGGAGATCTGGCTGCCCGAGCTGGAGGTCCACGGCCAGGGGAGCACGCTCGCCGAAGCGAAGGACGACCTCGTCGAGGCCGCGCTCGACTTCGTGGACGCGTGGGAGGCAGAGCTGCGCGCCGCGCCGAACCAGCGACATAAGAGCGGCCACGCGCGGCGTGTCCAGTTCGCGCACGACCAGGCCCAAGTCGCCGAGGTGCTGTTCGGCTCGACCCCGGGCGGCCCACAGCGGTGAGAGTCCTCCGCCCCAGCGATCTGCGCCGCTTCTGCATCGTCGACGGCTGGCAACGCGTAGCCGACACCCCGAACCGCCGCGTCTCCCAGCACGAGGTCTGGACAAAGCGGCTGCCCGACGGGCGCGCACTGCACACGCCGCTCTCGAAAGGGCGCAACGAGTACGGCGTACCTCTGTCCGCGCGCATCCTCAAGTCCCAGCTCCACGTGACGGCGACCCAGTTCTGGAAGGCCGTCGACAAGGGCGAACCCCCGCAGAGACCGGGGGTCCAAAGCTCGCGTCCGCAGGGCGAACCGCTCCCCTTCACCCTGGCCGAACGACTGCTCGCCGGAGGCCTGCCCCAGTCAGAGCTGGCAGGCCTCACCCAAGCGGACGCCGAGCGCCGCCTGGAGGAGCTGGAGCGCCGCCAGTAGACATCGGCACGCTAGCCTCGATCTTTCACGAAGCTCCGTGAACCCGGGCAGACGCTCGATGCAGTCGATCACCATCTGGCGCTTGCCCCCCAGGTCCGTCTCGCCCATCGAGTACACCGGCGGCGATGGCCATCGCCAACGCGCGCCTCACGTCCGTGGACGACATCGACGACACTGCCCCGCGCCCACGCGGGCTGGGCGCCTGGGACTGGGAGGCAGTAACGCAGCGGGAGGCCCTGAAGTTCCTCGACCGAACGGGGGCCGCGGGCTCGACGCAGACCATGTCTACTGGCACGGTTTCCCCGTCCTCCAGTTCGTGGCCCGTCCGCGGCCCCCGCAGCGACCCCAGCGGGGCACACGTTTCCCGGCCACCCGAGGGCAACGGCGAGACCACGCTCCGCATGGCCGCGCTGCAGCCGAGCCCTTACCAGAGCTGATGCACGGTCTGCTTGATGTCGCGCTCGTAGACGGCTGCGACGCCGTCCATCTCGGCTTGCGTCAAGGCGCGCAGGTCGGCGGCTGCGAGATTCGCTTCGAGCTGCTCGACCCGCGAGGCACCGGGTATGACGGTGGAGACTTCAGGGAACATCAGTATCCAGCGCAGCGCCCATGCGGCAAGACCGGGCTCCTCCGGGAAGATCGCCTTGATGGCTTCGACAGCCGCGAGGCCCTGTTCGTAGTCCACGCCAGAGAACGTTTCGCCCTTGTCAAAGGAGGCGCCGTCGCGATTGAAGTTGCGATGATCACCTGCGCCGAACTGCGTTTCGCGATTGAAGCGCCCTGAGAGCAGCCCGCTGGCCAGAGGTACGCGGGCGATGATGCCGACATCCTTGGCTCGCGCCTCCCGGAAGAACAGGCCGGCGGGGCGCAGACGGAACATGTTGAAGACGATCTCAACCGTAGTGACGTTCGGATACTCCATGGCCTTGAGGGCTTCTTCGACCTTCTCCACCGATACGCCCAGATTACGGATCTTGCCTTCCGCCTTGAGGGTGTCGAACAGCGCGAAGATCTCCGGGCGGTAATAGACCGGCGTCGGTGGGCAATGCAGCTGGATCAGGTCCAGCGCTTCCAGCCCGCTGTTCTTCAGACTGGCTTCAACGTAACTCCGCAGCACTTGCGGAGTGTAGCCAGCGTCCACATGGGGGTTGATGAAGCGGCCGCACTTGGTGGCTACGTATACGCGATCGCCATGCCGCGCTTTCACGCGCCGCACCACGCGGCCGACTGCGGCCTCGCTGGCGCGGTCGCTATAGACGTCGGCCGTGTCGATGAAGTTCACGCCGCGCTCGATGGCCGCTTCGATGATCCGTTCCGCCAGCGCGTCGTCGAACTCTTCACCCCAGCGCCCCCCGACCTGCCAAGTGCCAAGAGAAATCGCCGAGATGTCGAACCCGGTCTTGCCAAGCCTTCTGTATTCCATCATGTGCCTCCAGCTTCTAGGGTGCATGCTTCAGGGTATGGGTGGGCAAGTCTCGGCCTCCTTCATTGATCCTTAGAATGACATATCTTGATCAATTTGTTGCGGGGAGTAGAGAAGACGAATGTAGCAGAACGGCCGACACGGTCGACGTTGGCCGGCGCGGCCTGGTGACGCTGGCGGCGAGCTTCTGAGCTTGATCCCGCGGAGCTGAGGCCGACCTTCGGGCCTGCCGGCCGGTCAGCGTGAACCTGGCGTCGAGCGCCCGCGCGAGCACGGCGAGCGTGCGTGCCGTGGGGTTCGACGTCGGCGGCGCTCCGCAGGCCGCCGCCGCATTGGAAGCAGCGGTCGCCCTGCAGCTCGCGCAGCACCGGCCGCACGGTGCCGAGCGAGACGCGCCCACCGCCTCAGCGAAGGTCGTCCCACACCTCGAGCTCCAGCCCCGGGACCCGTGCGAACTCACGGACATTGGCCGTGACCATGGTGAGTCCGTGGGCGATGCAGGTGGCCGCCAGCCAGAGGTCGTGCGGACCGATCAGGGTGCCGGCAGCGCCAAGGACGGCCCACATCTGGGCGTGCGCGCGCGCCGCGGCGAGATCGACCTGCAGCACGGGGAAGCGCTCCAGAATGCCTTCGACGAACGCGGAGCGCCTGGCGCGCTGCTGCGGCTCCACCGCCCGGTGCACTCCGTGGAGCAGTTCACTCGCGGTGATGACGGAAAGGAACGATTCGTCGTCCTGCCGCCGCGCCACGTGCGGCTCGAACTGGAGACGCCCTCGCTCGGCCTCGATCAGGATGCTGGCATCGATCAGGACCGCCACGGGTCACTTGCCTCCGTCCGCGCGAGTTCTTCGCGTGCCGCGTCGAGATCATCCGCGAACTGCCCGGCTTCGGCAGCCGAAAGACGCGGCAGTGCCGCGAACAGCCCAGGGAGCTCCGCGAGCCGCTTGCCGGTGGGCAAGGGCCGAAGCTCCGCGATGGGCTTGTTGCCGCGCATGAGCACGAAGGACTCGCCACGATAGGCGACGCGGTTGAGGTACTCGGCGAAGTGACGCACCACCTCTGTGACGGTAAGCGTCTCGGACACGTGATCCTCCCTCCGGTCTCTGATAATCAGATTACATGATAATGCGCGTGATGGCCAGCGTCGTGGGTGCGCTGTTCGGCGCCATGCTACTCAGGTCACAGGACGGAGCAAGGTAGACAATCGCCGGTGGCTCCACTGCGGTCTTCCGCTGGCGCTGAGTCGCAGGGGTACGCCGACTCACCGATGATAGGCTCTACGCGACTGGCTGGGCGCAGAGGAGGACCGCATGGGCGACGACTGCATCTTCTGTGAGATAGCGCGCGGAGAGGCACCCGCCCTCATCGTGGACGAGAACGAGTTGGCATTCGCGCTTCTCGACACCCAACCGCTGTCCGAGGGGCACTGCCTCGTGGTGCCGCGACGGCATGTGCCGTGGTGGGATGGCCTGCCCGCGGTGGAGGCCGATGCCGTGTTCCGCCTCGCACACGCCACCGCGGGCAGGATCCGGCGTGCGTTCAGCCCGGACTGCGTGACGATGTACGCTCGCGGGCGGCGGGTGCCGCACACGCACATCTTCCTGGTGCCCACGTTCAAGGACGACCCGCTCGATCGGGTGTTCAACGCGCTGGAGGGGTTTCAGGAACAGGCCGCGCGGCTGACGGCGCTGCGAGGGTCTGCGGGGATGCGCGAGGCCTGCGAACGGTTGAGGAACGCGTAGGCGCGGTGAACCTGTCTAGACTGTACGACGGGGCCGGCACTTCAAGCAGGGGCATGAGCACATGACGCTGGCGCAGCAGCACCCGGCGTACTGGAGCTACCTCACGACGCTCGAGTTCGTCGACGTCCTCGTCGCCGAGATGGACGCCCAAGGCGTCAGCGGCGCCGAACTGGCTCCTCGCATGGGCACGTCTCGGGCCTGGGTCTCGCGCGTGCTCGCAGGAGAGTGCAATCTCACCGTGGCGACGATGGGCAAGCTGGACTCCGCGCTCGGCATGAGAGTGACGACGCAGATCGTGCCAGTCGATACCACGGCGGCGGCCCGCGCCGAGAGCGGCGGATCCCGCATTCGCAAGACCGCATAGAGACGATCGGCGGGCTGCGACCGGCTGAGCCGCGTCGCCACCCGGCCTGCTACGAGTGCGGCTCCTCGGCCCCGGAGGCAGCGCCGAGCACCTCGAATGAGGCCAAGATCGCCTCCAACTTGGGCTTCCTCGCCGCCCATTCAGTCTCGATGCAGTCTCCGACCTTGTCGGGGCCCTGGGCTGAGGCGCCCGGC
>Ga0209386_1000465_pt1 | contig 20227 bp, 21 predicted proteins | sample NGEPertwo_FD_184510 | JGI IMG/M metagenome (GOLD analysis project Ga0209386, IMG submission 184510) | Arctic peat soil microbial communities from the Barrow Environmental Observatory site, Barrow, Alaska, USA - NGEE Permafrost154B-two... | ecosystem: Environmental > Terrestrial > Soil > Wetlands...
AGTAGGTAAAAGACCCAAGAAAGAGCAAACAAAGAGCGAGGATGGAATTAACCGTCCTCGCTCTTTTCATTATCGGGAAGGGGCATGCCATATCGTACCATAAGGTGTTTACAAAGGTATACTTTTTAGTGAGCTCTGAAAACTGGGATTATTGCATTTACAAAGGTGCTATAAACAATTATTAAATATTTACAAATCTATATTACCTTTATAAACATATCTGTTCTATTCACTCCATCAGTTGTTTTAATATTGCAAGTATGATGATAATGGGGGGTGAAAAAATTTATTTGTTGCATCTCCTTAGATATTTTTCTATGTAGAATAGTAGGATCCCCAAATACTCTAATTTTGCTCCATCAGTTGATTTGCTAAATTCAACTTTAGCCTTTGATAATAAAGTACGTGACCATTGCCCTTGAGGTTGTTTCTTTAATAAATATTGCTTCAAATTATCAACCGCTTGTTTACGGCTCTTTATTAAACTACCTTCTTTGAAGTTGAGATTCAATGTTACATTCAAATCAGTATTGATTGCAGGGTCATCTGAATAGATTAAACCATTTGTGCGATAAGCTATTTTATCAATAGATGATTGATTTAAAGGGTCGACAGTAAGAGGCGTATTTCCTCGATGAGCATCACATGTTTGCAACCTTTTCTCGCATCCCCGGTTACCAAGACAAACGCCAAGCATATTATTATAATTTAGACTATCTTGCCGATTACTTTCTTCCGTGTTCTGAGGATGTTGTGGTTTGTAATGCTCGATTGTCATTTCACTTACATCCTGAATACGGCGCATACAATATGCACAAAGATGTCCTTGCTCTTCAAATAAACTTTGTTTTATTGACTGCTTAGGGCAACCATTGAAATAGGCAAAAGGATCCTGCTTGTATTTAGTTAGTGATCTAGGTTCCCGTTTCTTAATTATGTAAATCATATCTTGCCACCTACATTGATTCAAGTTTAAGAGTTACATTAGCGCCTGCAATTTCAGGATCTTCAGTTCCTATTGTCGCTTCTAATTCTTGAAGAACATATCTGGCCTTCTCATATTCTTCTATATCAATGAGACGATAGACTGCGTTGAATTTGTCTATTATATCCTGTTGTCGTTCCGAAACTCCCATGATTTCACGTAAAACTGAATTTACATCTCGTCCATAAGTTGATGACAAAGGATACATGGCTTCATTATTTTTTAAGATGATAATGTGTTTGTTTGAAACCGAACCAATAATGCTGGGAGAATGAGTGGTTAAAATAAATTGAACCTTCGGGAAAATATTTCGCAAATCATTTATGATTCTTTTTTGCCAAGAAGGATGCAGGTGGAGGTCGATTTCATCAATTAATACAACTCCTGGCGTCATATTTACCACGTTTTCTAATAATTGTGGGTTAAGTACGGCCATCCTATAAGCGATGTCCGCAATTATACTAAGCGTATTTTTATACCCATCGCTTAATTCTCTTAAAGGGTGTTTCTTTAGTTCCCCATGATTGTCCGTATAGGTAATAGTAAGCTCGCTTGTTTTAATCTCATGGAAAACATTTAATTCCTTGATATCACCGTTTTCAGATAACACGCCATATAAGCATTTTTTAATTGCGCCAATAACTGTTCTTAGCTCAGGCAAATCTCTTTTTTCTTGCAACTCAATAAGGGTCATTTTTTCAAACCATTTAAGCATTAGCTTTTCATTTGACATAAGATCCAGGCAGTCTGTATATCCAGCAAATTTAGTATCACTCTGTAATGATGTAGAAGAACGTTTTTTCTTTTTTTGGGCGTAAAGTCTTCCTGTTCCATAGTAAGAAAGTAGCGGAAGGATAATATCCTTATCTCCCCTACGAACTTTTTGTTGTAATTCATCAGCATAATTCATAATTTTTTTTGCATCAACGATAGTAGTTTTGCCGGTTTTCCTATTTAAAGCACGAACCCACGTTACTGCATTTTCACCAGTACCAATATTTGCTTCACATTGGATTTTAACTGGGAATTGTGGCTGACGATCAATTACACTGCCCTGTTCGTAAGACACAAAACGGACGTCATCCTTAGAAATACTATTAGACTGTACTCCATCAATACCTGCTAGAAAACTTCCCATGGCAATTGCAACTGCATCTAATACTGACGATTTACCGGCACCATTACTTCCAACAATAATTGTTAAATCATGATTAAATTTGATTGAAGTATTTTCAAAACACCGGAAATTAACCAACTCTAGATTATTAATGATCATCGCTATCCCTCCCTTCACCGTAATTAACATTGTATCTGATATTGTTATCCTTACAAAATTTCTCAATATTGCTTTGAGCCATTTTTGATGGAGAATTCTTTCCTGTTTCCCATCTATTAATAGTTGCAAAGCTAACGTTTAACTTTCGAGCAAGGTCTTCCTGACTCATATTTTGTACAGATCTTATATGCTTCAAAACAGATATGATAATAATACACCTCACCAACCTAACATCTATTATAACAGATGTTATAACATCTGTTATATAATTATTTCCTAAAATATGGATTTAAATACAGCTGCAAGCATCAATATTTTTCACCAAAGACATCGTCTAATTCTTTTCCCTAACTAAGCATTTTCTTCCTCGTCCTACCAGCGGAAATGGGTTTAGGAGGGTTATTTTTACAAATGCGAAAAAGCTTTAAGATAATAAAACTATAGTGCCTCAAAGCTTTCGTTATTATTTTCCGCCTTATACTGAGGGTTTGATTGAGTGTCGCTATCTTTACGTAACTTTCGTTATATGACTCTGATCAATTAGTCATTAGCAGTGACCGTTATCTGTATTATGTGATTCTTTGATCGGGTATCAATATGTATACTTATCGAGACTGCCTTTTTCAGTTCATTCAACATGCTTAAAATGTACACATAAATACTATTGAGACGTATCAATTAAAGTGTTTACATTTCAAGACTAATTAAGTATATTATACTTTATAAAGTGAAGTGGGATGAGGCAGATCTAATGGGAAATGTATACGGGTATCACAGAACGTCAACGTCAGAACAACATCTGGATAGAGGAATCAAAGCCATTAATGATTATTGCCAAGAACATAATATTCAATTGGATGAAATGTTCTGTGATCAACAAACCGGGAAGAACTTCAATCGGCCTGACTATCTGGCAATGAAGAGAATGGCAAAGCATAAAGGCGATGTCATTATTGTTTCAGAACTAGATCGACTGGGGAGAAACAAAGAAGACACATTAAAGGAGATACAACACTATAAAAACCTAGGTGTTAGAATGATGATACTTGAGATACCAACTTCATTGGTTGATTATTCATCCTTTGATAAAGGTATGGCGTCAATGATGATGGATACAATCAACAACTTATTAGTTGAAATGTATGCAACCTTCGCACATGCTGAAATGCAAAAGCGGGAGAAGAGGCAAAGAGAAGGCATCGCATCAATGAAAGAGCGTGGAGAATGGGAGAAGTATGGTAGACCCAAAGCGATAGACTTCAACTTGTTTGCTAGAGCATATAAGGATGTTGAAGACGGAACAGTAAAACCTTTTGAGTGTATGAAGCAATTAGGTATGACTAAACCAAGATGTTTACCGAGGAACGCCTTTGCCTAAACCCCTTACCCATTACGCCCATGGACACGGCCAAAAGCATTTCCGCACTGGTTTGTCACGACCTGACCGTCTTATTGGATGGAACCCGTTACTCGGTTCCTCTCGACTATGTGGGAGAAAGAGTAACGTTAAAGGTCTCACCGTTTACCGTATCCATATGGCATAGAGGTAAGGAAATCTGTACCCATGCCAAGACTTTCATCAAAGGAGATCATCAATATATTACGGACCATTACTTGGAACTCCTCAGTCGTAAACCTCGAGCCCTCATGAATGCTGCCCCCTTGAAGAAAGGCGTTATGCCGGAGGAACTTAAGCTATTTCTGAACAAGTGAGACCAAAGACATGATCATCTTCATTAATAGTGCCCCCAACGGCACAGAGACTGTTATGACAGTTAGTCAGTACATAAGGAATGGGAAATTCCTCCAGACTACTGACCCGGGCCGTCTGAACGATGCCAACATAGGTAATATCATGTGACGCCAGGGCGTCAAAACGTATCTGCAAGTTATCCTGATCCCTTGCGGGATTATGCTTCGTAAGAATTTAATACGCCATCGTATTCTTCCGGGCACTCAGGCGATCTAGCCGAGCAATGTCTACCGGCAATCCTGTCTTGTTTATTTCCATGCATAAGGTAAAAACCACGGACTTCAGTCCGTAAAGCTTCTAGCTCATCGGCCTTCGGGACCACGGCGTTCCCAGACTTTAGTCTGCACGCTTAAGTCGGCTTTAGCCGAAACTAGCGACTTCCAGTCGCAACGGTAACCCCTGTACTTCAGTGCAGGGTTGTTAAGTTGGCGTCCTCTGGCATCATAAACAACATCTTTGTCTTTAATTTCTAGAATTATTTTTCCATTAACAACAGATAGACCATTGCTAATAATTCGTATCATTTTTACTCTTCCAACTTATAATCCAACATGCCTTTTATTATAACATTTATTGCAAAAACCTCAGACTTTAAACTAAAAAATACAATATACCAATCATATAAAAAATATTCAAAATTATTTAACTTATAAGCAGGAAAATTGCAACTTATCTAGAATACAATATTTAGCATGCTGAATACAAAAGTAAAGGAGGTGTGGTTCTTTTAAATAATCCGTTTCTGGTTATTTCATATTTTTTGAAGGAGGGTTACCATGAAAATAACGAATGTAGAAGCAATTTGCCTATCGGTACCTATTGAAAATCCAATTAAGGCACCTATCAGCATTCCCCACGCAGATGAATTGGAAAAAGTTGTATTTCAGGAATACCGTACTACTTTAGTGAAAATTGAAACAGACGAAGGAATAACGGGCTATGGTGAATGTATGGTCCGTCTAGCTCCTACAGCAACCCGGGATATTGTGAATTATATGAAACCGATACTTATAGGTAAAGACCCTATGGATACTGAATATATCTGGGAACTTCTTTTTGGGGCCATGATGAACAGAGGGCATTACCAAGGATTTTATATCGAAGCTATTAGCGGTATAGATGTAGCGCTCTGGGATATCAAAGGGAAGGCTTTAAATGTTCCCGTCTATAAACTCCTTGGTGGCAATAGTCACCCTAAAATTTGGGCTTATGCATCCTCTATTCGTTTCAGGGGTATGGAAACCATGTTAGCAACGGCTCAAAGTTTTGTTGATCAAGGTTTTACTGCCATGAAAATTAAAATCGGCCAAGGCCTTGAGACTGATGTTATGGCTGTAGCAGCAGTTCGCGAACACGTTGGCAAGGATATCACTTTAATGGTTGATGCAAACTGCGGGTATGATGTTAAAACTGCGCTCCAAGTTGGTAGAGAATTAGAAAAATACGATATCAGATGGTTTGAAGAACCAATTTCCCCTGAAGACTATGATGGATACAGAAGATTGTCGGAATCTTTGAATATTCCCATCGCTGCAGGAGAGGCCCACTTTCTAAGATATGGTCTCAAGGATTTGATTGTAAAAGGCAAAGTTGACATAATTCAACCCAATGTCTGTAGAGCGGGTGGATTTACAGAGTGCTTAAAAATTCATGGTTTGAGTAGTGCATTTAACGTACCATACTTGACTCATACTGGAAGTTCATCTGCTGTATGTATCTCTGCTTCGCTACACCTAGCCGCTGCTTTTCCTGATTGCTTTATTTTTGAGGACATGCAAAGTGATTGGTCTAAAGACCAGAGGAATCCATTGCGTTGGGATTTAACACCGCTCCCAATTAAATCCTTCAAAGAAGGTTTTATAGAATTAGAAGATAAGCCGGGATTAGGTATGGAAATTAATGAAGATGTAATTCAGAAACACCGATTACCCTAATATCATCTGAAGGGGGATTTGTTATGAGCAAAAAAATCTTTAGGAAAATATCAGCTCTTCTATTAGTCTCGGTAATGCTTTTTGCCGCAGGATGTGCGAATACTACTACGGCACCCGAAAAAGCTAAAGAAACTGCGAAGTATCCTGAAAAAGATATGAACTTCGTTGTTTGGTCTAGTGCGGGTTCTTCTTTAGACGTATTTATGCGTCAATTAGCTCAACCTCTTTCGAAGGATTTAGGGAAAAACATTGCCGTGGAGAACAAGACTGGTGGTAGTGGTGCGGTAGCCATGTCTTATGTCGACTCCTTACCTGCTGACGGATACAATATACTTTCAACCACAGGTAGTATGACTTTTACCATGGCACAAGGGATAACTACTTTCAAACCTGATGATTTTCAAATGCTAATGACCGCTCAGGCTGAGCCCTCCGCTATCGCAGTGTTAAACGAAAGCCCTCTCAAAACTTTAGATGATTTTGTTAAGACTATGAAAGGAGACCCCACTAAACTATCCATCGGAGGCTATGCTTCAGGAGGATTTCACAATTTCGTAATGAGCAAATTTAAAAAAGCCGCTGGTTTTGAAGCCGTCTGGATACCCTTTGAGGGCGGAAATGATGCTGTGGTTGCCTTACTTGGTAAGCATATAGATGTGGCCTTTGTTACCCCCAGCAGTGCTTTATCGCAAATCATGGACGGAAAAATAAGATTACTAGCCCTCAGTACATCTGAAAGATCTCCAAACTACAAGGAGGTACCCACCTTTAAAGAAAAAGGGTATGATATTGAAGAGGTGCTTTGGCGGGGCGTGATGGTCAAAAAGGGCACTCCTCCGGATGTTGTGGAAACACTGAACGCAGCTATGACAAAAGCTATTGATACTCCCGAATTTAAAAAATATATGAAAGATGCAAACCAGGAAGAGTTCCGTTTAGGGCCGGATAAAATGAGGGAATTGGTGGACAAGGAATTCAAAGAGAGAACCGAATTCTTGAAAGAGCTTAAGTTAGTAAAAAAATAATTGGATATAAAGTCCTCTGAAGAGTAGATTCGAAAAGACTCTTCCGCTGGATGGACTATACTGATAGTTTGTTTTTGGGTTTTATAAAGCTTCCTATAAAGAATTGTGTCGGAAGTGGTAATCGACCGTAATTGTCTCCACATTCCGGCACTTTTTAAGGAGAAGTCCCAATTTGTAGAATAAGTGAAGTTTGTAAGAGGCTATTATATATTTACAAGGGAGGATATTATGAGGAGAGGAACCTTTATAATTTCTTTAATTATCCTTTTGGGTATGTCTTTTCTGTTAACTCAAACTTATAACTTACCCAAGTCTTTAGTGCCCCATGTACCTGGGCCTGATTTCCTACCTCGTGTCTATATCAATTTAGGGATTATTCTTTGCTTAATACTTGTTGTCAAAACATATCGCTCACAGAGGGATGTAACAGTTTCGTTTCCTCGCCTGGGAATGCTTGGAGTCGGTTCTCTGATCATGGTTACTTATATTGTAATCATGAAGGTATTAGGTTATTTTCTTGCTACTTTCCTGTTTATTGGATCTCTGGTTAAGTTAATGAGGGGAAAGAATACTTCAGCCCTTCTTGTCTCAGCATTATTCGTTGTTTTCACATATATAGTCTTTTTACGCTTGTTTAGCCTGCCTCTACCGATGGGCATGTTATTCTAAGAGAGCGAGAATGAGAAGGAGGACAATTATTGTGCTAGATAACTTGTTACTCGGCTTTACTATACTCTTAACCTGGCAAAATCTTAGTGCTGTTATCATTGGCGTAAGTATCGGTATTATTATTGGGGCCTTGCCAGGACTCGGTCCCAGCATCGGAGTTGCCTTGTTGCTTCCATTTACCTTTGGCATGGATTCATCTACTGGTTTAATATTGTTAACCGCTCTTTATATGGGTGCAGAATATGGTGGGTCAATAAGCGCTATCTTAATAGGTACACCTGGAACAGCTGCTGCAGTTGTGACGGTTATTGATGGATATGCCTTAAATCAAAAAGGATTTCCTGGCAAGTCCTTGAGTACATCCCTTTATGCATCAACAGTAGGTGGTCTGATCAGTGTCTTATTTCTTGTTTTGCTATCGGTCCCGTTAGCAAAATTCGCCTTAAAATTTGGACCACCTGAATATTTTGCCTTAGGTTTTTTTGGATTAGCTATTATTTCTAGTTTAAGTGGTAAATCCCTAGCTAAGGGATTAATAATGGCTATAGTGGGTCTTGTTATCACTACCGTAGGGATTGACCCTATAAGCGGAGCACCGCGGTTTACCTTTGGACGCATGGAGTTGCTGGAGGGAATACCCTTTCTGCCTGCGTTAATTGGTCTGTTTGCAATTTCTGAAGTATTTACTATGTTAGAGGAAATGTTGGGCGGCACCAAGGTTACCAGGAAAATATCGGGTTCCTTAATTTCTTGGAAAGAAATTAAGTCCCTTATCCCCACTGTTTTAAGAGGCGCTACTGTTGGCACTTTTGTTGGTTCTATTCCAGGGGCCGGGGGCAATATAGCCAGTTGGATCTCCTATGACCTAGAGAAGAGATTTTCTAAGCATCCTGAAGAGTTTGGTAAAGGATCCATGGCAGGGATAGCTGCCCCAGAATCAAGTAATAACGCCTCGGTTGGTGGTGCCCTCATACCTCTTTTATCTTTAGGAGTACCCGGTTCACCAACTACTGCCATATTAATTGGAGCGTTAATAATGCATGGTTTGCAACCAGGCCCGCGACTCTTTGTCACAAATCCTGATGTTGTATACAGTTTATTTGCTAGCTTATTCCTTGCTTGTATTGTTATGCTATTCGTAGGTCTTTCCTTTACTCCACTTTGGATAAAGATTCTCGAGTTACCCATGTCTACAATGGCTCCCGTCGTTTTCGCCCTCAGTGTGATCGGTGCTTTTAGTGTGAGAAGCATGATTTTTGACGTGGTATTAGCATTTATATTTGGAGTATTCGGTTATATCTTAAAAAAATATGGCTTTCCTTTAGCACCCATTGTTCTGGCAATGGTGTTAGGTTTTATGGTAGAAGCCAATTTCCGTCGTGCCATGCTCCTATCTAGAGGAGATCTAATGATTTTCATTACCAGACCGCTTTGTGTTGCTTTGCTTATCTTAGCGCTACTTTCGTTTATGGTTCCAATTTACAAGGAATGGAAAGCAAATAGAGTACAATTAAGTTCGCAAAAGTAAAAATAGAAAAGCCATCGGTAACTCCGAAAAGGTAAGTGCTGAGCAAACTAAAAAGGAGTTGTAAACCATAGCTTACCAAAACGCTACCTTCCCTTTTGAAAAAATGCTAACGAATTTGTGACGATGAAGATCTATGCAGGCAATTTTGAAATGGCTCTATGAAAAGTTGATGGAGACAGAAGTGGATGCAAAGCTGGGCGTTGAAAAATCAGAACGTTCCACTGAGCGTCAAGGGTATCGATCTGGATATCGTGTTTGTCGTTTTGACTGCATGGTAACCTTGTATTTGATGGTTCCGAAAATGCGAAATGGCGGCTATATCCCTTTTTGGTAGAGGCTAAGAAACTCTCTGAATCGGCCTTGATGAATGTAATTCAAGAAGCCTATTTCAATGGGGAATCCGCCCGGAAAATAGAGTAATCACCATGTCTTTGGGCATTGAATCCATGTAAAGAAGTCAGGTACCCTTCATCGCCAAAGAACTGAACGAACAGGTTGAGACATTTCGTATTCGAAGACTTGATAAAATCTATCCGGTACTATGAATTGATGCTTTTTATAAGAAAATCCGCGATAATCGAAGGGTCAAGAACATGGCGGTACTAATTGTAACCGGAATTGACTTAGAAGGTAAACAAGATATTCTTGCTGTCGAACCGATGCAAGAAGAGTCCAGTTACCTACACCAATCTCTTTGGAACTTTGAAATCACGAAGACTAGAGAAGGGATGGTTGGTGGTATCAGATGCCCACAAAGGGTTAATAAAAGCCGTTTGAGAGTCCTTTGTCGGATGCTTCTGGCAACGATGCAATGTTCATTTTAGGCGGAATATTCTGGCTCATATATCCGGTCGAGATAAGCAAGCTTTTGCTAATAAACTGAAACAAATATGGCTTCAACCAGACTATGGCAGTGCTAAGAAATTTGCTAATTTCCTAATGGATGATTTTGAGTCCAAATATCCCGAGGCCATAAAGACACTGGAGGAAGGGTTAGAAGACTCATTACAGTTTTTCAGCTTTGCAGAGATTGATTAGAGGAAGATCGCTTCAACCAACCTACTGGAAAGACTCAACCGAGTAGTTCGCAGAAGAACTAGGGTGGTTGGGATATACCCAAGTATGGTTTCCTACATTCGACCGGTGACCAGTTACTTTATTGAATATAGTGAAGACTGGCGTAGCGGTCGATCCTATAGCGGAAGGCAAATGGCTGAACAGAGAAAGGAGATTATTTTAACTTATGAAAATAAAATTAAGTGTTCCCTATGGTAAAGAAGAAATAACCTTTGAATTATCTAAAGAGAATATACTAGACTACGCTGCTTCAGTTAAGCAGGAAATTTACCCAACCCCTGAAGCTATTGTTAAAGAAGCACTAGAAAACCCCATTGGACAAAAGCATCTGCATCATCTGGCTGCCGGGTGTAAAACTGTTGCAATCATAATTAGTGACTATACCCGGCCTACACCGACCGCTTTTCTCCTTCCTTATGTTCTGGAGGAACTTTTTCAGGGGGGCATAAGTTTAGAGAATATAACGATAGTTTCTGCTTCGGGACTGCATGCCCCTAATTCTGAAGCGGACTTAGAAAGAGCGTTGGGTCAATATTACGGGAAAATATCAGTGATTTGTCATGATGCTTCTGATAATATGCATCTTACCTATTTGGGAGAGTCCACTCGAGGAACCCCAATATATATTAACAGTTCTGTTGTAAACGCTGACCTGAAAATTTCTATTGGAGGGATTGAACCCCATCATAGCGCTGGATGGTCCGGTGGTGCCAAAAATGTTCTGCCTGGAGTAGCAGGAAGAAAAACGATCTTGTTCCACCACGCCCGGGCTCATGAACCTGGCGTAGAATTAGGCAGAATTAAAGGTAATCCCTTTAGGGAAGATTTGGATGAAGTAGGGGTAATAGTAGGCCTTGATTTTATTTTAAATGTTATTCTTAATGATAAAAAACAAATAATTGCGGCATTTACCGGCGATTTAATTAAGGCTCACCAGACAGGTGTCGAAACGGTTAGAAAGATGTTAACAACCAAAACGGGAGAGCACCCCGATATTGTTATTGTAACCCCCGGTGGATCCCCTCGAGATCTTAACTTTTGGCAATGCGAAGGAAAGGCACTGACTAGAATTCGCCACGTGGTGAAACACGGCGGAGTGGTAATCCTTGTAGCTCAGGGAACGGAAGGAATCGGTAATAAAGAATTTGCGGAAATCCTAGAAAACAATAGCATAGAAGAGATACGACAACGTTTTGAGCAGGAAGAATTCTCGGTTGCCCTCAATAAGGGTTTCAGACTTGTTCAGTTATTGGATAAAGCCAGTTTATTTATTGTTTCTGAGGGATTGAAAAAGGAGATGTTCCCCAAATTGCCAGTTGAAGTATTTAGGGATATAGACAAAGCTCTTAATAAAGCTCTTAATATCACTGGTAAATCATCTAAGGTGTTGGTAGTTCCTAAGGCTCCGGCAGTAATAATTGAAATTGATTAGAGGTGATTTTCATGGGTAGCGCCTATAGCTATAATACTTTAAAAGATATAACCTTAAATATTTTACTTGAAGCTGGAGTTTCACAGGGTGATTCTAAAACCATCGCGGATTCATTACTGGAAGCAGAACTAAGAGGAGTCAAAACCCATGGTCTCATAAGATTAGAAACCTATTTAGACAGGATGGACAGGGGAGGCTTGAATAGGCACCCTATTGTAAAGGTGTTAATGGATTCCGGAGCGACAGCTCTTCTTGATGGTGATAATTGTTGTGGTCAAGTTGCAGGGAAAATAGGTATGTTAAAAGCCATAGCCAAAGCTGAGAAGTTTGGTATTGGTTTCGTGGGAGTGCGTAAGAGTAATCATTTTGGTATTGCTTCCTATTATTCCCTCATGGCAGCAGAAAGAAATATGATTGGCTTTGCCCTATCTAATGCCTCTCCACGTATGGCTCCCACTGGGGGAGCCAGCAGAGTTTTAGGTAACAACCCCTTTTCAGTAGCTTTTCCCGTAGAAAATGATAACCCTATCGCCGTTGACATGGCTGTGAGCGTAGTTGCAGCAGGAAAGATCCGTTTAGCTGCAGCAAAAAATGAAAAAATACCTATGGATTGGGCTTTGGACGAAGACGGAATTCCAACTGATGACCCTGATAAGGCTTTGAAGGGCTTCCTTCTCCCAATAGGAGGTCATAAGGGTTATGGCTTATCTTTATTGGTCGATCTATTAAGTGGCCTGTTAACTGGTTCAGCTTTTGGAAAATACGTCGGCAACATAGATCAACAAGAGTTGCCACAAAACGAGGGTCATATTTTCGGTGCTATTAAGATAGCTAATTTTATGGATAGGACGGAATACTGTGATAAGGTTATACAATATCTCAGCGATCTAAAAAGTGGTAAAAAAGCAGCCAATATTCAGCAAATCTTTGTTCCTGGTGAGATTGAAAATCGTAATAAGAACAAGGCTTTAGCTGATGGTATAATTTTATTTGAAGAAGTGGTAAATACTATGAATCGATTATGTGAGAAATATGGCTTAACCAAGTTATTATAACAAAGACAGAAATTAGGTGATTTCATGGAAACAAAGATTTTAAAACCCCTTCCCTTATTTACAATGGGTTATGATAAAATAAAAAGTTTAATTATTAATGGAACACTTATTCCAGGGCAACGTTTAACGGATAAGCAATTGTCCAATCTTTTGGGTATTAGCAGGACACCTGTAAGAGAAGCAGTTAGAATCCTGTGCCAGGAAGGTCTTTTAGTAGGGGAGGACGGGATACTAACTGTGTATGAACCTACCCCCAAGGATTTAGGAGAGATATATACCGTTCGGGCTTCTTTGGAGGGATTAGCTCTTTCTATTATTGTGGCACGGGGTATACATGAACAATTTGCTGACGAACTACAGGAATATGTTGATATTAGTTTGGCTGCAGAAAGAAGCAGAGATTATGACAGGGTTGCAGAATGTAACAGGAGAGTTCACAGCAGAATCATTGAAGCAAGTGAAAACCAGCTAATTGCTGAGCAAATGAAAACCATTAATGAAAAAATGCATCTTTTCCGTCGACTGTCATTAAAGCAGGATACACACGTTAAGATTTCTATTATAGAACATCAAGAATTGGTAAAGAAACTGCGCAAGGGAAATACACTAGAATGTAGATATTTATTAGAAAAACATATTATACACGCTGGTAATGGCTTGTTCTGGGAACTGATTAATGTTAGTGCTTTTAAAGATACTGGCTGTAAACCCATAGGTGATTATTTTGAAATGATGATTAAATTGTTCGATAATGACTTTTCAGGTACTCCATTGAAGTCAACTCAAATATAGGTGTGCCAAGCACCCTGAATTAGGTCAGGTTTAAACTGCGGATGAGAAAAAAGAAGGTAGGGTTTACCCTCGAATGCTGCTTCGATTCCACGAATGACCGAGGTTTTTTGAGGGCGGAAATGTAGCCCCGGATGCGGCAAAAGATTTGAGATCCTTGCATACTCCGAAATGAACCGTAAATTTTCTGCTGCACCTTCGTCATGCGAATATCCAGTTCAGCCTGGTTATTATCGAAAAGGATACGAAAATCGCACATAAAAGAGAGGGCGTCCAAACGATGTTTTCTCAAACGGTCCAGCAGAATCTTCGCTTTTCTTTTGGATGCCCTTGCTTCTTGACCGTCTCCGGCGGATTCGGATTCATTCGCGCATCCTCGGCTAGTCCAAACTCGATAATCCGCTCATGCCTTGGGACAAACGCCGCGATTTCCTCCAGATCGCGGTATCTGCCCTACCGTGTTTTTCGTGCACCTGCTGTTTAATCTGCTAACAGCGGATCAATCATTGCTTTGGCCCACTCTGGCCTTCCTGTTCGAAAAGAAACGTCAGTTTCCGCAGATGATGCCCATTGCACAGAGCGTGGAGGCACTGATCTCCCCAATAAGGCTTCCGGGCATTGCGCACGTCTGTGTATCCTGATCCACTTCGATGCTCACCATCGAAGATCATGCAGATGGTCTTCGATGGTGGCGGTTGAGTGCTCCACGTCTTTTTATCCTTTAAACGAATTGCCGCCGCCGGAGCTTTAAGCTTTCCCTAATATGAGACAATAGTGTGTGCGAAATGTAAGATTAAGGAGGCCCTGCTATGTTGGATATGTTCGATAGAGGTCCGATCTTATTGTGTGGTAGGGAATTCACTATCCAGGAACTTCAAGATATACGTGAAAAGGTGCGCATGTTCCCCCTTCTTAATTCGGTAGAAACTGTGCTTAACAATTTGCGAAAATTTAAATTGGGCTGCTCCGAATGGTCGGTATAAGATCGATGGTTGCCGTCAACTCTTGATTAAATTAGAGGCACAAGGTGCGCTGAGATTGCCGGACTTGAGGAAAACCATCCCAGGTAACAAAACAGTCATTCCTAGAGTGTCACCGACGCAGGTAGCAAAGTGATCGGTGGAATTTCTCCTGGCAAGGGAGGATAAGAAGTCCACGGTGTTCCTATTTATAACACGGTGGAAGAAGCCATGATGGCTGAAAAAGCCGAGGTATCCGTGATCTTTGTACCGGCAAAACAAGTCAAAGATTGCGCCTTCGAGGCCATCGACGCCGGCATCAAAATCCTCGTAATTATTACTGAGCATGTACCGTTACATGATGCCATGGAAATTATGGCCTTTGCGGAAATGAAACAAGTGCAAATCATTGGTCCAAACACCTTTGGTCTGATATCGCCGGGCAAATCAAAGATAGGGATTATGCCGAACAGTATTTTCATCCCCGGTTCAGTAGGAGTCGTAGCACGGAGTGGGACTCTCAGCTATGAAATTGTTTCCCAGTTAACCAATGCCGGGATTGGTCAGTCGACGGTGGTCGGGTTAGGGGGAGACCGAGTCGTCGGATTATCCTTTATTGATGTGTTGACTCAATTCGAAGCAGATCCGGAAACATTGGCAGTTGTTTTGGTGGGGGAAATCGGCGGTAATGCCGAAGAAGAAGCATCCCTTTACATTAAAACGATGAGTAAACCCGTGATCGCCTTCTTAGCAGGCAAAAGCGCTCCTCCAGGCAAGAGAATGGGCCATGCCGGAGCCATCATTGAACGCGGCAAAGGAACCTATGCCAGCAAAGTCGTCGCCTTGAAGGCAGCAGGAGCCTATGTAGCGTCACTACCCTGGGAAGTGAGTGATCTCGTTAAAAAAGCGTTGACTGAGAAACGTGAAGCATAAGGAGATGTTTAGGTTTTGGTACTAGCAATACAGACTGCTACAGTATTAGTCAGTCAGGATTGGTGTAAGAAGTGTGGAATATGTATCGCCTTTTGTCCCAAAAAAGTGCTAGAAAGTGATGAACTAGGGAGAGTTGTGGTTGCCAAACCCGAGCAGTGCATAGCCTGTAAGATTTGTGAACGGCTTTGCCCCGACTTTGCCATCAATATTGAGGTGACAAGCGATGACTAAAGCAAGATTAATGCAAGGCAATGAAGCCGTAGCCGAAGGGGCACTGGCGGCCGGGGTTCGCTTCTATGCAGGCTATCCGATCACTCCTTCGACAGAAATTGCTGAAATAATGGCCGAGAAACTGCCGTTTATCGGCGGAACCTTTGTCCAAATGGAAGATGAAATAGGAAGCATGGCGGCCATCATCGGGGCCTCCTTAACCGGACTGAAAACCCTGACCGCAACCAGTGGACCAGGATTTTCACTTAAACAGGAAAATCTGGGCTATGCCATCGCGACGGAAGTTCCTTGCGTCGTGGTCAATGTGCAACGAGGAGGACCCAGCACCGGATTACCAACCTCCCCCGCTCAAGCGGACGTGATGCAAGCTCGCTGGGGCACGCATGGGGACCATCCGATCATAGCCTTAACGCCCTCCTCAGTGCAGGAATGTTATGAACTGGCCGTCGTAGCCTTTAACTTTTCCGAAGAGTTCCGCATTCCTGTCATATTACTAATGGATGAAGTGATCGGCCATTTGCGGGAAAAAGTCGTCTTACCTCAAGAGTTAACCATTGTTGACCGGAAAAAGCCGGCTGTACCCCCGAGTCAATATATCCCCTATGAAAATGATGAGAGTATGATCCCAGCCATGGCCAGCTTTGGCGACGGTTACCGCTACCATGTAACCGGGTTAACGCATAATGAAAAGGGCTTGCCCACTGGGAATCCGGAAATAACCAAAAAGTTTATGGAACGTTTAACCCAGAAGCTAGATCCTTATTTAGATCGGATCCAATTAGTCGAAGAAGTACAGCTGGACGATGCAGAACTGATCGTCGTAGCCTACGGCTGTACGGCCCGCTCAGCCTTAGAGGCAGTGCAGATGGCTCGCAGCGTTGGCCTAAAGGTGGGACTCTTTCGCCCCATTACGATTTGGCCCTTTCCACAAAAACAACTCGAGAAGTATACTGGCCGAAAGTACTTAGTCGCCGAGATGAACTGTGGCCAATTAGTGGGCGAAGTCGAAAGGCTCTTTGGCTATAAAGCCGTCGAACGCCTGAACCGCATTGATGGAGAACTCATCACTCCCAAGGAAGTTTTGGACAAAATTCGGGAGGTAATACAACATGTTTAGTGATATTGCCCAATATTTTCGGACCGAAACATTACCGCATATGTGGTGCCCAGGGTGTGGGAACGGAACCATCACCTCAGCCATCATTCGGGCGATCAAAACATTGCAGCTTGACCAAAATAAAGTAATCTTTGTCTCAGGAATAGGCTGTTCCTCACGTATGCCGGGCTACTTAGACTTTAACACCATCCATACGACCCATGGCAGAGCATTGCCCTTCGCCACGGGCATCAAAGCAGCTCGCCCAGAGTTAGATGTCTTCGTGATCATGGGAGATGGAGACTCCTCGGCCATTGGGGGTAATCATTTAATTCATGCCGCCAGGCGCAATATAGATCTCACAGCCATAGTAATAAATAATAGCATTTACGGTATGACCGGTGGTCAAACCTCCCCCCTAACCCCCCATGACAAAAAGGGAACAACCTCTCCCTTTGGCAACCTAGAGAGACCCTTTCAAATTCTAGAGCTGGTTAAAGCAGCGGGTGCCACGTATGGAGCGAGAGCCACAGCGTACCATAATCAACTCCTCACGAAATTAGTGATCGATGCCTATAACAATCCGGGATTTTCGCTCGTAGAAGCCATATCCCAGTGTCCTGTATCCTATGGACGGCGCAATAAATTTAAAACCCCAGCGGATATGCTGCTCTGGCAAAAGGACCACGCCTTCAAAGCAGGGCAACAGGCTGCCCGCGAAGACGATTTCCAGATCGGGGAGATCTTTAAAGGACAAGCGCCGGAGTATACGCAAGAATACGAGAAACTAAGACAGAGATTAAGGGAGGGCAGCCACAATGGCTAAACAAGAATTTCTGTTAACTGGAACGGGCGGACAAGGCTTGATCTTAGCGGCGATCATGTTGGCAGAGGCAGGCATAAATGCCGGCCAAAATGTTGCTCAGAGTCAAAGCTATGGTCCCGAAGCCAGGGGAGGTGCCAGCCGGGCTGAAGTGATCATCGGCGACGAAGCGATTCCTTACCCAAAAGTTGAAAAACCGGACTTTGTCCTAACCCTCAGTCAAGAAGCCTATAAAAAGTACGGCTTGCAGCTGACAGAAGAAGCCATCCTGATTGTGGATAATACCCAAGTGACGGAAGTAAAACCGCGCAGTAAGAATTACTATTCGTTGCCGATCACTAAAACAGCCCGCACCCAATTTGGTTCCGAACAAAGTGCCAATGTCGTGGCCTTGGGAGTCGTGGCTTCCTTAAGTGGACAAATTCCTTGGGAGAATGTCAAAGAGGCAGTCGAGCGACGGGCCCCGAAAGGGACAGCGGAACGAAATATCAAAGCCCTGGAATTAGGGTGGCAAATGGGCTTGGAAACTGGGAAGGTGATGAGCAGTGGCAGAATTAACGAAGTGGGACTGGACCAAGCTTGATTTAACCAGCTTAACAGAAAGCCTAGCGACTGTTTTATTAGAAGAATGGGGCGGGCCGAGAAGTCCCCTTGCTCTGAAATATATTAATGAAACCATTATCCCAGATCTCGTTCATTGTTTCTGCAATAATGCGGACTTACTGACCAATACAACCTTTGCCGAGATTATCCAATGGAAACTAAAAAACCAGTTTGCGAACCCGTCCGCAGTCGTCGTAGATTTAGCGAAAGACTTACTAGAACCAGCGCAACGGATTATTAACCGTCCGCAAATTACTGATCCCAAAGAACCGTGGCGTCGAATTTTTCGTCTCTGGATTGGGGATGAATCCCTGCCCAATATCGCAGACCGGACGGGCTATCCGTTAGATTATCTGGATTTACTGGTCCTACGCTTAAAAAAACTTAAGGCGTTTACGGTAAATACCAGAGCAAGCCTCTTAGAATGCCAACAGTACACTGAGTTGAGAGAATTGGGCTTCGAACAACTCAGTTTCCTCTACCAATTCCAAGCTGCTGTCACAGGAGAACCCTTATATAAGGAACGTTTAATCTTGGAGCAAGTGATTTGGGACCTAGGGATGCCTTTACAGGTTCAGGATTTAGTGGCTCTGCTTGAAATTATTCATACTCATGAAGGCGATATGGATGAGTATGAATTAGTATCTGCCATGAGTGAGGCTGCCGGAATGTGGGGAGCCGGAATTGGGGCCTCGGGTGGCGACCAACGAGTTAACCTGTTTTCGTGCGTCATAGATGGACTGATTTCACTTCATTATATTCAAAAGAACAAAGCTGGAAAATTAACCCTTAGTGAAAAAAGCGCTCGAACAATTGCTGGCTATTTGCTCCCCAAACTTGGGGAACAGCTGAAGAGAGCTATTGCAATTCGTGATATTAAATTAGCCGAAGGAATTCTGCTGGGTCAAAATGAGGAAGTTTTGATTCGGTTGATTGATTGGACTGTGCGTGAGCTCAACCAGGATCAAGCCTTTGAAGTCCTGAACGGTATCTATCAAAAGGTTAGCAGACGGGTCGATATCTACGTACTCAAGGTGTTTGCTAACTTTCCTCTGACGTTTGATTTTCTTATCAAATGCTTAGCTAACAATGATAGCTTGATCCGAGCTAGAGCCTGCGAGTCCTTAGGACATATAGGAAACAAAGTAGCAATTTTTTCGTTAATCCAATTGCTGCGCGATCCAGTGGTTGGGGTCAGGGAAATGACGGCCCAAGCACTTGGGGATATGGGAGCTGTGGCAGCGGTTAAAGAATTATCAAGAGTTGCCGAGGATTACGGAGAATCAATTAATGTAAGAGAGCGTGCCCGGGTGGCGGTCCGAAGGATTGAAGGAGGATAAAGGAATAGAGGAATAGGGAGAGTGATGAAATTAACGCGACGATCGCTATTATTGTGTTTATCATTGTTTATGGCTTAATACTCACTGAAAAGGTTCATCGAGCTATAGCCGCGTTAATTGGGGGAATGCTGCTCATTCTTCTGGGGGTCCTAACCCAAGCAAAGGCAATAGAACATATTGATTGGAATACACTAGGACTCCTTGTCGGTATGATGATTGTCGTCGGTATTACGCGCCGAACAGGAATCTTTGAGTATCTAGGATTAAAGGCTGTCCGAGTGGCTAAGGGGGAACCGATTCGGATCCTGATTGCTTTGGCGACTGTGACGGCCCTGCTTTCAGCGTTACTGGATAATGTCACGACCGTTTTACTGATTATCCCAATCGTCTTTAGCATCACGGATAAACTGGATCTCGACCCCATGCCCTTTTTAATCAGTATCATATTTTCTAGTAATATTGGCGGGACGGCTACCTTAATTGGGGACCCCCCAAATATTATGATTGGGAGTCAAACTCATTTAGGGTTTATAGATTTTGCCGTGAACTTAGTTCCTGTGGTTCTAATGATCCATATCGCAACAATGGCTGTTTTTTACTTCTTATATCGACGTAAACTCCGAGTTTCAGAGGAGCTTAAAGCAGAGCTCACAAAACTTGATCCAATTGCGGCAATTAAAGATTATGGCCTATTGAAAAAAAGTTTGTCCGTCATTACG
>Ga0209386_1000467_pt1 | contig 20163 bp, 17 predicted proteins | sample NGEPertwo_FD_184510 | JGI IMG/M metagenome (GOLD analysis project Ga0209386, IMG submission 184510) | Arctic peat soil microbial communities from the Barrow Environmental Observatory site, Barrow, Alaska, USA - NGEE Permafrost154B-two... | ecosystem: Environmental > Terrestrial > Soil > Wetlands...
TCTTCCCGTTCCAGTTGTTCTTTGAGCCACTTCTCCCGTTCAGCCTTGAATTTTCGTCCGCGTTTTTTGGGTGATGGTTTGATTGGTGCCTCTTCATCCCTCTTTTTCTCAGGAAATGGATGACAAGTTTTTAAGTAACAGTTCCAATATCATGTATTCTTTAGCTGTCAGTTCCTACTGGAAAATTATTTATAGAAATACGCTTTGCACTTTTGACTACTTAGTATACACAACGAAAAGGCTTAGAAATGCAGCTTCTGCAATTCTAAGCCTTTTCCAACGAGTTATATATTTACGAGCCACGACAAATCTCTACTCTTTCTGCTTTCTAAACTGTATAGGGGTCATGCTATAACTTCCCTTAAACATCCTGTTAAAGTGCTCTACATTTTGGTATCCGACAGCATCAGCTATGCTTTCAACTGTCATGTTCCCATTCTTTAACAGTGTACGTGCTTTCGTCATTCTAATTTTTTTTACATTATTACCAAAAGTCATTCCTGACTTCACTTTGATATATTTTGATAAATATTGTTTGCTTAAATAAAATTCCTCTGATAAAACCTCCAAGGTAACAGTTTTATAATTTGCTTGGACATAGTTTAAAATTTCTAATATCTTCTCATCTTTTCCTTTTGAGATTCCCTTAATTTCTGGAAGCTGATTAACCGCAACGGTAAGTGCTGCAATGGATGCTTTAATAATATCCGAATCAAATCCTACGCCCCAGTAAAGTCTATCATGACAGATTATTCCGACATAGGCTACAGCACTGGATGAAGAACCACTTTCCAAAGCATGTTCTTCATATACTGACAGTTCATAGCTAACCCCGAAATACAGTTTAATGGCGTTACTGACAGCGTCTAATCGACCATTTCCATTTGCCTTTACAAATTCAGAAGTACCTGCATGATCAATCATAATTTCAGCGATTATTCCATCTATCTGTTTAAAATGCACTTCGCTAATCTGAAATATACGAGAATTATGGACATATTCATCTTCAAATATCTGATATATGAAGGATGGTGATAATTCTTTATGTTCGCGATCTGAAACACCTTTTATAAAATATCCCACTTCTTCTTTCATTTTTTCAGGAAGAGATAATTTGTAATTTTGTTTTAATATATAACTTACTCCGCCTTTACCAGACTGGCTATTAATACGAATTATATCAAATTCATAATTTCTTCCCACATCGTTGGGGTCAATCGGGAGATAAGGAACTGTCCACTTATCACATTCGTTGTCCTCTCTCCATTTCATTCCTTTTGCTATGGCGTCTTGGTGCGAACCTGAAAATGCAGTAAACACAAGTTCTCCTGAATACGGCTGTCGTTCGTATACACACATCCTTGTGATGCGTTCATATATTTTACATATTTCCGGCATATTACTGAAGTCAAGCAAAGGATCCACACCATGAGAATACATATTCATGGCAACAGTAATTATATCAACATTGCCCGTTCTTTCACCATTACCAAACAATGTACCTTCAACTCTATCAGCACCCGCTAAAATTCCAAGCTCTGCATCACATACAGCACCACCTCTGTCATTATGAGGATGAATGCTTAATACTACACAATTTCGGCTATTAATATTTTTACTTATATACTCAACCTGGCTTGCAAAAACGTGAGGCATTACATTTTCTACAGTCGTCGGGATGTTAATAATCACCTTATTCTCTTTCGTCGGCTGCCATATATCAATGACTGCATTACATACATCAAGTGCATAGTCAACTTCTGTTCCAGGAAAACTTTCAGGACTATATTCATAAGAAAAGTTTCCATCGGTTTCAGAGGAAAGTTGCTTTAATAATTTTGCGCCTTTCACAGCAATCGCTTTAATTTCTTCTTTGCTTTTTATAAATACTTGTTCACGCTGTGCTACGGATGTTGAATTATATAAATGAATAACAGCACGTGGAGCCCCCTTAACTGCTTCAAACGTCTTTTTAATAATATGTTCTCTCGCCTGTGTCAAAACCTGAATCGTTACATCATCAGGAATCATATTTTTTTCTATTAACGCTCTTAAAAAATTGTATTCTGTATCTGATGAAGCCGGAAATCCTACTTCAATTTCTTTAAAGCCAATATCTACAAGCAGCTGAAAAAACTCCAATTTTTCATCAATACTCATGGGCTCGATAAGTGCCTGGTTTCCATCCCGTAAATCGACGCTACACCATATAGGTGCCTTTTCAATATGATCTTTTTTTACCCAATCATAGGTTACTACAGGTGGCATAAAATTAGCTCTTTCATATTTTTCGTAATTTCTCATCATTAACTTCCTTCCGTCATATTCAGACTATAAATATCTATTGTGAATGTCCTTAGTTTGATAGGGCAGATTTTTTAGAGACATTTGTGGGACGAAGGAAGCGAAATATTTATTAAGGTTTACTTAGAAGCTCCAATGCGAGTTTATTATATTCCGTCGACTGTTTCACATCAGCCAACTGTTTTGTGAGATCATGTCTATAACTGCTATTTCTCTCTTTAATTAGAATAGCACTTTTATTTACACTATATAAGTGTTAAATTTAATCAGTTTCCTTGATATATTTTAACCTAATATATACTTTGGTTGTGGAATTATTTAAGATTATACAGAAATATCCCTCAGATTTTTGTACAAAATCTTAACCACGATATTATAAATATTATTATTACATAACATAACATAAACATAACATAATAATAATAATTATACATAACTATGTTATAATGCATTACGAACATATCTAAAGGAAAGGGCGTGGATATATTACAAATCGTGTTGTCTTCTTGGCTCATTGTTTCCTAAATCCTCAAGCAAAAATCCAAGGCTCGCCAGATATTACGAACTTAATTGAACAGATCCTTTCCACACTTCGGGAGCACAAGTGTGGAATTATTCAGTTGCCTTGTCCTGAGCTACTGCATGGTGGGTTGTCTCGCTGGGGACAAACTAAATTCCAATACGATTCCGTCTTCTTCCGACGTCATTGTGAAAAGCTTGCTGAAACTATTATTGACCAAGCTGAGGAATATCAACGCCATCAAGTACCTGTAGGTCCTATCATCGGAGTAGAAGGAAGTCCTTCTTGTGGGATAACCCTGACCTGTGATGGTCAGTGGGGTGGTGAACTTTCGGAAGACATTAAGTTAATAAACAAAATCCGACAAGTGCAACTCGTCAAAAGTCGAGGTGTTTTCATGGAGGTCTTACAGTCCGGTTTACGCCGTCGGTCTATCACTCTCGACGAGATTGGGATTGTAGAGTCCGATCCCAACGAGAGCTTACTTAAACTGAAAAATTATCTGATTAACCACAGATTATAGGGGGAAAGAATTATGAATAAGAAACTTGGCTTAACCATGGTTGCCACAGGTATTGTCATCAACATTATCGGGGGCTTAGTGGCTACAACTTTTAAAATTCCCATTTTCTTAGATAGTATTGGCACCATGTTGGCAGCGGTGACTTTGGGACCTTGGTTAGGAGCTTTGACGGGGTTGTTAAGCAACCTTTTCCTAGGACTGGCGACAGACCCTGTTAACATTCCATTTGGTTTAGTTAATGCCACAATTGGTCTAGTCGTTGGTTATTTAGCAAAAAAACGTGGATTCACAGACTATATTACTCCCTTATTGGCAGGTATTATTTTAGCTTTTGTCGCTCCAATCATTGGTACTCCGATCGCTGTTTATTTATTTGGTGGAGTTACTGGAGGCGGAGTAGACATACTCTATGCAATTTTATTGAAATCAGGAAACGAAATTTTCGCCAGTGCCTTTCTAGCGCGTATTCCAGCTAATCTAGTTGATAAACTTCTAAGCGCCTATTTGGTCATGGCTATTATTCGTAATTTGCCTCAAAGCATGAAAGGTATTAGTAAGGGACCTAATGCGGGCGTATAGACAAAGACTACCTAATATCAACATAGGAGCACAAGCTATTCTAATGATGCTTGTGCTCCTATCTATACTATTTCTGCATACCTGGTCTGTTCTACTTATTTTCATACTATTATCATTGCTGATAGCAACTTATCTCGGCCTACTGATCCCCTTGCTTAAGCGCTTACTTCCGATACTATATTTGGGGACCTTCATGATCTTACTCCACGCTTTAGTAAATCCTCATAATCAGCACTTTATATCTATCTTTGGAGTTGAAGGGTTCAACTATGGGCTCATCACGGCTTTGCGTTTGCTTGCAATTGTGACAGTGACTCAGATTTTCATGCTTTCAAACCCTCTGAGGACTATCATATCTGCGTTAAGTTGGATACATCCTGACCTTGGCATTGTACTTGGGCTGGTCCTTTCAATTTTGCCAGTCATGCGTGAACAGATGGAAGTTACCTTAAATGTCCAGAGAGCTCGAGGCTTGAGGATCGGTAAATATCCTTGGCAACGAATGCAAGCGTTCCTCGTAGTGATGATACCCATCATCATTAAATCTCTAATTAGAGCCCAGATAATGGCTCAACTTCTTCACGTGCGTGGCTACAACTCCAAACGAGAGAAAAGGCGAATCGACTGGAATTATACAGACAAACTAGTTATAGCCTGTGGCCTCTGTTTTTTGTTGATCCTTGTAGGGTTCGGTAGGTAAAGCGATAATCTTTAAACTTGTAGAAAAAAGGTGAACAAGTTGTCAAGTATCACTATTAGAAATTTCAGCTTTACGTATGATGAAGCGGCTACTCCAGCCCTGAATACGATTAATTTCAGCGCGCCTTCAGGGCAAATCATCCTAATAAGCGGAAAAAACGGTAGTGGTAAGTCCACTTTGTTAGCCTGCTTATCAGGGATTATACCTGAACTAACTCCAGGAAAACTTGAGGGCCAAATCTTATTTGGCGATAACTCTGATTCGAAACTCCCAAAAGATAATCCAACCTTTGGCGTCTTATTACAGGATTCTGACGTCTATCTTTTGGAAGAAGTTTATGAAGAGTTAGCCTTTTCTCTGCAAAATTCTGGCATAAATGGACCAGATTTAGACCTGCGCATTGAAAATGTTACATCAACCCTGGGGCTCAGTGGTTTCCTACAACGCAAACTAAGGTCTCTTTCTGGTGGAGAGAGGCAAAAGGTAGCGATTGGAAGTGCGTTAATATGTGACGCACCGATTTTGCTCCTAGATGAACCCGTTGAGCAGTTAGATCCTTTGTCGGCCTACAACATATTTCACACCTTAAGAGAACTTGCCGATCAGGGTAAATTAATTTTAGTGTGCATGCACAACCCTCTGATAGCAGCGCCTTGGGCCGATAGACTAGTAATCATACGTGACGGTGAGCTGTTTAAAGAAGATCTAATGACCTTGGAGGTCACGCCGATTCAAGTTAATCAGACAATAGAATCCTTTGTTAATCATGGTGCTTCAATAGAGCCTCAAATAAGTATTAATGAATACCCTGTTCTTGAAGTGCAAAATCTCACCTATCGTTATGATGAGCAAAGTGGCATAGAAGATATAAACCTCAAGATAAATAAACAAGAAATCCTTGCACTCATTGGCCCGAACGGCTCAGGAAAATCCACTTTAGTTAAACATTTTATTGGACTACTACGACCGCAAGCTGGAAAGGTCTTTGTCAGTGGCGTCGACACAGAAAACATACCGACTTGGGAGCTGGCCAAGGAAGTTGGAATTTTGTTTCAAAACCCAGATGACCAAATCTTTAAGGCAACAGTTCTTGAGGAAATTGCTTGGAGTCTTATTGCTCGCGGGCTACCAAAAAAAGAAGCTTTAGATAAGGCCCGAAAAATAGCCACAGATTTCGAGTTGGAACCTATGGTCAATAAACATCCCCATGATCTTAGCCGTTCCTTACGTCAGTTGGTCGCGCTAGTTTCCGTTTTAATTACGAATCCAAAAATTCTTATACTTGATGAACCCACTAAAATGATGGATTCCGAGCTTGTAAAGAAAGTTATGGATTGGTTGCTAGAGTACCGTAACCAAGGTGGAACTATTCTAATAATAACCCATGATATGACTTTAGTTAACAAGTATACGGATAGAGTAGCCATCCTAGAGAGAGGCCGTCTGACCAACAATAGCGTTTGAAACAGGGCCTAAATAACTTTTACCCCTAAAATTTGTACTAGATCAACAGCTTGCATGGCGTTTATCTTTACACCCTTAAGTTCACTGAACGTATCAGATAACGTAATGCCATCGATGATACAATCTGATAGGTCAATGCCTTTAAGTGAAGTTTTAAAGAAATCCGCACTATGAAAATCAACTGCTTTTAGCTTGAGCTTTTTGAACTTTGCCTCTGATAGAAACGCTTCTTTAAAATTACAATCACTAATCATACAGCTATCCCAAACTGATATTGAGCAATTTACGTAACGGAATGAACAATTAGATAACACGACTTCTTTAAAACAACTTTGGCTAAAGTTACTTCCAGTGCCTTTACATTCTATTATTTTTGAATTCTTCCAATAGCTATTTTCAAAGATACAATTTGCAAAATCGGAATTTATAAAAGCTACCTCATAAAAGCTAGTACGTGAAAAATTACAATTAATAAATTGACATTTATCAAACTGTACCGACTTAAATTCAATCTTTGAGAGATCAGCATCCCTAAGAACATCATTTTCAAAGCTCATATTTTGAATATAGTTATCATCTAATCTTGCCTCTGAAATCATTTTTTCCAACATATAATTTCCTCTCATATCTTTATTTTGCTAATAATAGAATTTATCAAATTTTAAAACACGAATATATGCTAAGTTCATAAACTCTACAACTATCCTAACATAGGGGGTTTATTAAAGAAAATGTTGAAATATCAGATCAAACATGTTATTATTATACCCACCGGGGGTATACGGGGTTAAGCTTCATAAAAATCCTTGCAATGCGAGTACCCTTGCCAGAACGCTTATAATACATATTTGAAAGGATGATTACCATGCGAAAAGGAAAATTAATGCCCTTCTTGTCCGTACTCATGATTGCCGGCCTTATTGTTACGGGTTGCGGCCAAGCGCAGACAACTGCTACCACTTCGTCAAATAAACCAGCAGCCTCAATTGCTCCTGTTGAGGATTCAGTCAAATCAGTTAAAACGGGACTCGAAACATATTTCAATGACATTGGCACTAAGGTTACAAATTCCTATAAAATCTCTGAGAAAGATCTTAAGGACGGTCTTGATAATACCCCTGATCAATACGTAGTGTTAGATCTTCGTAAAGCAGACGCTTATGCTCAAGGTCATATTAAGGGTGCCATTAACGTTCCTTACGGCGCAGAGATCGCCAAAAACTTTGATAGCATTCGTGCACTTGCCAAAGATAAAACGTTAATCGTTGCTTGCTATACCGGACAAACCGGTGGGCAAACAGATTCCCTTCTCAACGTTGCTGGTATTAAGACTCTTTCTTTAAACGCGGGCATGGGTGGCAGTAGTGTTGGCTTTGACACCCGAGGCTGGTTAGGGCAGAAGTACCCGACTGTAACAGAACCAACAGTCATGCCGACGGCTCCACTGGTTGCTAGTGAAAACAAAGCAATTGATTTGGCAGTCCAGAAGTATTTTAACGAATTACCGGCGGATTCCTATAAAATTGATCTCCCAGTTATGAAAGAGGTCCTCGCTAAAGAGGCTGATAAGTACTATATTGTTGATGTTCGAAAAGCGGAAGATTTCGCTAAAGGCCACATGAAGGGCGCAGAAAACATTCCCTACGGTCCAGAAATTGCGAAAAACCTTGATTCTATTAAAGCTAAAAGCGTTGGCAAAACGGTCGTTGTGTATTGTTATACCGGTCAAACAGGCGGCCAAGTAGATTCCTTGCTTAATATCTTTGGAATCACCACAAAGAGCCTGAATTTCGGATTCGGCATGGATGGCTTTAACAAAGGTTGGAGTGCTGACAAATCTTACGAAGTCGTACAATAAGTCTGAATAACCATTAAAGAGCTATGTAAATCATATTTACCAATTCCATCCCTCCTCCTAGCCGTTAAAAAACAATAAGAGGTCAGTTCAATGCTCATGCTATATGAGCGCAGAACTGACCTCCTTTATTTTGGCCGGTCAATATCTTCTTAACTTAAGTCACTGGCTCACCATAAATTGGCACGACTCTCGACCAACCTTTCAGTTTTCCATACTTCAGATATTTATCGTAATACTCTACCTCTGCAGAAAGCTGTTCGTACCATAGCTTACGCAGTGTGTCGTTCCTAATCGTCTCAATAATGGCTCTAACATGAGTATCTAAGGCCGTTAATTCCGAGCCTAAAATATTACGGTACATAAACTCATCCTTGATTGTTTCAGGATCAATCGGAGCCGTCACGGGTAGTGTTGGTCTGTTCGGCAGCGGTACATTAAGCTTTAACGCTAACTGCTCAAGGTGTTTCACTTGCTTGTTGAAAATATATAGCCCATGGTCAAGCATTAGTTTGAATTCAGCATCATGAGCAAAACTAGAGAATATACCTAGGAGTTCGATTTGTTCATATCTCATATTAATATGATCCCATATATGAAACGCCTCGGAAGTTGAAAGCGCTTCTTGTTCATGGGGCTTAGCAGTCTTGTAAACAGGGTATGTATCTTCCCAGCCTTTCAATTTACCAAACTTATAAAGGGTATCAAAATCATTCATATGAATGTTTAAAGCTTCTATGAAGAATTCTCTTAATTCATCATTGGTATTGGTCGAAGTCACTGCATGGTTCAGAGACATCAGATGGGCTATGAGGTCATGGAATATCGTTTTATAAATATAATCATCCGTAAGATCATTAATACTAGTTGCAAACTGGACGTCCAGCGGAGGTCTGTTGGGCATGATGATACGATATCTTTGTCCTAATTCCTCTAAAATAGCAATATTTTTTTCGGATTGTTTCATAAAATCGTCTAGGATTGTTTGCCAACCTACATCATGTACAAAGTTCTTAAATAATTGAATCGTTTGAGTGCTAAGATATCTTGCTCTTAAAAGGTTATATATATTGAAGGCCTCCTGGATATCGATACGTTCTTGGTTGGCGTTAACTTTTTTGAATATTGATATTAAATCCAAGTCCTTCACTCCTCAATCGTAAATACTCTGATTAGTATAAGTAAAACAGCTTTTGCTTATACCTTGAGTAAATGGAGAATGAAAGCTGGAAAATGGAGTTGAATAAATTCGTCAAGTTGGTAGATACAACATAAAAAGAGACTGCCTGTTCCAGAAAGGTTTCTAAGACCTTTCAAGAACGGCCCCAACGAGTTAAACAAGACTCGTTGAAACTTGGAAATCTCTGTTACCTGCCTAAAAATGGCTGTTAATTCATGAGATAATGTTCATATCTTCACTCAAAAACTAAACCTCTCCAGTACCCTTCATCAACCGCTTCAACCTCTTTAGCTGGGTGCCACATAATTGCTTCTGCTTTAATCTTTCTCGCCTCTTTAACCGCTTCTGCTTTAATCATTGTCGCTTCTTTAACCGCTTTCGCTTTTATCTGTGTCGCCTCTTTAATCGCTTTCGCTTTAATCTCTGTTGCCTCGTTAATCGCTTCCGCATTGACATTATCAATAGTGGATTTTAACATTAATACCACTTCCTTTAATTTATTGCACCTTCAACCTGTGTATAAGTAAACCTTAATACTTTTTTTCACAAGTGTCAATATTTTTTATTTATCTTCTAACATTGCGATGTCTGTTTTGTCTCCGTTGACAGGAGGCAGCAGACCCCTCCTAAACAGGACATCCCACTTCCCTGCTGCAGCAAGGTTCTGCGTGGATTAGGACATGGGTACCATGTAGTTATTACCATATTATTGCTTTAAGAAACATGGTGGTTTTGAAGTGAGCACCGGTTTATTCAATGCAAAGCTTAAAAGCCGAATATAGATTATTTTCCGGTCCGATACAGCTAAGCATATCTTTCCTAGGATTTTTATCTACAATGGGTTAATAGGAAAGCTACCAGTTTACAGGGCTGCAATGTGGATATTTAAACTGGAAGATGAGAGGCTTCTTGAAGAAATAAAGTCATCAACTTACAAGAGGTTATCCGTCGAAAAGGGAGAGCAACGATGCAACGATGCAACGATGCTCTCCCTTTTCAGGATGAAAACAGTCTTGTCAAAATGGACAAGCTATGTGAAAAACTCAATATGAACCGCGCCCAGGTGTTGCGTTTGCTGTTCTCCGGAAACGTTTAATGTGTACAGTTTGTTTTCGATGCCTTGGTAAGCATCGAAAACGGTTTATTTGGTGGATCGCACGACATATAAAAGGGCGCCCTCACATGAGAACGCCGAAGGTTTATTTAAGAAGCTCAACTCAATGAAGACATAGAGTTGTAAATTATTTTCAATTTCCTGACCTACTTTAGCCATGGAACAAATAATAATTCACAACTTTTACTTAACTATATCAATTCCTTGGCATTTGCCTAGATCCTATTATATGCAAGTCATTGAGTTTAAGTACCAGGTTTCAAATATTTAAAGGCTCAAGAGAGTTTCATTGATATTATATGATGCTACTATTATTACAATGAATGCCGGCATAGAACTACCCCAGCGGGGATATTAAGTTCACAATTTTGGAGGAACTTTCAGGAACGGGGAAAGATATAAAGAAGGTTGTTCCCTTAGGACTAGAATCGATAGCTATCTTGGCGTTATGAGATTCTGAAATTCTGTAGCATATTGCCAGTCCCAAACCTGTACCACTATCCTTCGTCGTAAAAAAGGGTGTTCCTAGCTTATGAAGAGCTTCTGTAGGAATACCACATCCCTCATCTGATATTGCCAACACCACCTTGCCATGCTCCATATAACTTTTAACCTTTAGACAACCTCTTTCAGGCATCGCCTCTAGTCCATTGCGAGTTAAATTAAGGATCATTTGGGTAATTTCATGTTTATCTAGGTCTACATTGGGTATCTCTCCCAGAATTAAATTTAGTTGTTTGTTTTGGGTGAAAGCGTCTGCTTCTAATAGCGGATGTAACTTACTTAGAAGGTCGTTAAGATCTTGGGATTTATGTTCAGTTCGTTTGGTTTTAGACAGTGAGAGGAATTGCGTGATAATCGCGTTAGCTCGATCCAGTTCCGAAATCATCAGTTCGAAGGTCTCCTTCAGAGCTTCATGCGCAGGTCTTGACCCCAATAGTTGAAGGTAACCACGTACCGTAGTCATGGGGTTTCGAATTTCATGACCGATTCCCGCTGCCATTTCTCCCACAAGGCTTAATCGGTCTAGGCGTGCCATTTTTTCTTCGAACAGCCTTCGTTGGTGCTCGGTAATGAACTCAGCAGCCCGTTCTGCTTTCTCTTCCGCTTGAAACGCCAGTTCTTTATTAGCAATAACTAACTCAGCAGCTCGTTTGCATTTCTCTTTGCTTTGAAAGAGAAGCTCTTTATTAGCAATGATTAACTCAGCAGCCCGTTTGCATTTCTCTTTGGTTTGAAAGAGAAGCTCTTTATTAGCGATAATTAACTCAGCAGTCCGTTTATATTTCTCTTTGCCTTCAAAGGCAAGCTTTTTATTGGCATCAATTAACTCAGTCGCCATTTTTTCTTTCTCTTTGCTTTGTAAGAGAAGCTCTTTATTAGCAATAACTAACTCAGCAGCGCGGTCCGCCTTCTCATCTCTTTGAAAAGCAAGCTCTTTAATAAGGTTGAGGGGGTCGAGTCTGTAAAATTCCTTTTCTACCATCTTACGGCTTGTAATATCCTTAAAATAACAAGCCATTCCAGTTTCAGTTGGATGAGCCCTAACACTAAACCATTTATTACCTAAAGCTTCGGAAATCACTTCAAAACTAACCGACTTCTTTTCGTTCATGACTTCATGATAGTGTACTAGTGCTTTATCATTGATACAAAATACATCAGTAAGTTTCTTTTCCAACACCTCATCACGAGCTTTCCCGTAGGCTATTTCTGCAGCACGATTTATATAAGTGAATTGCCAGTTCCCATCGATGACAAAGAATCCCTCATGCATCTCCTCGATAATATCTACAACGAGGTGGTTGCTGCTAGCAAGGTCTTTCATTAATTTTTTGTTTTTGATACGTTGCTTTTCCTTTTCCATTTTTTTCATCTAGTATAAGTCTCACTCCTTTTTTGAGTATAAACAAACAAGACCTGTTTTTCTTTTTGAAATGACAATAAGTGACTTATATTAGTCTAACATTAAATTGTACAGAAAATTGTCATAATATAGTGTCTCAATTTAAGATCAGATACGACCGTATTTAGCCTTATATAGCTAAACAATAAGGTTACTATGCATTTGCGTTCTTTTCAAGAAAAGACAACTTTTGCAATACCATAGGTAGTTATAGTTACTTTATAGTTGAAATTCACTCACAAAGAAGGCGCTCATCTACAGATGAGCGCCTTCTGCCTAAGTTGAGAGTTCTTATTCTGGGATATAAGGATTGCTTATTCCGGTTTTCTGTTCCGTTACTATACAACCCCCTACTTTGAACGCTTTTCTATAATGAACCATAAACGAGGGTTTTTAGTACTGAATTCCTTAACGTAGGGTTTGTCGCTTTTGTTGGCAACGCCCCTATTGGTATGTTCAGTGCCGTTTAGAGTGGAGTCCTTCTTTGAGTGAAAGTAGAAAAAGATCTTCCGAACTCGGGCAAGCCCTCCTGTGGGCTTTACCCATTGTGTCTTGCCTACTCAGGTTAATTTTTCAAAGTACACTTCAGGTTGATTTCAGATTAGTCAATTATAGTTAACGTCAACGCATCCCACTTGAGGAGATGTGAGAGTCAAAGCGGATATAGAAACGCGCATAGAAGAGGAGAAGAAAGCATGTTTGAGATTACGACAACTTATCCAACCCCTTTATTGCAGGACTTTAAGAGGTTTATGGATAGCCTCAAGACGGAGGAAACAGTCTTATCTCCTAAAAAAAAGCATATGTCTAAGCAACTCTTATGGGGATTAAATCAACTTATGTTTTTTAAGACAGAAAATGCTAACCCAAAGCTTGATCAGCGATCATATCCCCTGTTGCATATGTTTTGTCATTTAGCGTTGGGTGGTAAATTGGTAGTTATGATGCCAAGTAAGGGCGGTAGATTTCATCTAAAGGTATCAGAACGCTACGAAGAATACTTAAAATTGACGATGACCGAGCAGTACTTCTTTCTTCTAGAAACACTTTGGGTGGATTCTGATTGGGAAGCTCTACAAAAAGTGACATATGGACGTATCCTAAATGTGCGCATTATATCCTCTGTTTGGCAAGAGTTAGCTTGTGTTAAAGCAGGAAAAACGTTAAATGTTAAAGGAACTAAGTTTTCTTGGCACAGCTGGTTATGGGATTGGGGATATTTTCTCTGGTACTTCACGTACTTTGGTTTTTGGCAGTTTACCCTCGATGAAGAGGCTCAGAACGAATCACGACGTAACATTGAGGCTAAAACCCTAACACCAACAGAATTCGGAGTAAATATAGCACCAATTTTGTATAAATACAGGGACTACCTAGACTGGAATCGAGCGAATATACGAAAGGGCGTCTTGACATCGCAAGTTGTCCTTGAAGGGCTGGAACCTATAATGCGGAGTATGGGTAAGATACCGCATGGTTTTATTGAATTGGCTCAAGCCCGGCAAGAAAGCTTAGAAGAACCGTTTTATAAGAAATTCGTCACTTTGGTTCCCATAGGTGAACTAATGCATACCCTTACTCGAAATCACTTGGATTTCACAGAAGGCACGTACTTATTCAAAGTATCTTTAAGTAGAGGGAAATGGCGAAGAATTGAAATGGCAGGAAAACATAATCTTCATCAATTGCATATAGCGATCCAAGAGGCTTTTGAATTCGACGATGATCACTTGTATAGCTTCTTTATGGATAATAAGAAATGGTCATATGATCGGTATGAGTCACCTAGCGATGAAGGGCCCCACTCTGACGAAGTTGCGATTGAGGAATTGGGATTATACCCAGGTAAAACCTTGCTTTATCTCTTCGATTTTGGTGATGAATGGGAGTTTAAGGTCGAAGTGGAGGAAATAAACTCCCATAAGCCGTTGCCTTTAATTCCTCAGATTGTTGGTAGGCGTGGTGAGGCACCGGAGCAATACGGGTATTAGTAATCGAATTGACACTTCCTACAGATGAATCTGGGGGATTAAACAGAAGTCTGCTAACCGATAGAATGACCATGTTAGTTGCACTGTTGTATTTGGGGTACTAATGCTGGCGGTAAGGCAGCCAGGTAGTAACACATGTCCCTGTTCCCCGCTCGCTCTGAATATCTATTGTCCCTCCGTGGTTCTTAACAATAGACTGACAGATAGATAATCCTAATCCGCTCCCTCCTCCGTCACGCCTACGGGCGCCATCAGACCTGTAAAACCGTTCAAAAATATGGGGCAAATCCTGAGAGTTGATGCCAATACCCGTATCTCTAATCGTTATTTCTGCACCTCCAGGGGCTCCTGAATCATTTCTGTTTCGCAAAAACAATTCTATTAGCCCCCCGGCAGGTGTATAACGTATGCCGTTATGCAAAAGGTTCCTCAGCAACCGCTCTATTGCTAAGTGGTCACAGTCTACCCGTAAGTCTTTTTCCAAATTCATAATCACAGAGACTTGGTTTTGTTCTGCTAATTCTCCGAATTCGCAGTTTACCCTTTGCAACAATGGTCCCAAGGGGATGGCTTCTTCGAATTCCATTCGCAATCCGCTGTCAAACCTAGCCAAAGCAAGTAGATTGTCTGTCAACGAGCCCATATATTCCGCCTCTGTTAAACATCCCTTTAGAGCCAGTATATAGTCCTTTTCGCTTCGTTGCTGGCGCAGTGTTATCTCCAACTCGGAACGAAGGGCACTTAAGGGAGTGCGTAAATCGTGGGCAGCGTCATTTACGAACCTAGTTTGGGTCGCAAAGGCCGTTTCCAACCGTTTTAGCATCGCATTCAATACCTCCACCAGATGGTTTAGGGTGGCATCTCGAACAGGTATCTCAATTCTGGAAGTTAAAGTGCTACCGTCGATTTCCTCTGCCACTGCAATGATCTTGCGTAACGGTTTAAAGGTGTTCCACACCAGATAGGCAGAAATGGCAACCACAACTATTACAGTTCCCAAAGACATGGCAAGCAATATTTTCCCTAAATTAACCAGCATTTTAGCATTTTCTGTTACGGGCAAACCGACTTGAAGCACATAATCTCCGTCTTTACCCTCGGACAAAGGCCAATATATAATGCGTACCCCACCCTTTTCGGGCCAAAAAGGACGCGCCCAATCAGGAAGGGTTGAAACAGCGAAATGTCCATCGTGTCCAACTAGATCAGTGAAAATTTCTTTTCCATGTAAAGCGTGTTGTAACAGATTACCTTCCACAGGAAGAACCGCTTGATTAGATGCGTAGACCACCGTGCCTTGTCTGTCAACCACTTGTATGTAAGACCTATGGTCTTCGTCTTTCCCTACCGGTGCTTCTTGAGGCCACTCTTTGTTGGGCCAACCATCCACAGTAGATCGGGCCAAGGAGGTTAGCGCTGAGTCTACACTGCTTTTCAGTAAGTAATCAGTCGTTACATAGGACACAAGTAGGGCCATGAAAAGCACCGTGATAAAGACGGTGCCAGTTATCACCGCAAGTCGCAAAGGTAAACTGTTTCTCCACAGGCGCAATCATTCAACCTCCAAACGATAACCCACGCCACGCGTGGTTTTGAGCCATACACGATTGTCAATTAACCTTAGTTTTTTTCGCAGATTTTTAATCTGCGCTTCAATCGTGTTATCTGATGCATCCCAGGGTTCTTTCCAACACTGTTCCGCCAAAGTCTCCTTACCGAGTATCTGGCCCGGATGGCGTAGGAAGAAATCCATCAGGTCATATTCTAACCTGTTCAACATAACCGAACGATCTTTGACTGTGAGTAGCCTGGTCTGAGGATCAAGTTCTAAGTTTCCAGCTTTAATGACAGAGGTCGCGTTAAGGCTTCCACGTCGTTGCAAAGCTTCAATCCTTGCTAATAATTCATCAAAGGCAAAGGGCTTGCCAAGGTAATCATCCGCTCCCGCCTTTAGGCAAGTTACCCGATCGGCAACATCATCCAAGGCTGTTAGCATAAGTACTGGCGTATCACAGTTTTTCTGCCTCCATTTTCGCAACAGCTCTTCACCCCGCATATCCGGCAACATGCGATCTAATATAATCACTCCGTAAGTACGAGTGAGCTGGAATAGCTCTGCTTCGTTCCCATCCACAGCACGATCAACCTGATAACCTTCCTCACGTAAGCCACGAACTATAATTTCTCCCAAGTGTACATCGTCTTCCACCAGCAAGATCCTCACCGTCGTCCTCCTTTATTCACTGCAAATAGCTTCTCAGCCTTCGCCCAGAAAGTTGGAAAAGGAGTATGCTCGTTACGTTTTAATGCTTCTATCGGCCCCCTTAACGCTCACTATAATTCTGTATATAGACGCAACAATGATTAGACTTCCTGTACTCCAGTATATCATTTGCATCCACTCGGCGGGACTGTCTGTCCCAATATTTATCCCATGCCCTAGGGCTAGGAAATACAATGGATAAGTTAAAAAATGCCAATAGGCAAAAGCCTTGCCCCCAAGAAAAAACATACTCACTATCACAAGTATAATCCCATAAAAAGCCAAGATCCCTATACTAATATTAATAGACTGATACGTTGACTGGAAAGGTATAAACAAATCAATAAGGTTCAACTTTATGTAATCATCATAAAGCAAAATTAAGGCATGAAAAACAACAAAGCAGAAACTTATGCAAGCGCTTTTGCGATGCACATCCGAAAATAGGGAGGCTAAACCTATAGAAAACAGGATTTTTGTTTTTGATAGCAGGCCAGAGAATATCGCAAGCCATAAAAACAGATAAGCAACAATCCCCGTAGCTCGACAGTAATTCCAAAAATTTACTTCAAGGATGGATAGAAAATGCAGGTGCAGATATTCCAGCATCTATAACCCCCCTCATCTTCTCGTTAATCATCAGTTCACCTTCATATGAAAGAACCAATGCAGCTAAATTCGCTTGTCTGCCCAAAAGCTCAAACCCCTTCTCCATGCCTAATATACATAATGTTTTAGCCCACACTTCGGCTTCCACAGCAGTCTCAGCTACTACCGTAGCGGCCACAGCGGTGCTCTCACTAGGATAGCCCGTACGGGGATCAATAAGGTGATGTTGCCACTGCTCTTCATATTTCCAACGTCTCTTAAGCACATTTGAAGTGGCTACCGCCCCGTGATTCAACCTCAAACTTAGTAGATCCTCGCCTTTTTCCAAAGGGTTCTCCACCTTGATAGACCATGGTTTTCCTTCAGATGGGTTTACTAGTCGCAAATCTCCCCCTGCATTAACACAAATCTCCGCTTGTTCACTTAGACCTCTCAATTGGTCAAAAATTCGGTCAACCGCCCACCCCTTAGCAATCCCTCCCAAATCAAGGCTTATCCCGTTTAACTTAACGAGGCTGCCCGTGTGCCGATCTATTTTGATGGCCTTATCCCCTTTGTTACTCTGTGCAATTCTTCCAATCCTGGCTTTCGGTACGTTTTCTTTAATCAGTACAGGTAGCCCTGCTTCCATTCTAGCAATCACTTCCTGAAACGTACGGTCATAACCAGCTTGTTCCAGTTTTCCAAGGATTGTAGAATCAAAAATACCGTTAGTAACCTTGGATGCGTCTAATGCCAAATAAACAACCTCGGCTAATATATTTGAAACATGATAGGTACCGCCGGCCTTATTGTTTATACGGGTCAACTCACTTTGAGTATCAAACCGACTCAAGATCGCTTCTACCTCGCCAAACCAAGTCGGTAGAAAATCCAGATAATTCTTCAGCATTTTGACCCGTTCAACAGTCGTAATTACCCGCACATTGATGGACGTATTCATGGCCTCGAAGTCTATACCAACGATCTTCTTCATAAATCAGCCACGCTACGAAGCCTGGGTAGTGGATTGCTTGGGATTCGGCTGAATTTGTGTAGAATCTGAAGCAGAGGGAGTCGTAGTTGTCGTGGAATTTGAAGTAGAAGGTAAGGACTGATTATTATTACCATAGTTCTTGCTTTTTCCATTGTGTTTGTTATCGTCTTTGTTGTCGTGTTTGTTATCGTCTTTGTCGTCTTTATCGTCTTTATCGTCTTCATCATCTTCTTCGTCATCTTCAAAGTCGTACTCATACGAATCACCCTGGCTTACTACTTCTGCCTCAGCCGCCGGCGCTACTCCAGCATTAGCTGGACCCGCTGGTGATACTGATTTATAAGTTGTGGACGGAGAAGGTGAAGGACTTTCCAGATTACCCAGTATCATAACAAGGGCAACGACACTTCCTGTGGCAAATACCAAACTAACCAATGTGCTTTTGTTCTTCATGTATATCTCCTTTCAAAGTAAGTGTTTTGATCACTCGCATCTTCTGGCAAGTTGCCATAATGTTAACTATAATTGGCTAAACTGAACTCAACCTGAAATGAATGTTTTTGCAACAAAGAAAACTCGGCTAGCGCCAATCCATCCGGTAGCCTTAGTTGATTTACATGCTTCCAGAAAAAAAGTGGACCACTAACGTCTGAACTGACCCCCAAATTTAGACAAAAAATTCGGGGGTCAGTTCAATCGCTGGCACTTTCAGAGCGCATATTATTCATGCCTTAACCTTCCAACGTCGGTCTTCGTGTCAATGAATGGCATCTCTTTACCAGTAGTGATGGTGAAAGAGTTTACCACATGACTGTTTTGACCATGAAACAGTTATCCGCTTGGTCCTGATTTATATGGACAACAAAAAACTTCCTAGGTCGTAAAGCCTAGGAAGTTTTCACAATGAACGATTTACCAGTTGTTACGTGTTGGGGGTACAAAGCATTCGCGGCAATAAACTGGTTTTTCACCAGACGGTTGGAAAGGAACCATCGTATCTTTTCCACAAGTAGCGCAAACAGCTGGGAACATTTGTCGTTCTTGACGGCCATAACCACCGCCGCCTTGGTTTCTTTCAGCTTTTTTAGCTGCTCGGCACTCTGGGCAACGTCCAGGTTCATTCGTGAACCCCTTTTCAGCATAAAACTCTTGTTCAGATGCTGAAAATTCAAATTCCCGACCACAGTCTCTGCAATTTAAAACTTTGTCATTAAACATTAAAGAACCTCCACTAAATCATTACCCGTGCACCACGTCAAGTTCACAACTTCCTCCTGAAGCCCCAGGCAATAGAGAAGGTTTGCATGAATCCACTAGTTTTAACGAGCTTTAATACAAGTTTAACTGTAAATTTGAAACAAACAAACTTATATTAGTGTTAAATGTAAGGTGAATATAATACGGTTTACAAAATTGGAGCTCAGGGTGGTTATTTTTTGGTGAGTAGACCACCTCTGACGGATGAGAATGTTCGGTTGGCAAACGCCGAGTGCCCTACCCTCCCCAGCTCCGTTTTTCTTCAATAATTAAAATAGCTTGATCAAACTCTTACTAAATTTTCATGTTTTATAGCCTGTGGAGGCTGTTCAAACCAATTCTTATGAATCATTATATCTGCGCCGTCTTTAGAGTAATTCATAGCTTCTGTTAAAAATCTCATAAAACTTGTACTTAAATCACTTCTCGAACACTCTGATAAAGCCATCCCATCATTACTAATCGAAATAAGACCTGATGCTACGATGTGAAACAGCATGAGCTTCTCCGAAAAAGGAGGTATTATAGAATCAGTTACAGAAGAATACGAGGTTGATGGAACTGGTATGTTTTCACTGGTTAAAACTGAAGTGAATATATCGATTTTCTTTGATGACATATCTCTTCCTCTAAACATATATTCAGAAATCTCCTTGGTCTTACAAACCTGGCCAAATCCTGTTGTTAATACCCTGCCTACTATATTTCCTAAAATAACACATGAAATATGAGTAATTTCCCCGACAAGTAAAGCCCTCTTTTGTCCAAATAAATCCGAAATGAGACTTTTTTGTTGGCTCTTTTCGTAAATATTGTGGGTAAATTTGAGCAATAAAAAGTACCTAATTATGGTAGTCTTAGATGCCCTATTAGTATAGTTCCATTGTCTCTTTGTAAGAATGGATGTTACACATAATAAAAA
>Ga0209386_1000468_pt1 | contig 20113 bp, 14 predicted proteins | sample NGEPertwo_FD_184510 | JGI IMG/M metagenome (GOLD analysis project Ga0209386, IMG submission 184510) | Arctic peat soil microbial communities from the Barrow Environmental Observatory site, Barrow, Alaska, USA - NGEE Permafrost154B-two... | ecosystem: Environmental > Terrestrial > Soil > Wetlands...
GAGGCTGGTCATCTCGGCCAATCGACCTATATGCAGGTGATGTTGGACCGCTTGGAAGGCGCCCCGCCGCCTGTCGATCTCGACGCCGAACGGCGCACCGGCGACATGGTGCGGGCGCTCGTCATGGCCGGCGCCGTTTCGGCCGTGCATGACGTGTCCGATGGCGGCGTGCTCGTGGCGATCGCCGAGATGGCGCTTGCCGGCAACCGGGGCGCAGCACTCGAGCCGGCGCCAGGCGATATTCCGGCCCATGCCTCCTGGTTCGGCGAGGACCAGGCGCGCTATGTGGTCGCGGCGTCGCCGGACAAGGCAGATGCTATTCATAAAGCGGCGGCTGTCGCCGAACCAGGAGGCAGGGTGCTCGGAACCGTCGGGAGCGACACGATCGCGCTCGAAGGCGAAACCCCGTTGGCCCTGTCCGCGCTCAAGGCGACGCATGAGGACTGGTTGCCCCGGTTCATGGGTCACGGTTAAGATCGGCCCAAGGCGCGCGCCAACAGGAGCAACGCAGAATGGCAATGGCAGCAGACGATATCGAGCGGCTGATCAAGGATCACTTCCCCGACGCCCAAATCCGCATCGAGGATCTCGCCGGCGACGGCGACCACTACGCGGCGGACATCGTGTCGGAGGCGTTTCGCGGCAAGTCGCGGGTTCAGCAACACCAGATGGTCTACGATGCCCTCAAGGGCAATATGGGCGGCGTGCTGCACGCGCTGGCCCTGAAGACCGCGGCGCCGTAAGCCCGCGCAGAAAGGATCGAGCAATGAGTGAGCAAGACGTTCAGGACTGGATCGGCAAGCAGGTCGCGGATAACGACGTGGTGCTGTTCATGAAGGGCGACAAGCAGATGCCGCAATGCGGCTTCTCCATGCAGGTCGCCCAGATCCTCGGCCATCTCGGCGTGGATTACAAAGACATCAACGTGCTCGACGACATGAGCGTGCGCGACGGCGTCAAGGCCTACTCCAATTGGCCGACCGTGCCGCAGCTTTACGTCAAGGGCGAGTTCGTCGGCGGCTGCGATATCGTGCGTGAGATGTTCCAGGCGGGCGAGCTGCAGGACATGCTGACCGCCAAGGGCATCGCCAACAACGCTCAGACGCAGACGGCTTAGTCTCTCAAAGCGCAGAGACAGCCTAGGCGCAAAGACAGCTTCGTGGATGCCCGGCGGAAACGCCGGGCATTTTCGATTCGTGGGCCACAAACGCAAATGGCCGGGACAAGCCCGGCCATGACGTAACTGTCTGAAACGATATTCGCGCGCTTAGCGGGAGTAGAACTCGATGACGAGGTTCGGCTCCATCATGACGGGGTACGGCACGTCGGTCAGGGTTGGAATCCGCGTGAACTTCGCCGTCATCTTGCCGTGGTCGGCCTCGATATAGTCGGGCACGTCACGCTCGGAACTCTGGGCGGCTTCCAGCACGATGCCCTGATCCTTGGCCTTGTCGCGCACCTCGATCACATCGCCTTCGCGGCAGCGATAGCTGGGGATGTTGACGCGCCTGCCGTTGACCCTCACATGGCCGTGGGAGACGAACTGGCGGGCGGCGAACACCGTCGGCACGAACTTGGCCCGATAGACAATCGCGTCCAGGCGCCGCTCTAGAAGGCCGATCAGCTTCTCCGAGGTATCGCCCCGGAGCCGCGAGGCCTCGCGGTAGATGGCCTTGAACTGCTTCTCGGTGATGTTGCCGTAATAGCCCTTGAGCTTCTGCTTGGCCCTGAGCTGCTGGCCATAGTCGGACAGCTTGCCGCGCCGGCGCTGGCCGTGCTCGCCAGGGCCATATTCGCGCTTGTTGAAGGGGCTCTTGGGCCGGCCCCAGATATTCTCGCCGAGCCTCCGGTCGATCTTGTGCTTGGCGTGAATGCGTTTCGTCATGCCCTAAGACTCCAAAGCCAAATCAGCTTTCCGCGGTCGGTCTTCCCGCGCCTGCCGCAAAAACCCATGGGTGGTGGTGGTCGTGGACCGCCAGAGCTGCTCCGGCAATCCTCAAAGCCCAAGAAGCTCGGACTCTGCCCGTTCTGTTACACGCAATGCTTGGAAACTGTCAATTGCCGCTTCACCGACCCCTGGGCCCTTTATGGCTTGGCCGGGGCGGCTTGGGCCGCCTGAACATAGGCGTTGATGGCATTTATGACCTTCTGCTTCTGATCCGGCGCGCAATTGAGGCCCTTGGATGTCATCACTTGGGACTTCGCCTCGCCCCCTCCCGCCGCCTGCTGGCCCCCTGCCGGCACCGGGCCCTTGGACACCGTCGTGGTATCGCTGGCTTGAGCCGCCGCAGCCGGCGGCTCGTCGATCTCCTTGGTCGTGATCGTGATATTGCCCGTAAAATAGGAGACCGAGAACACGTGCAGCGCATCGATCATCACAAGCTGCTCCGGAGTCCAGATCTTTCGAGCCTCCTCGCCCTTCATCAGCGTCTCGTAGTTCTTGCGAACCAGATCGGGGAGCTTGCAAACCCCGGCATAGGCAGACCGCGTGGCGGCCCGGATCACCCGTCGCGCATCGTCGGTCGGAATGAAATATTTGTTTGGGTCGGACTTATCGACCTTGATCGGCTTGCCGTCGGGGCCCGGGGTCTCTTCCGGGATGACGGAGAATGCGTAGGTCATGAGCACGCGCACCCCGCTGTCGCTCATCCCCTGTTGAGTCCCTTGGCTCTGTCCGGCCTCCTTGCTGCGCCGGTCGAGCTCCTCGGTGGCAACAGCCGTCACGCCGTCGGCGGCCTGCACAGGGACACTCATCATTAGCACCAAGACTGCGCCGCAGGCGGCGGCACCACACTGAATCCACGCAACTTTCATCGACTGCCACTCTCCTTCCGTGCCGGAAACTAGCACTGTTGAGGACCATCGCAATAGGAGAAACGGGGCGGAACTATGGCCCCTTATCCCCTTGCCCGCGCGCGGTCCGTGTCAGCGCCGCGACGATGCCGCGCCAGGTGCGCACGTCCTGGTCTGTCGCTCCCATGCGATGGAACATGTTGCGAATAGAGCGCACCATCGAGGGCCGCTTCTCCTTGGGCTTTAAGAATCCGGACCTATCAAGCTCGGTCTCCAGGTGCTCGAACAGGCCGAACAGCTCGGCACGTGATGCTGGCCGCGTGCCCGGCGCAGGCGTGCCTTCCTTGGCGGGACCGTCAAACGCGGTGGTCCGTCCCAGCGCCTCGGGGCTTTGGGTTTTCAGCCACTCATAGGCGAACAGAAGCACCGCTTGAGGCAGGCTCAGCGAGGCAAAGTCGGGGCTGACGGGCGCGGTCAGAATCGCGTCGGCAAGCACGATGGCGTCATTGTCGAGCCCGCTCCGCTCGGCTCCGAACATGACGCCGGTGCGCTCGGCGGCATACGCGTGCTGTCGAAGCGCCGATGCGGCCGTCTCGGGGCTCAACACCAGCTTCACCATCTCCCGCGGCCGGGCGGTGGCGGCGAGCACGTAGTTCAGGTCGCCAATCGCCGCCTCGACGCTGTCAAAGGCCCTCGCCCGGTCGACGATCGCGGCAGCTCCGGCCGCGGCGGCCCTCGCCTTGTCGTTGGGCCAACCGTCACGCGGGGCAACCAGCCGCAAATCCTGGAGACCAAAATTGGCCATGGCGCGGGCGGCGAAGCCGATATTCTCGCCGAGCTGCGGCCGGACCAAGACAATGGTCGGCGCGACGAGCGGCGCGCCTGGCTCGCGCCCCGCCGCCCGTGCGGCCTCCGCCCCCGCGTCATCGTCGCCCGCACGCTTGCCGCTTCCGGCATTTGCTTTCATCATGGCGGCACGATGCTATAGGGAGCGGCCTCCCGCAATGGGAAGGCGGCAATGCTGCTTTTCGGTCAGTTCCCCCACACACCCGGCCTTTCCCTTTCAGCGGAGACTTGCGCGTGGACAAAATCAAGGTGCAGAACCCGATCGCCGACCTCAATGGCGACGAGATGACCCGCGTCATCTGGCAGATGATCAAGGAGACGCTGATCGAGCCTTATCTCGACCTGCCGTTGCTTGAATTCGATCTCAGCATTGAGCACCGCGACGCGACCGACGATCAGGTCACGATCGATGCGGCGCACGCCATCCGGAAATGTGGCGTCGGCGTCAAATGCGCGACCATCACGCCGGACGAGGCGCGGGTCGAGGAGCTCGGCCTCAAGAAGATGTGGAAGTCGCCGAACGGAACGATCCGCAACATCCTGGGCGGGGTCATCTTCCGCGAGCCGATCATCTGCAAGAACGTGCCGCGGCTCGTGCCGGGCTGGACCAAGCCCATCATCATCGGCCGCCACGCTTACGGCGATATCTATCGCGCGGTCGACTTTCTCGTGCCCGGCAAGGGCAAGCTGACCATCAACTTCACCGGCGAGGACGGCACGCGCATCGAGCAAGAGATCCACGCCTTCGAAGGCTCCGGCGTCGCGCTCGGCATGTTCAATCTCGACGATTCCATCCGCGACTTTGCCCGGGCCTCGCTCAATTACGGGCTTAACCGCAACATGCCGGTCTATCTCTCCACCAAGAACACCATCCTCAAGGCCTATGACGGCCGCTTCAAGGATCTGTTCGCCGAAGTTTACGAGGCGGAGTTCAAGGCGGAGTTCAAGGCGCGCGGACTCACCTACGAGCACCGGCTGATCGACGACATGGTCGCCGCGGCGCTTAAATGGTCCGGCGGCTATGTGTGGGCATGCAAGAACTACGACGGCGACGTGCAGTCGGACACGGTGGCGCAAGGTTTCGGCTCGCTCGGGCTGATGACATCCGTGCTGATGACGCCGGACGGCAAGACCGTGCTGGCCGAGGCGGCGCACGGCACGGTGACGCGCCACTTCCGCCAGCATGAGCAGGGCCGCGCCACCTCCACGAACTCGACCGCGTCGATCTTCGCCTGGAGCGGGGCGCTGAAGCACCGGGCCACGCTCGACGGCAATGACGAGCTGCTGCGCTTCGCCGAGACGCTCGAAAAGGTGGTGGTGGCGACTATCGAGACGGGCTCGATGACGAAGGATCTTGCCCTGCTCGTCGGCGCCGAGCAGGCCTGGCTGACGACCAGCGGCTTTATCGAGAAGATCGGCGAGAACCTCAAACTGGCGATGGTGGAGCGCGCGGCGGCCTAAAGTCCGAAGCCTCCGGGTCCGTCGGCGCTCAGTCGCTCGGCTTGGCGGGCGTGCGGGCCCGCGGCTTCTTCGCGGCGTCCTTGGTTTCGGACGCAGCGGCCTGGCGCCGCGCCGCCGCCACCTTGCGGATGCGGCTCAGGATCTCCGGATGACGGCGGCTGAGGCGCGCTAGGGCCTGACTATCCAGCACATAGACCCGGCAGCGGGTCTTGGCGACCACGTCATGCTTGTGACGGCGATGCTCCAGCAGCGCCATCTCGCCGAAAAAATCGCCCTCCTTGAGGAGCACGTGTTTATTCGCGCCGATGTCGACGAGGGCCTCGCCGCTCGCCAGCAGATACATGCCGTCGCCGGCGTCGCCTCGGCGCACCATGGGCACGCCCGGCATATAGGTCCGCGAATAGAGCAGCTTGGTGATCTCGGCGATCTCGGCCTGGTCCATCGTCGCGAACAGCGGCACGCGGGCGACCATGCTCCACGTCACCACGAATTGGTGGCGGCTCGCCTCCTGGCTGAAGCCGGTGGCAATGATGGCGATCGGCAGGGCGAACATGCCGACGCCGAGCAGCATCACCACGCCGCCGAGGACCTTGCCGAACGGCGTGATCGGCACGAGGTCGCCATAGCCGACCGTGGTCAGGGTGGCGAGCGCCCACCACGCCGCCGCCGGAATAGAGTTGAAGACGTGCGGCTGCGCCTCACGCTCCAGGAAGTAGATGCCGGTCGAGGAAAACAGCAGCAGCACCAGCATGATGAGGAGCGCGCCGAACAGCGCGCGATATTCGTCCGCCAGCACCCGCCCCATGGTCTGCAGCGCCGGCGAGTAGCGCACGAGCTTGAGCAGGCGGAACAGGCGCAGCACCCGCAAGACCCGCAGGTCGATGGGGAAGAACCAGTGAACGTACCAGGGGGCGAAGGCGAGCAAGTCGATGATCATCATCGGCCGCGTGGCGAATTTGAGCCGGGCCCGCCACGGCTTCATGCGGCTCAGCATCGGAATCTCGACGCAGCTCCATAGACGCAAGCCATATTCGATGGTGAACACCACGACCGAGAACAGATTGAACGCCAGGAAGTAGTCGTGGTAGCGCGCGGCGAGACTGCTGACGGTCTCGGCGGCGAAGGCGATCGCGTTGAGGACGATCAGGGCGACGATGAACGCGGTGACCGCGTGCGCCGCGGGATCGGCGTCGCCGCCGACCTCCAAAATGTCGTGGACTTTCCGCCGCCAGCGGCGCCAGGCGGTCGTCCTGGCCATCGTTAGGCTTGCCCGGCGCGGCGCTTGGCGTCTGGGCCGTCCGTGGATGCGTCCGCGAGGGCGGCAATCCTGGCGGCAATCGCCTCCAGCGCCGCATCGGCGCGCGCGCCATCCGGTCCGCCGGCCTGGGCGAGATCGGGACGGCCGCCGCCGCCCTTGCCGCCCAGCGCCTCGGCGCCGACGCGGACGAGGTCGATGGCATCGAACCGGCCGACCAGATCATCGGTCACGCCGACGACCAGGCCGCCTTTGCCATCAGGTGCCGTGTTGGCAATCGCCACCACACCAGACTTCACCTTGGCCTTCCCCTGGTCCGCGAGAGACTTGAGGTCGTTGTTCGGCAGGCCGGTCACATGCAGCCGGAAAAAGGCCGTCCCCTTGATATCGACGATGTCAGAGTCGTCGCCTTGCGAACCGCCGGCGCCGCCCATCGCAAGCTTCTTCTGTGTCTCGGCCAGCTCCCGCTCAAACTTGCGGCGCTCGTCGATGACCGCGGCAAGGCGGGCGATCATCTCGTCGGGCGAAACCTTCAGCAGCTCAGCCGCCTCGCGCACGCGCGCGTCCTGCGCGGCGAGATAAGCGCGCGCCGCCTCGCCGGTCAGCGCCTCGATGCGGCGGACGCCGGCGGCGACGGCGCTCTCAGCCGTGATCTTGAGGAGCCCGATATCGCCGGTGCGCCGCACATGGGTGCCACCGCACAGCTCGACGGAATAGGCATGCCCCGCCTTGGTGCTCGCCTCGGCGACGCCCATGGAGACGACGCGGACCTCGTCGCCGTATTTCTCGCCGAACAGGGCCAGCGCGCCTTGCTCGATGGCGGCGTCGGGCGTCATCAGGTGAGTTTCGACGGGCGCGTTCTGCAGGATCAAGGCGTTGGTCAGGTCCTCGACGGAACGGACCTCTTCGTGGGTCATGGGCTTGGGGTGCGAGAAATCGAAGCGCAAGCGCCCCGGCTCCACCAGCGAGCCCTTCTGGGCCACATGGTTGCCCAGCACCTCGCGCAGCGCCTCATGCAGCAGATGCGTCGCGGAGTGATGGGCGCGCGTCGCGGTGCGCCGGGCGTGGTCGACCTCGAGCGTGACCGTGTCGCCGATTGTCAGTCCGCCGGTCTCTACCGTGCCGTCATGGAGGAACAGGCCGTGCAGCTTCTTCTGCGTGTCCTCGACCTTGAACGCCGCCATGCCGCCAATGGTGAGGGTGCCGCGGTCGCCGACCTGCCCGCCGGACTCCGCATAGAACGGCGTCTGGTTGACGATGACGATGCCGCGATCGCCTTGCTTCAGGGTCTCGACACGCTTGCCGTCCTTGACGAGGGCCACAATCTCGCCGGAGGCGGCCTCGGTCTCGTAGCCGAGGAACTCGGTGGCGCCGAGTTCCTCCTTCAGCTCGAACCACAATCCCTCGGTCGCCGCCTCGCCGGAGCCGGCCCACGACTTCCGCGCCTCGGCGCGCTGGCGCTCCATGGCGGCGGCGAAGCCCGACGCATCGACGCCAAGGCCTTTGGCCTTCAGCGCATCCTCGGTGAGGTCGTAGGGAAAACCGAAAGTGTCGTAGAGCTTGAAGGCGACCTCGCCCGGCAGCGTGTCGCCGGGGTTCAGACCGTGCACCGCTTCGTCGAGCAGGCGCAAACCCCGCTCAAGCGTCTCGCGGAAGCGGGTCTCCTCGAGCTTCAGCGTCTCCTCGATCAGGCCCTGGCCGCGCTCGAGCTCATGATAGGCGCGGCCCATCTCGGCCGTCAGCGTGGGTACCAGCCGGTAGAGCAGCGGGTCCTTGGCGCCGAGAATATGCGCATGACGCATTGCCCGGCGCATGATGCGGCGGAGCACATAGCCCCTGCCCTCGTTGGACGGCAGCACGCCGTCGGCGATGAGGAAGGCCGAGGCGCGCAAATGATCGGCGATGATGCGGTGGCTCGGCGCATTCGCACCCTCCGCCGGCACGCCGGTGAGCTCGACCGACGCGGCGATCAGCGTCTTGAACAAATCGATGGCGTAGTTGTCGTTCGTGCCCTGCATCACCGCGGCGATGCGCTCGAGCCCCATGCCGGTGTCGATGGACGGATGGGGCAGCGGCACGCGCGTGCCATCGGCGCGCTGCTCGTACTGCATGAACACCAGGTTCCAGATCTCGACGAAGCGGTCGCCGTCGGCATCGGGGCTGCCCGGCGGTCCGCCGGCAAGCTCCGGCCCATGGTCGTAGAAGATCTCCGAGGACGGCCCGCACGGGCCGGTATCGCCCATCGACCAGAAATTATCGCTGCCTGAGATGCGCAAGATCTTGTCGTCACCAAAGCCGGTGAGCTTCTTCCACAGACCCGCCGCCTCATCGTCGTCCTCGTAGACCGTGATCAGAAGCCGGTCCTTGGCCAGCGCGAACTCCTCGGTAAGAAGCTTCCACGCGAGCAGAATCGCGCGCTCCTTGAAGTAGTCGCCGAACGAGAAATTGCCGAGCATCTCGAAGAAGGTGTGATGGCGCGCGGTGTAGCCGACATTGTCGAGATCGTTGTGCTTGCCACCGGCGCGCACGCATTTCTGCGACGAGGCGGCGCGCACCGCCGTCGGCTTCTCCTGGCCGGTGAACACGTTCTTGAACGGCACCATGCCGGCATTGGTGAACATGAGCGTCGGGTCGTGGCGCGGCACGAGCGGTGCCGACGGCATTATCGCGTGGTCGTGCTTGGCGAAGAACTCGAGAAAGGCGGCGCGGATATCGTTGGTGCGGCGTGGCGTCGACGGCCGTGCAGCGGCTGACGCACCGCTCTTGGCGTTCGCGCCTTTGGTCTTCGCGCTTTCGGACTTGGCGCTGTCGGACTTCGCGCTTTCGGACTTGGCGGCGCTCATGGGGGCTTGGGCTGGCCTTGGGTTCTCGCGCGAGGAGCTCTTCACGCGGGTCCGCCACCCTAGCCGATTCGGCGAGCCCGGATTCCGCGATCGCCCCGCTCCGCAACGATCAGGAGACGGCGGCATTGCCGTGAGACATAAGGTCTAGCGCCAACCCTGTCCAGGGATGAGAAAGGCGGTAAAAAACCTTGCCAGGCTTGCTTGGCAAGACTTGCTTGGCCAGGATTGCGTGGCCGGGGTCGCGCGGGGACCCGCCTCAAGATCCCCGCCTTAAGAGCCCGCCTCAACATCCCGCCTCAAGATCGCACCTTAAGATCCCGCCTGGCCGGACCGCTAGGCGCCGCGCTTGCCGCGCCGGCCGCCGCCCGCGATCGAGGTGACGGTCGTCTCCTCTTCCGCCACAGCTGCAACGGCACCCGGCTCCTCAGGCCCATCGGCCTCGTCGGCACGGCCGATCTCGCCTTGCAGGATCTGCTCGGCGATCAGGCCCGCGCTCTGGCGGATGGCCTGCTCGATCTTAGCGGCGCTGGCAGGGTTCTCCTTCAAATAGGTCTTGGCGTTCTCGCGGCCCTGGCCGATGCGCTCACTGTCGAAGGAGAACCACGAGCCGGACTTCTCGACGATGCCCGCCTTGACGCCGAGATCGACGAGCTCGCCCATCTTGGAGATGCCCTCGCCATACATGATGTCGAACTCGACCTGCTTGAAGGGCGGAGCCACCTTGTTCTTCACCACCTTGACGCGGGTCTGGTTGCCGACGACCTCGTCGCGCTCCTTGATGGCGCCGATGCGGCGAATGTCGAGACGGACCGAGGCATAGAATTTCAGCGCGTTGCCGCCGCTCGTGGTCTCCGGCGAGCCGAACATCACGCCGATCTTCATGCGGATCTGGTTGATGAAGATGACCATGCAGCGGGACTTGGAGATGGAGCCGGTGAGCTTGCGCAGCGCTTGGCTCATCAGCCGCGCCTGGGCGCCCATTTGCATATCGCCCATCTCGCCTTCGAGCTCGGCCTTGGGCGTCAGCGCCGCCACCGAATCGACCACCAGCACGTCGATGGCGCCGGAGCGCACCAGCGTGTCGGCGATCTCGAGCGCCTGCTCGCCGGTGTCGGGCTGGGAGATCAGCACGTTCTCCAGATCGACCCCGAGTTTCCGCGCATAGATCGTGTCCAGCGCATGCTCGGCATCGATGAAGGCGCAGATGCCGCCCTTCTTCTGGGCTTCGGCGATGACATGCAGCGCCAGCGTGGTTTTTCCTGAGGATTCCGGGCCATAAATCTCGATGACGCGGCCGCGCGGCAACCCGCCAATGCCGAGCGCAATATCGAGCCCGATCGAGCCGCTCGAGATCGCCTCGATCTCGACCACCTGCTCGTTCTGGCCGAGGCGCATGATCGAGCCCTTGCCGCAAGCGCGCTCGATCTGGGAGATCGCCGCCTCGAGCGCCTTTTCCTTGTCCATCTCAACTCCTTCAACGAGGCGCAACGCGGCGTTCGACATGAGTCTTCTCCCTTATTTCACGGCGCCAGGGGGCGCGTAAATGGCAGTGCTCGGTCTATCCCTCGATCCTTCCCCGCGCCGGCGAGACCTGGAGCGCCGGTGCGGAAGACTGCATCGGGCCACTGTACACGCTTTGTTCTCTGTTGCCAAGATGTTCTCTTTCATTAATTGCCCGTCCGCGCCGAAAAAGGCCGCCCCGAGGGGCGGGCTAGCGAATTGGGCTGCTTTTAAGAGCTTGGCGCCTCGCCTCCGAGGATCACGCCGCTAGCGGCAGCCGCCCGCGTCGCGGGGCGTGGCGCCGGTGACCGGCTCGGCCAAGGCGGGAAAGTCGTGGGGCAAGGCCGCCATGATCGCATGCATGTCGTCATAGCGGGCGGGATGGCTGACGCTGCCCAAGACCACGCCGACGATGGTTTGCCCGTTCGGTGCGCGCCAGGCGGTGACGAGGTTGTAGATGTTCTTGCCGACATGCGATCCGGTCTTGGCGCCGATGACAGTGTCCTCGCCGAGGATCTCGAGCGTGGTCTTGAGGGTCACCGTGCGGGCCTTTGGACCACCGATGTCGACGGTCCGCTCGGTGCACGCCCATGCCGGCAGCAGCCGCGGATCGGTGAAGACGTTGGCCGCGATCAGGGCCACGTCGCGGGCAGTCGCCACGTTGTCCGGCGAGAGGCCGTAAGGGTCGGCGAACCCCGCGTGCTCGGCGCCGAGCGCGGCCGCGGTGGATCCCATCTCGGCCACGAACCGCTTCATAGGATCGCCGCGCTTGGGATCGCCGCGCTTGGTCTCCTCCGCCAGGATGGCCCGGCCGACATGATCGGCGATGGCGACCGAGGCATCGTTGCCGGAGACCAGCACCATGCCGTAGAGCAGGTCCTGCAGGGTCCACACGTCGCGCCGCTTGAGGCCGGCGGTCGAGCCGCGCACGAGATGCGGCCAGTCGATGGTCACGGTCTCGGACAGCCGGTCGCCCATGCGGTCCACCAGCACGTCGGCTGTGACCAGCTTGGTGAGGCTCAAGATCCAGAAGACTTCGTTCTCGTTCTTGGCGTAGAGCGGCTGGCCGGTGGTAGCGTCGAGCACGAACACCGAGGTCGCCGTCACCTCGGGCGGCGCCAGGACCTGCTGGCCCATGGTTTGTTGGCCGAAGACCTGCTGGCCGAAAGCTTGTTGGCTGAAAGCTTGTTGGCTGAAAGCTTGGCCGCCGATCAGCAGAACCGCCGCGAGCGCGCCGCTGACCCCGCGCCTCCTCATGACGGTGCGGTCCGGGTTGTCGCGCAGTCTGCGGGGGCCGTTGGACATTGTCTTTTCGTGACCTTCGCGCGATTGGTCCTGCTTGGCCTTTGCGACACTACCGGCTTCGAGGATGGAACTGAAGTCAGGCTTATCCCCGCCCCTCGGTCTTACGCACCTGCGGCGGCGGCGCTTCGGCCAGTGCCTTGTCGACCGCCGCGCGATAGCCGTAGCGGTCGATGAAGGGGTCCAAGCGGTCAGCGACTTTGCGCGCGATGTCCTGCGGCAGCCGGTAGGACGACACGCGATGGTCGGCGCGGTCTGAGATGATCGCGCGCATCGGGCCTTCGGCCTCGTCGAACTTCGCGATGCCGAGCCGCCGATAGATGTCGCGCATCGACGCGACCGGGTCTTTGACCAGATCCTCGTAGCGGATCTCCACCAAATTGCTTTCCGGGATCAAATGGCGGTCTTCCGCATAGGCTTCGGTGAACCGCGCGAAGGTGTCGAGCACGTAGTCATCCAACCAAGGCTCGAGATTGGGCGGATTGTGCAGGCCTTGGGTGGAGTAGAGCGCGCGCCACAGCTTGACCGTGGACGGGAACACGTCGAGCGGATTGCGGGCGATGAAAACCCAGCGCGCGTCGGGGAAGAGCTTGGTCAGCACTTTGAGCCGCGCGGCGTTGCCCGGGGTCTTCATCACCAGCCGCTTGCCGTGGCGGAGCTTGAGCCGGCGATAGAACCACATGAAGGCATCGGCCCAGCTTTTGATCTTCGCCTCTGGCAGCCCCTTGAAGTCGAGATATTCGGTCTCGGCGGGGCCGCGCCTGGGCCAGGCCATGGTGTTGTAGGGCGAGCCCTCGCCCAGCATGATCATGGCGAACTCTTCTTCTTGCGGGCGGTCGAAGCCGACGGGCACGTCGTCTTGCGGGCGCCGCTTCGGCAAGAGCACCTTGAACACGTGATCGAGCGTGCCTTCGGTCAGCAGGAAGTGGTGCGGGAAGAAGCACTCATAGGTCGTCGGGTAAGCGAGATTGGGGTCCTCGGAGAACAGATCGTGGAGCAGCGTGGTGCCGCTCCGCCAATGGCCGATGACAAAGATGGGCGGCTCGCCGAGCGGCAGGCTGTCCGCCTGCTTGCCGTATTTCCACTCGGATATCCATCTGAGCGGCGTGTTCCACGGCACCCAAATGAACAGCGCCAGCGTGTCGGGGATGCAATTGAGCGTGAAGGAGAAACGGCCGCGCCAGAACAGACGCATCAGCGTCGTAAAGCGCATGCCGAACCAGACATAGAGCAGGCGGCCGCCATAGCGCTCGATGGTGAGCGCCGGCAGTTTCGGCTTCTTCCGCCGTCGCCGCGAAGGCTCGCCGTCTTCCTCCGGCGGCAGGACCTCGTAATCGGGCACGGAAGGCTACTCCAGTCCGGGATTGGATTTGGCGTCCCGCTTAGACGCGATCAGCGCTCAAGGGAAGCCCCAAAGGGCCGCAGGCGGGCTCGTGTTCGGCCCGGGAACGCCTAACCGTCGAGCGCGGCCTTCACCGCGGCGGCGAGCTGCTTCAAATCGAACGGCTTTTGCAGGAACATAAAGTGCTCGTTCTCGTCCAGATTGCGGCGGAAGGCATCCTCGGCGTAGCCCGACATGAAGATGATCTTGATCTCGGGGTAGTCGCGCCGCAGCTCCTTCATCAGGGTCGGGCCGTCCATCTCGGGCATCACCACGTCGCTGACCACGAGATCGACATCGCCGTCATGGCCCTCGAACACTTCGAGCGCCTCGGTGCCGGTCGACGCCTCGAGCACCTGGTAGCCGCGCTGGCGGAGCGCGCGGGCGGCGAAGCTCCTGACCGCATCCTCGTCCTCGACGAGAAGCACGGTGCCGCGGCCGGTGAGGTCCTTCGGCTTCTCGGGCTTGCGCTCGAGCTTGGCCGGCTCCTGATCGACCTCGGCGGCGCTTTGCTCGTAGCGCGGCAGGTAGACGCGCATGGTGGTGCCGCTGCCCTCTTCGGTGTCGGCGAAGATGTAGCCGCCCGTCTGCTTGACGATGCCGTAGACGGTGGACAGGCCGAGCCCGGTGCCGCGGCCGATCTCCTTGGTGGAGAAGAACGGCTCGAAGATCTTGTGCTTCACCTCCTCGCTCATGCCGCAGCCGGAATCGCGCACCTCGATCATCACATACTCGCCGGGCGGAACATGGCTCACGCCCAGCTCGCGTGACTGAAGCTCGGTCACGTTGGCGGTGCGGATGGCAAGCTTGCCGCCATTCGGCATGGCGTCGCGGGCATTGACGGCGAGATTGATGACGACCTGCTCGAACTGGTGAAGGTCGGCTTTGACCGTCCACAGATCGCTCGCCTGATCGAGCGTGAGCTCGACATTCTCACCGAGCAGTCGGCCGAGCAGAATGGACAGCTCCGACAGCACGTCGCCAAGCTGCAGCTTTTGCGGGCGCAAGGTCTGCTGCCGCGAGAAGGCCAGCAGCTGGCGCACCAAGCCGGCGGCGCGGTTGGCGTTCTGCTTGATGTTCATGATGTCCTGAAAGGCCGGGTCGGTGGGCCTGTGGTTCATCAGGAGGAAGTCGGAGAAGCCGATAATCGCCGTCAGCATGTTGTTGAAATCATGGGCGATGCCGCCGGCGAGCTGACCGACGGCCTGCATCTTCTGGCTCTGGGCGATCTGCATCTCGAGCGCGCGCTGCTCGGTAGTGTCGATGGCATAGGCGATGGCCGCCTCGCCTTCGCCTTCCGCCTGTTCGATGGGGCTCAAATAGATCCTGCCGCTCCGCTCGCCCGGGCCGGCAAAGGTGACGTCAACGGGCTCGATCAGACCTTGGCGGGCGGTCACCGCTTCGAGCGCGCGGCGGAGCGCGTGGTGGCTCGCGGGCTCGATAAGGCTCTCCAAGCTCGCCTTGCTGCCGCCATCGGCGTCGGCGCCGAACATGCGGACGAACGCGGCATTGGTGGCGCTGACGGCACCGTCGGCATTGACCGTGGCAATGGCGATGGGCGCGGAATGGAACAGGCGGGCGAATCTGAGCTCGGCCGCCCCGGCCTCCTCCGCTTCGCCGGGCCCGCGATTGAGGATCAGGACATGGCCCAAATGGCTGCCGCGCGGCAGCCGGTGCAGGATGCGCACCGGCAGGTTCGTGCCGTCGGCCTTGACGAGGTCGATGTCGAAGTGCCGCGTCGTGCCTTGCGCCTCGCCACGGCCGGCGCCGGCGATGAGCGCGGCGCTGTCGTGCGACATGATCTGGCCGAGCTTGAGTTGCCGATTGGAGACGTCCGACAGGTCGAGCCCCAGCCATTGCGCCAGGGTGGCGTTCAGATACTCGATGCGGCCATTTTCGTCGGCGGTGAAGAAGCCGGCCGGCACGTTGTCGAGATAATCGATCGCGGCCTGCACCTTGGCGAAGCTCGTCTCCTCGCGCGCGCGGTCTTGGGTGATCTCATCGACCTGCCAGACCACGAGCGCCCCTTTGCGCCCGGAGCGGGGATCCGGCGGCATGGGCTGGACGGAGATGCGGAACCAGCGCGGGCTGACGCCTGTGTCCTCTTGGGACTCGCCGGGCGGCGGCAGGCGAAACTCCTCTTTAAGACGGCGCCCCTGTTGCGCGGCGCGGGCAAGACGGAAGATGGCCTCGGCGAGATGTGGGTTGCCGCCGAAGGCGCGGTCGGGCGGCGGCACGGCGGCCTCGGGATCGAGGCCCAGCAAATCGCGATAAGACCGGTTGGCGTAAAGCACATGGCCCGCAGCATCGGCGATCAGGGCGCCTTGCGGCAGGTTGTCGACAAACGCCTTGGTCAGATCGTTGCGGGCGTGCCGCTGACCGAAATAGAGAATGCCAACGGCGCCGGCAAACAGGCAGAACACGCCGACCACGGCGAGCCCCGCGAGGATGGCGAGCACGAACGGCTCGGCCATCTCGCGCGACACCATGGCAAGGCCGACGGCGGCCACGGCAAGCGCGAGGGCGAGAAGCACGACGAGGCCAACGCTGCCATCGCGCTCGGTCCGGTCGGCAACGGGGTCGGCATAGCGCATCGGCGCATCAATATCTGTCATGGCCCGAGAAAATACCCGATTCGAATTGTCTTGGCGGGACATTGTCGTGGGCGCGAGGTCGCCGCGGCGCGCCCCGAATTGCTTCGCCCAAGGGGCGCCCTTGTGGTTAAAGAGCTGTTAAGCACGGCTGCGTAGGACACATAGGTCATGGAATTCGACACCCTCATCCTCGGCGTGGCAACCTTCCTGTTCGTCGCCGCTCTGGTGGCCCTGTTGATCTGGGCGTTCAAGGCCTTCATCGGCAAGTCGAGCTCGGCCAACTTTCTCCGGCCGCGCGAGAAGCGCCTCGGCGTGGTCGAGACGGCCTCGGTCGACGCCAAGCGCAAGCTCCTTCTCGTGCGTCGCGACGACGTGGAGCACCTGCTCATCGTCGGTGGACCCGTTGACCTGGTGATCGAGACGGGAATCAAAGGACGCCCGCATCTGGGCCCGCCCCACGATGACGTGATCATCGCCAAGGCCGAGGCCCGGCCTGTCCCGGATTTCGGCAAACCCTAAGCGTCTTTGGAGCGATTAGACTTGACTGTGGTATAAATATCACGTCGGTTTCGCTTGTGATGGGCGGTGGATTCAGCTAAATAGTGAATACGGTCTTACGGTGGCCCTGATGGGCAGGCGATGAAGCAACGCCGGTAGTTTCAACCGCTCGTATCGTAAGGACGCCGGCAGTTCCCTGCTAATGGTCCGACAGCGACTGGTTTTCCAGTCATGTCAGTCCCCCAAAACTCTCCACTCCCCGCCCTCCAGCGGGGAGTTTTTTTGTGCCCGCACATCCGGCGCATGGCAAAGTTGGCGCATGACTGCCGAACGCGCCGCATCCCTTCCCCTCGCCTTCGCCTTGTTGATCACGGCGTCCGCCTCGACGGTGCGCGGCGCCGAGGCGATGCCGGACGGCTTCGTCTCTCTTCGCGACGTCGATCCCTCGATCCAGCAGGACATGCGCTACGCCGGCAGCGACAATTTCACGGGGGCGCCGGTGCCCGGTTATGACGCTCCGGAGTGCGTCGTGGTGCGACACACAGCGGAGGCCCTGAAGGCCGTCCAGGCCGACCTCAAGCCCAAGGGCTACACGCTTAGGGTCTACGACTGCTATCGCCCCACGGCGGCCGTCGCCGCCTTCGTCGCCTGGGCCAAGGAGCCGGACGATCCGCAAGCCAAGGCGACGCACTATCCCAACCTGGAAAAGCCCGCCCTGTTCCCCGACTACATCGCCACGCGCTCGGGCCATTCGCGCGGCGCCACGGTCGACCTGACGCTGGCGCCGATCGGCGCCATGGTCGATTTGACGCTGGCCGCACATCCTCACGGGGAAAGCTGCGTGGGCCCGCAACAGACCACCGCGCCGGATGGCAGCCTCGCCATGGGGACAGACTTCGACTGCTTCGATGTGAAGGCCAACACGGCGACTGCGGGCCTCACGCCCGATGAGATCAAGAACCGCGCGATGCTACTCGACGCCATGGCTGCGCGCGGTTTCAAGAATTATCCGCTGGAGTGGTGGCACTTCACCTTCGAGCCCGAGCCCTACCCCGACACCTATTTTGACTTTCCCATCCGGCCCCGGCCAAAAGACGGCAACGGGTGAGCAGAGACCCGCACGCCGGCCTGGTGGAGACCGCCATCCCGGCGCGGCTCGACCGTCTGCGCTGGGGACGATTCCATACCCTCGTCGTCGTGGCGCTCGGCATCACCTGGGTGTTGGACGGACTCGAAGTGACGCTGGCCGGCGCGGTGGCGGGCGCGCTCAAAGAGAGCCCGGTCCTCCAGATGAGCAATGCCGAGGTGGGGCTTGCCTCGAGCTTCTACCTCGCCGGTGCGGTGCTCGGCGCGCTCCTGTTCGGCTGGCTCACCGACCGGCTGGGCCGCAAGCGTCTCTTCTTCATAACCTTGGCCGTCTATCTCGTGGCCACGGCGGCGACGGCGTTCTCGTGGAATTTTCTGAGCTTTGCCCTGTTCCGCTTCCTCACGGGCGCCGGCATCGGCGGCGAGTACACGGCGATCGCCTCGACCATCCAGGAGTTCGTGCCGGCGCGCTATCGTGGGCATACCGACCTCATCATCAACGGCAGCTTCTGGATCGGGGCGGCGCTCGGTGCCGGCGGCTCCATCGTGCTGCTCGATCCGTCGGTGCTCCCGCCGGATATTGGTTGGCGCGCGGCGTTCTTCATCGGCTCGGTGCTGGGCCTGGGCATTCTCGTGATGCGCTCATGGATCCCGGAATCGCCGCGCTGGCTGATGACCCATGGCCGGGCGGACGAGGCCCATGACATTCTCGACCGGATCGAGGACCACCATCGGGCGCGCGGCCACCACGTTCCGGACGAGACGCCGGCGTCGCTCCGCCTCAAGTCGCGGCAGTTCACTCCGCTGCATGAGGTCTGGCAGACGCTGTTTCATGCCCACCGTAGCCGCACGCTGGTCGGCCTCTCCCTGATGGTGGCGCAGGCCTTCTTCTACAACGCGATCTTCTTTACCTACGCGCTGGTCCTCACCGACTTCTATGGGGTCGAGGCCTCCCAAGTCGGCTGGTACCTGCTGCCCTTCGCCGCCGGAAATTTCCTCGGACCGCTCCTGCTCGGGCGCCTGTTCGACACCATCGGCCGCCGGCCCATGATTGCCGTGACCTATTGTCTTTCAGGGGTGCTGCTGGCGCTGACCGGCGCGCTGTTCGCCGCCGGCGTTCTGTCGGCGACGGCACAGACGGTTGCGTGGACGGTGATCTTCTTCTTCGCCTCGGCCGCGGCGAGTTCCGCTTATCTCACGGTGAGCGAGACATTTCCGCTGGAGATCCGCGCGCTGGCCATCGCCTTCTTCTACGCGGTGGGCACCGGCATCGGCGGCATTGGCGCGCCATGGCTGTTCGGCGCGCTGATCGACACGGGCTCAAAGGGTAGCCTGTTTGCCGGTTATCTGTTGGGGGCGGCGCTGATGCTCACCGCCGGGGTCATCGCCGGGCGCTACGGCGTCGCCGCCGAGCGCAAATCCTTGGAAGATGTGGCAACCCCGTTGTCGGCCGCGGATTGACGACGCAAAAGGCAGTGAATGGCGACAAATATATCTGCGGCGGAGCAACTGTTTTTTTGGTAGCAAAGCAGCATGGGAGTGATGGGGAATCGAGTGGCATCTCGGCTCAAAGCCGTTAAGAAATCCCAAGGTTGGCTTGCGGATCAGGTCGGCATGCGCCAGCAGGGTATAAACTCGATCATCGCCGGAGACGTGGAAAGGCCCCGTAAATTGCGGGAAATCGCCGTCGCCCTGGAAACCACCCAGGAATACCTTCTAGGTGAAACGAACAATCCTACGCTGCTGCCTCGCGACGATGAGGCATTTGCGGGCTATGCTCGTCTCTCGGCGTCCCAGAAGCAAGCCGTCGCCGCCTTGATTGTGAATCTCCTAGGTAGCAGATCTGCTCCTCGACGGTCTGCTGGCAAGCGGAAAGCTGCGCCCAAGCGTCCTTGACCGCCCTCAACCCATCGTCGCCAGACATGATGATGCCTCCCGACTGCCCGGCATCCTGCCGCGGATTGATTATTCGTCGCGGTAGACGCGCTCGCGCCGCTCGTGGCGCTCTTGCGCCTCGACGCTCAAAGTGGCGATGGGCCGCGCATCGAGCCGCTTCAGGCTGATGGGCTCGCCGGTCTCCTCGCAATAGCCGTAGGTGCCGTCGTCAAGGCGCACCAGCGCGGCATCGATCTTGGCGATCAGCTTGCGCTGACGATCGCGCGCCCTGAGCTCGAGCGCCCGCTCGCTCTCGGACGTGGCGCGGTCGGCGAGATCGGCATGCTGCTCGGAGTCGTCTTGCAGATGCTGCAACGTCTCCTTGGTGGAGCGGAGGATCTCGTCGCGCCAGCTGAGGAGCTTGCGGCGGAAATAGGCCCGCTGCCGATCGCTCATGAACGGCTCATCGTCCGATGGCCGATAATCTTCCGAGGCAATTTTTTTCTTCGCAGTCGCCATGAGAGTCATGTCCAGACGTATCCATTCGTCGTTGGGCTTCGTCGCCTGCTCCCCTAATCCGGCGCGCTTCGTCAGCGACCCCTGCCGGGCTGCCCCGTATTTACGGAAGCGAGTCGACAAGTCAAGCCAACACGCGGCCTTGACAAGCCCGCGAAGGAAG
>Ga0209386_1000470_pt1 | contig 20096 bp, 18 predicted proteins | sample NGEPertwo_FD_184510 | JGI IMG/M metagenome (GOLD analysis project Ga0209386, IMG submission 184510) | Arctic peat soil microbial communities from the Barrow Environmental Observatory site, Barrow, Alaska, USA - NGEE Permafrost154B-two... | ecosystem: Environmental > Terrestrial > Soil > Wetlands...
GCAAGATGAGGGAGAAAACGGCCGGAAAATCAGGCCCCGGACGCCAAATTTCCCCCTCGAGGTGTTCCATCACACTCGGAGACTCATCGGGGCTGCTCCTGATCGTCGATTATCAACGGCCTGCTAGGGGGCCTGGTGTTCACCCGAGATCCGACGCCCGCCGAGTTGGCCCTGGCCGCCGCCTTTCTGGTTGCCGGCTTCGCCTTGGCCTACTTCTTCGAGCGGGTGCTGCGCCGGTACATCCTCCGCCGACCCGTCGGCAGTCGCTTCCACGCTCCGCTGGTGCTGGTGGGCGCCGGCCGGGGAATGGCGTATTTCTGGCTTCCTCTGCTGAGCCTGGACGCCGTCGCCCGCATTCTCCCTCTCACCCCGGCCACGCTCAAGCTGGTGCGGGAGCTCACCGTGGTGCTGCTCATCCTGGCGATCACGCTGGTGTTCGTGCGCGTGGTTGGGCTTACGGTGGCCCGCTTCGCCACCCGTTCGGAAACTCAGCTCCCCTCGATCTCGATTTTTACCACCATTACCCAGGTATTGGTGCTGATCGTGGGAGTCCTAGTGGTGCTGCAGTTCCTGGGCATCGCCATCACGCCCATGCTCACCGCGCTTGGCGTCGCCGGCCTGGCCGTCGCCCTCGCCCTCCAGGACACGCTCTCCAACCTCTTCGCCGGCTTTCATCTGATCGCTTCGCGAAAGATTCGCCCCGGCGACTTCATCCGGCTGGACACAGGCGAGGAGGGTTACGTCACCGACGTCACCTGGCGAAACACGACCGTCCGCCAGATTCCCCGGAACTCGCTGATCATCCCCAACGCCCAACTGGCGGCCGCCCGCGTGATCAACTTCCACCTGCCCGCCCGCGAGACCGGCCTGGCCGTGGAGGTGGGGGTCAGCTACGACAGCGACCTGCGGCAGGTTGAGCGGGTGACGCTGGAGGTTGCCCGCGAGTTGCGGGAGCTCTACCCCAAGCGAATGGCCGTAACCGATCCCTACCTCCGGTTCCAGACCTTCAGCGACTTCAGCATCAATTTCAGCGTGATGATCTTCGTGCGCGAATACCTCGATCAACTCTTCATCCGGCACGAATTCATCATCCGGCTGCACGAGCGGTATCGCCAGGAAGGGATAACCATCCCCTTCCCCATCCGGACGGTGGAGTTCAAGCCGCCCGGGGTTGGCCAGACGGCCCTGCTTCCCGAGAGCTTCCCTCCCGCTCCGGCGGGTTTCCCGCCGGTCCCAGACCCGGAAGCGCCCTAGCCCTCCGCCGAAGCGAGAGCCTCCCGCAAGGCCGCCTCGACCAACGTGCGGGGGGGATAGCCCTGACTCCCCTCCGGGGAGGAGTAGCGTCTTCAGCCATGCTCCAATCCCGATGCGCCTGTCGCCTGAGGGTCCACGTCGCGGCCCGCGACGGTGACCGTGGGCGAGCCGCGAAAACCGTACTCCAGCGCGCGCAGCTGCGTGAGGATGGACACTGGTTCGGGCTCGGCTTCCAGTCCAACGGCCTGGATGGCGGCAGCCGCTTCCGCGTAGGCCGCCTGCCAGTTGCTTCAGCCCGGTGTGTAGAGGACCAGCACCCGCGGGGTCCCTCCGGCTTGGCGTTCAGGCATCCGGCCGTCCTCCTTCATCGCGTCCTCCCGGCCCCTGGACCCCGCAGGACGCGGGGATCGTAGCGAATGCCAATGCGGCTTCCGCCCTCTTTGCGCTCCACCTGAAGCACGTAATGGGCGGCGTAGCGCATGAGACGCTGGTGGCTCACGGCGATCACCTGCCGCTCCTCACCCACTTCCTCGAGCAGCCGCGTCAGACGACGCACCATGGCATCGTCCAGGGCTGGTTCGACTTCGTCGAGGACCAGGGCGGGGAATGCCACTTCCAGGAACGCGGCAAGCGCAAGGCAGAGCCCCAGGACCGCTAGTTGCCCCCCCGACAAGGCGTCGAGCGGGACCACGGGCTTCCGCGGAAAGCGCACCTGCACGTCGAATCCCGGCAGGACGCCCGGCTGCGGGGGAGGCGTAAGCGGCAGGGCCACCTCTCCGCCCGGCACCAGGGTCGTGAAGAAGGTGCGGAAACGTTCCTCGACGCGCGCGTGCAGGCTTTCGAAGTTGCGGAGCCGCCGACTCTCCAGCTGCTCGTGCACCCGAAGCGCGCCGCGCTCCCGGACCTGCAGGGAATCAAGCTCCTGACCCAGCCGGGACAACGACTCCTCGCAAAGTTTGAGTCGCTGGGAAGCCGAGCGAACGGCGGGAGCCGCGTCGGCCAGCCCCAGCCCCTCGAGCAGCGGGCCCAAAAGCGGATCATCGGGGCGAGGAGCAAGGTCGGCGACGAGACGGGCGCGCGCCTGACGGAGTTCCCGGCAGCGGGTCTCGTCCCGTTCCAGCAGAACCCGTTCCGCGTCGAGTTCCCGGCAGCGGGCATCCAGCCAGGCGAACTCGCGCCTACGCTCCTCGAGGGCCAGGCGCGCCTCTTCCAAATCGTCGTCCCGCTCCCCCAGACCTCCTCCTCCGGCAGCATCTCCCTCTTGACCCGGAAAATCCGGCAGGAGCGACACGACGAAACGCGTGCGCTCGTCCGGATGAAGCCAAAGCAGCCGGGATACGTCCCCCTGACGGATGACGGTCCGCAGGGGTGCTTCTATACCCCGCGCCGCCAGCCGCCCAAGAAACTGCTCGCGCCCACAGGGAACGCCGTCTATTAAAAAGCGTTCGCGGCCGTCGCGGTCCACCTCCCGCGCCACCTCGAAGAGGCCGTTGCCTTCGCGCCCCCCGTCGTCTTCGCCCAGAACCGCGGTCACCCGGATCGGCCCCGTGGCGCCGGCTCCTGCGCCGTCGAGGGGGCGATGGGCGAGATCGGTCCAATCCCGAGCCCGCAAGGATTCCAGATCCTCCTCGCCGAAGACCCAGCGCAACGCGTCCGTCAAATTGCTCTTGCCCGATCCGTTCCGGCCGACGATCACCGAAACCCCGGGAGTCAACTCCACCGGCACACTTCTGGCGAAGCTCTTGAAATCCTCGAGCAATAACCGCTCTATGGTCAACAACAGCCCGCCCCTCCTTTCGCCCCCGGAGAAGAAACGCCGAGTGCCCGCTCCTCCTCGGCCTCGTGCGCGGCGGAGCGTTCCAGCCAGTTGCCGCGGACCCGTCCGAAAAGGATCAGCCGCTTGGTCGCCGGCTCGAATCGGTAGTGGATCATCGAGGCGCCTTCGCCTGCCATGTCCACCCCAAAGACCACGTCTCCCACGTCCTTGGTTCGCCTCTGGTGGCTGACGACCACCACCTGGCGCGTCTGCGCTACTTCATGGAGCAGGTCGTTGAAGCGCCGCAGATTGCTCTCATCGAGTGCGGGCTCCACCTCGTCGAGGACCAACAGTCGCGAAGGCGCCTCCAGGAAGAAGGCGAGGCCCAGTGAGAAGGCGACAAGCGCCCGCTGGCCGCCGGACAATGCCTCTACCCTCTCCGGGGCGCAACCGGGGAAGGTGACGGCCAGGTCGACGGCAGCCGGCCCCCTGTCTGCAGCCGGCCCCCTGTCTGAAGGGAGTCGCAACACAAGCTTGACATCGCCTCCGGGGACCAGCATCTGGAAGAAGCGGGAAAAGCGTGTCTGTACACGTTCGTGGGCCGCACGCAACTCCGCCAACCGGCTCTGAACCTCGGCGAGCCGCGAATCGATAGCCGCCTTTTCCTCTTCGATCCCGGCACGCCTAGCCCGCATCTCGGCGTCGGCCTCCTCGGCCGCCTGCCTTCGCCTGATCTCGGTAACAAGTCCGTCGATAGAAGGGCGGTCGCCGCTTGACGCTTCCGCCGGACTCGCAACGTCCAGTCCGAGCAGCTCGGAAATCTCCGGGCGCCTCAGGGGGAGGGGACCCTCGTCCTCCCAGGCGGTCAGCACCTGGTCGAGCAGGAGTAGGCGCAGGGCGCTACTCGATCCGTTCTCGTCGCTCGGGCGGGCTTGACCCGTCCGGAGTTCGTCCAATCTGCGGCCGAGTTCCTGCCGGTAGGCGCCCAGTCTCCCGGCCTCCAGCTGGAGCAGAGGGATTTCGTCGGACCTCTCGGGATCCTCGACTCCGCCGGCCTGGGCCAGGATCCGCGCGCGGAGCTCAGGGTCGGCCAGCAGAACCCGCTCCAACTCGCCCTGGCGGATGACCGAGATCAGCTCTCGACTTATTCCGTGCTCGGAAAGAGCGGCTTGGACCTGGGCTGCCTCCGCCGCCGCCCCATCGAGCTCGTAAGTCGCGGCACCCTCACGGTCTAGGTGCCGCTTGACCGTGATCAGCCCCTCGGGCACCTCCCCGGATTGCTGGCTCGAGGGCTTGCAGCAGCAACCGTCGCCGTCGGCGTCCTCATCGCAATCAGGCGCGGAGTCATCCCCCAGCACCATATAGGCCACAGCCTCCTGCGCCCGCGCCTCCAGCTCCTGGCGGCGCGCGGTTTCCTCGGCTTCCCGCTCCGCGAGCCGGTGGGTAAAGAGCAGATGCTGCTCGGTTTCGCTGCGCACCGATCCGAGCAACCGCGCCGCCGGCGGGCGAAAGAGCAGTTCGCGCGGCTCGTTGACGCGAAGACTTCCCCCGTCGTCTTCACCCAGTGTCCAGAGCAGAGCTTCCACCAGGCTGCTCTTGCCGGTCCCGTTGCCACCCACGATTACGGTGACCTGGGGTGAGAGCTCGACCAGATTCCAGTCGCGGAAGCTCTTGAATCCCGAGAGCACCAGATAACGGATGTAACTCAGTTCAGCGTCCTTCCCTGAAGCTTTGCGCGAGTTCGGGCGGCAGGCCCGCAGCGAGCACTGCCTGAGCGGTGATCTCGACGTCGTAGGGCACCCGGACGAACTCGATGCGGTGCCCGGCCGGAGCCTCGGCCAATTCGATCAGGGCGTACATCGCCCGCGTATCGCCGTCTTTGGGTCTGCCGATCGACCCCACGTTGACGAAGTGTACTTTATCGAAAGAACGCTCCCAGGGAACGTGGGTGTGGCCAAAGACCAGCAGGTCGGCCTGTTCCTCCCGGGCCAGGCGGCGATAGGTGCGCTCGTCACGGTCCGCCGCTAGATACTCATTGATCCGGCGGGGACTGCCGTGAACCAGGTGCAGTCGATGACCCCCGAGTTCCAGTCGACGCTCCCGAGGAAGCCCCCGGAGCCACGCCTTGTTCTCGCCGGTCCCGGCGCGAACGGTGAAGTCGTAGCTGGCGTCGCCGATGCGGCGGGCCTCGGCGTCTGCATAATAGCAACCGCACCCGCCCCGCTCGAAGCCCACGCCGTCGTCGTAATTACCGGCGAGGGAGGGAATTTCGCGGCTGCGCACGATTTCGATGACTCCGTTGGGATCCGGACCGTATCCCACGAGATCTCCCAACGAGAAAAGGCGATCCACCTTGCGCGCGGCGGTGTCCGCGAGAACAGCGGCAAGGGCGGTGCTGTTCCCGTGCACGTCGGAGAAGAAGGCGGCCCGTATTGCCGGGGCGGGCATGACTCGCGACGAGCTCACGCCTTCTTACCGGGCCGGCTGCCACCTGGCGGATAGCCTAGATTCTCTCGAGCCGCCGACTCCGCAGGCGTCCGCGCCCTGCCGCCCCCTGGGTTTCCCTCTCCGGCCTCTAGCGAGTCCCCGGGGGCCGAGGCGAGGGCTGGAGCAAGGCTCGAGCCGGGCTCTTGGCTATACCAGCGGCGCTGAATGATGAAGGCCACGTTCACCAGACTGATGAGTACCGGCACCTCGACCAGAGGCCCGATCACGGCGGCAAAGGCCTGGCCCGAGCCGATTCCGAAGACGGAAATGGCCACGGCGATGGCCAGTTCGAAGTTGTTGGAGGCGGCGGTGAAGGAGAGGGTGGCGCTCTTGGAGTAATCGGCGCCGATGCGGTGGCTCAAGTAAAAACTGACGAAGAACATGATGACGAAGTAGAACAGCAGCGGGATGGCAATGCGCACCACGTCGAAGGGCAGCTCCACTATGACGTCGCCTTTGAGCGAGAACATCACCAGGATGGTGAAGAGAAGGGCGATCAGCGTGAGGGGGCTGATCCGGGGGATGAATTCCGAGTGGTACCAGTCCCTGCCCTTGAGGTTGACGAGCACGATCCGCGTCAAGATCCCGCCCGCAAAGGGGATACCTAGATAGATGAGCACGCTCTGGGCGATCTCGCCGATGGTGATGTCCACCACCACGCTCTCGAGACCCAACCAACCGGGGAGCACGGTGAGAAATATGTACGCGTAGACGCTGAAGAAAAGCACCTGGAATACCGAGTTGAAAGCGACCAGCCCGGCGGCGTACTCGGTGTCGCCCTTGGCCAACTCGTTCCAGACGATCACCATGGCGATACAACGGGCCAGTCCGATGAGAATCAGCCCCTGCATGTAGGCGGGCATGTCGTTTAGGAGCAGCACGGCGAGTAGGAACATGAGAATCGGACCGATCACCCAGTTCTGCACGAGTGAGAGCCCGAGGATGCGGTAATTGCGAAAGACCTCGCCCAGTTCCTCGTAACGCACCTTGGCGAGCGGGGGATACATCATGACGATGAGGCCGACTGCGATAGGTATGGAGGTGGTGCCCCAGGAAAGCTCGGTGATGGCCTCCCCCACCTCCGGGCGGAAGTAGCCGGTGGCGACTCCGATTGCCATGGCCAGAAAGATCCACAGTGTGAGGAAGCGGTCGAGAAACGAAAGACGGGTCAATGCTCCCCCTCTCGAAAACGACTAAGTGACGAGTCTGCCGATGCCGAGCGCGTTGAAGAGGTACCCCACCAAGAGGATCCCTGTGGCGACGATGCCGACCACGGTCGCGATCATGCGCGGCCGCAGCACCTTCCGCAGGATCACGAATTCGGGCAAGGAGAGGGCGATCACGGCCATCATGAAGGCGAGGGCGGTTCCCAGCGCTGCCCCTTTGGCCAGGAGCGCCTCGACGATGGGAATGATGCCGGCCGCGTTGGTGTAGAGCGGAACCCCGAGAAGCACCGCGAGGGGCACACTCCACCAGGCGCCTTGACCCATGACCGACGCCAGATAATCCTCGGGCACATACCCGTGGATGAAGGCGCCGATGGCGATGCCCGCCAGGACGAAGGGCCAGACCCGTCCCAAGATGTCTTTGACCGAGCGCGCGCCTTCCTCCAGCCGTTCCGCCCAGCTAAGCCCCTGCTCATCCGTCTCAGCGGCGCGCATATCGTAGACCCAGGATTCAACCCAGCCCTCGAGATGCAGCCGGCCGATCACCCAACCCGCGAGAATCGCGATGGAGAGACCGGTAAGCAGGTAGAGCGCGGCAACCTGCCAGCCGAATAGCCCGAAAAGCAAGACCAGCGCCACCTCGTTCACCATGGGCGCGGCAATGAGGAAGGAAAGGGTCACCCCCAGGGGAACGCCCGCGGTGAGAAAGCCGATGAAAAGGGGGACCGCGGAGCAGGAACAAAAGGGCGTCACGATCCCCAGCCCGGCGGCCATGACGTTGCCCCCCGCCTCCCGCCGACCCGCCAGCAGCGCCCGGGTTCGCTCAGGGGTGAAGAAGGTGTTGATGATCCCGACGAAAAAGACCACCAGTACCAGCAGCATGAGCACTTTGGGTGCATCGTAGGCAAAGAAGGCCACGGCCTCCCCGAGCGCGGTGCCGGCAGTGAGGCCGAGCACATCGAAGGCCAGCCATTCGGCAAAGGGGAGCAGTCCCCGGTAGATCAAGAACCAGGCGGACAGTCCCACCGCCAGAGCGGGAAGGTAACGGCGGAGGCGCGGGGAACGGTAAGAGGCCGAACCGCCTTCGCCCGACTGCGCCGGCACCGCAGAGCTCTGCGCGGAAGCTGACGAGCAGCAGGAAGAGCCCGGGGCGACAGTCGCTGGGCCTTCGGCACGCGGGGCCACAGCCACATCGCTGTCTGTAGGAGTGGTCATCTGGTCACCTCTAAGACCGGCCCGCCTCCGTCATGATCCACGAAACGATCTGCCGGACCTCGGGCACGCGGCCGGTGGATTTGACTTCGTCTCCCACCATCAGCCCGGGCGTCATCATCACTCCGTGGGCCAGGATGGCGTCGATGTCTTCCACCTTCTGGACACTCACTTCGACACCGCTCTGCTCGACTGCCTTGAGCGCAGTCTCGTAGAGTTCGTTGCACTTCTTGCATCCCGTACCGAGCACCTTGATCTCCACCACATCTCCTCCATTAGGACCCACAGCTTAGGTCGCAACCCTCGGCCGCGGCCATCGAACCCGTCGCGCCCGCGACCCTCTCTTCGCCATCGGCGGGAGCACTTGCTTCCAGTTCGGCGCGAAGCAAGGCAAGCTCCTCCGCGCCAAAGGCCTCCTCGACAGAAGCGACCACGGCCGACAGTTCCGGCGAAAGCTCAGCGGCGATGCGGTAGTGCACCCACACTCCCTCACGGCGATCCTGCAGGAGTCCCGCATTCAAGAGGTAGCGTAAGTGGCGCGAGGCTTTGGATTGGCCGATGGAAAGCGCGGCCTCGAAACGGCAGACGCACAGCTCACCGCCGGCCAGCAGAAGCGCCAGCATCTGCAGACGGGTTTCATCGCCGAGGGCCTTGTAGGCTTGGCTCAGCGCCCGGAGATCAAGCTGTGGTCGGACGGCCATGACATCACTATAACCGTATAGACGGATGTATGCAACCGTGCGCTTGCGGGCTTCTCCGAGCGGTCGGCCCCCAGTTAATTCAAGCGAGAGCCACCAGTAGCGCGAGCCACCCGGTCATGGTCACGGTGGCGAAGGCAGTGCTCAGGGCAATGGTGGTACCCACCAGAGGCGCCTCAGCAGCCAAATGCTCGCGGCTCACCACGTAGATCGAGATGGACGCGGGTGACGTCAGGATCATCACCGCCACCTGCAGATCCAGGGAATCCAGCGGCAGCCCAAGAACAAAATGGAGAACGATAAAACCCCAGAGCGGCAGCAGCAGAAGCTTTCCGGCCAGGGATATCGCGGTGACTCCGGCCGCTTTGGTCAGAATCTCGGGAGTGAAGGAGGCGCCGATACCCAACAGAGCGGCGGGCAGGGCCATGTCCGCCAGCATGCCGACCGCTTCGTTAAGGGGACCGGGCATCGTAATTTGGCGCCAGCTTACGAGGATGCCCACGAAAGCCGCGACCACTATCGGGTCGGTGAAGGCACGCGCCACCGCTCGCAGACTCGTGCGCTCGCCGGTGCCGGCCACGCGGAACAGAATCACGGTGGCGATCGAGATGGGCGCAATCAGAACGCCAAGGATCAGGCCGCCTTTGGCCAGAGCCAACTGACCCCAGGCATTGAAGATGATCGGCAGCGCGACGAAGGCCATGTTTCCCCGGATGGAGCTGATCACGGTGATCGAGCGCAGAGCCATGGACATGCCGAACAGCGTGAGCACGAGGAACATGATGACGGCGAAGCTGGCCAGCACCCCGGCCAGCCCGGCAAGGGACACCCCGTTGACCACGCTACCGAACTCCACGGACGTGATCGCAGCGAAGATGGTCATGGGCAGCGCGAGGTAGTAGACGATGCGGACCAGGGCCGCGACCTCGCGTTCGGTGAGGAACTTGACCTGCCGGAGAACAAACCCCAGAAGGATGAGGCCGAAAACCGGCGCGACGATCTCTAGAACCTGCATCGGCGTATTGTAGCGGCCGCGGCGGCGCGCAGGCCAGGAACCGGGATCTGACGGCTTCGAGTTCCCTCGTTAAATACGCGCCCGTTGGGGTAACATAGCGCGATGCTTCTTCGCCAGACGAACAGCGCGGATGCCATGGACACGGTAGCAAAACCCCACTCCTCCAGCGAAACCGCCCCAGCGGGCGGCTTGCCGCGGCGGCGGTGGGCGTTCAAAACAGTCCGCGGTACCATCGAGAATCACCTGTTGACCAGTTTCATACTGGCCTACTTCGTGATCATTGGGGCGGCGACCATCGCCACCCGCTCTTGGCTGTCCTCCGATCAGTTCATCATCGTCGGCATAGCGCTCGCCATTCTCCTCACCCGTTCGTTTTCGATCGTGCGCGACTGGGCGCCTTTCGGCATGCTGCTCTTGGGCTATGAGTTCCTGCGCGGGCTCGCGCCCAGCCTGGGCATGGAGGTCAACATCTTTCCGATGATCCGGGCGGATCGTCTGATTTTCGGAGAACTGCCCACCGTGACCCTGCAGCGAATGTTCTACGACCTGGGCTCTCCCGATTGGCTGGATTACGGCGCCACCCTGCTTTACCTGTTGCATTTCGTGGTGCCGCTGCTGTTCGCCTTCCTGCTTTATCTGAACCGTCGCGAGCACTTCCGTCCCTTTGCCGTGGCGTTGATCGTGCTGTCGTATCTTGCCTTCACCACGTATGTGCTCTACCCGGCCATGCCTCCCTGGATGGCGTCGCAGCACGGATACATACCCGCGATCAACAATATCTTCGAGCAGACCTTGTCCACCTTTGGTGAGGGGCCGGCCGTGCCCCGCGCGGTAGGTTTCGTGCGCTCGAATCCGGTCGCGGCAATGCCCTCGCTGCACGCGGCCTACCCCATGCTGGTCTTCCTCTTCGCGGTCCGCGTCTGGGGGCGCAAAGCCGTGGCGTTCCTTCTCTACCCGGCGTCCGTCTGGTTCGCCATCGTCTACCTCGGACATCACTACGTCATCGACGCGTTCGCCGGGGTCGTCTACGCTCTCGGCGCTTTTCACGCCGTGGAATGGATGGCGGCTCGGCGGGCGGTCTGTGAGACGGGCTCCGTGGACAGCATCGCCGAGCCCGAGACCATATAGGCGATTCTTCCTCCTGCCGCTTTCACGCGGACAGGATGAGCGAGCCTTTGAGGAGGTCCCCATCGTAAATGCCGGCGTGATTCTCAAGGTCGAGGAGATCAGCCGGGAGGACTTTCCCTCAGGAGGCTGACGCCCGGAGCGTCGAGGCTTAAGTGCCCGAACGCGACTGCTTTGGGTCGATAGCCACGAACCTGGTGATCAGATAGCCAATCGGGCCCAGAAGGAGACCGAGAAGCCCGCCTATCGCCCTCGGAATGCCGTGCTCGCCCGCGAACACCCAGCTGACGTAGGCAAAGACCCCGTCGCCCAGGACCAACAGCGTCGCCGCAACGAGACGCATCGATTCGTCGCCGACCAGACTGAGCGCTACTCCCGACATCCAGAGGATGAAGGCCGCGTAGACTAGATTGCGGCGCACCACTCCCTGCCGGTACTCCTGCACTTTCTCCTGAGCGCGTAGGCGCTCCTCTTTGCGGCGTTGCTTCTTCTCTGCCTTTGCCACTAACGAGCCTCCATCTGCGTCGAGCCATCGCGACGCCCCGGTTGGATATGATCAGCCCTCGGTCTGGGCCTCGAGATCCCGCAGTTCGTTCTGCATGAGCTCGATCTGCTCCTCGAGTTCTTCGACCTCTATTATCTGATGCGGTCGGGCCGAATGGGCGGGCAGAACGGCCCGCAATTCTGCGAGCTGGTCCTTGCCGGCCTCGATCAGGTCCACCAGCTGTCTCCTTCGTTCGGCGGATGTGGTCATGGTGACCTACCCTCCAATACTCGCGCCAGTTCGTCCACCGCGAATGCCGGCCACTCACGGCCCGGCTGTGCCGGCCACTCCACCCCCGGGTCACCCGAAGCGAACCGACCGATCTCGGCCACCTCGTGTCCCTCATCGCGAAACGCTCTCAGCAGGGAAGGGGCGGCCTCGGGGGCGACGCACAGAAGCAGACTGCCCGAGCCTATCAGCCCCAGGGGATCAAGATCGAGAACCGCAGCCAGCTTGCGCGTCAGACGATACACCGGCAGCGGCTCGGTGACCTGCACCCGCAGGCGGGTGGCAGTACTCAATTCGCGGATTGCCGTGGCCAGGCCACCTTCTGTAACGTCGTGCATGGCCCGCACGCCGCCGTGCGCCAGCGCAAGGCGGGCCTCGGGAAGCACTGAGAGGCGGTCCAGATAGAGCGAGGCCTCATGCAGTTCTCGGTCGCTCAATCCATGTTCGGCAAGGAAACCGCAAAGCTCGCGGGCCAGGATGGCGGTTCCCTCGACGGCCACGCCCTTGCTCATAAGCAGGCGGTCACCCGGCCGCACCCGCTGCTTTAGCAAAAGCCCCTCGCGCCAAACGGTACCGGCGACAGCCCCACATATCACCGTTCGGATGACCGCGCTCGTAACCTCGGTGTGACCCCCTACGAGAGCCAAACCGAGTTCGCCGCAGGCCTCCCGTAGATCCTCCAGGACTTCGAGCACCTCGGAGGGAGTGGAACCAAGGGGTGCGAGCACCGTCGCCAGGAACCACCTGGGACTGGCTCCGCTGGTGATGAGGTCGTTCGCGTTTACGGTGACGGCATAACGGCCGGGCTCCGCGGCCACGAAGGTGACGGGGTCGCTCTTCAACGCGAGGAGACCCGCGTCCGGTCGGGAACCGGCTTCGCCCTCTCGTGGATCCGGGACGCGTGGCACTCCCGGATCCACCACGGCAACGTCCTCGCCCACCCCCGGCCCCATGAGCAGTTGGGCCGAATCCGGGTAGTCTGCAGAGACTCGGGAGAGAAAACCGGCCAGCAGATCCTCGGGGAACTTACCTGCCGGAAGCTCTCGGCCCAACCGCAGCACCTGTTCCAGTCCGCCGAGGTCCGGGATCCTGAAGTGCGGCTCAGGCCTCCCTTCCCAACCTGGAGTGCCGCCGCCACGCCGCTTCACCGAGGCCCAGGTGTTCTCGACGAGAACGGTCACGGCGCCCGCGGCCATGCCGGCCTCGACGTCCAGCCAATGGTCTCCCACGAACAGCGCCCGGTCCGCGGGGACGCCGAGTTTTCGCACGGCGTAGAGCGCCGGATCCGGTGCCGGCTTGGGTGGCACGGACACGTCTCGGGTAACCAGTACCTCGAAATCCTCGGCCATGACCGACTCGAAATTCTCCAGGGCGCGGACCACCGACGCCCGGCCGTTCCTCGTCACCACTCCCACCCTGAGACCAAGCTGCTTGATCCGCGCGAGCAGAGGCTCGGCACCCCGGTTGGGCCGTGACAGCACCGCCGCCTCGAGTTCGAGCTTCTCCAGCGCCTGGTGGAGATCCCTCTGCTCGCCGGGAGCGCGGTCGGCGATCGCCTCGAGGATGGGTTGATCTGAGGGTAGGCCCAGGCTGCGTTTGATCTCGGCAAAGTCGAGCGCCCCCGGCTCGGTCAGGGTGCCGTCGAAGTCGAAGACCACCGCCTCCAACCGGAAGCCCCGGCGAGGCGAAAGAAGCCCCTTCCCGCCGCTCTTCGTTACGGCTGCCTCGTCACTGCGCGTCACTCCGCGCCGCCTGCGTCACCGGCGGTCTCGTGCTCCAAGCGCTCGAGCAGGTGCCCCATCACCCGCAGCAACTCCTGCTGCTCCTCCTGCTCCAGGCTCCCGAACAACCGCGCAGCGCGTCGCGTATGAGACTCGAACTGATCCGCCACCACCGCCTTGCCCGCCTCGGTCAGCCCGACCAAGGTAGCCCGGCGGTCGGTAGGATGAGCCCGGCGGCTGAGCAGGCCGTCCCCCTCCAGGGCGTCCACCAGCGAGGTCACGCTGCGTGGGGTCACGCCCAACTCCTCGCCGAGCGAACTCATCATGCGGGCGTCGCCGCAACTCAACACGTGCAGCAGTCTCATGCGCGCATAGGTGGTTCCGCTGACACGAGCCTCGGCGCTCAGCCACTTCATGTAGGCAGGCCCAAAAGCGGCGAAGAGGCGCACCAGCCTATGTGCGCCGTCCTCCGCCGCGTATTCCTCGGATCCACGGCCCGCGTTATCCTCGAACCCTCGCGCCGGGTTTTCCTCAGGCTGCTCTCGGGAAAGATTGGTCGGCATGCCTTTTCATTCCGGATATTGAATAGCAACACAATTGAGTATACCTGCCCGACTTCCGCAGAAACCCGTACGTCACGAGGCCGCCATGCAGCCAGACACGCAACCAGACACCCGCGGTCGCGAAGCGCCCGCCATTGTCGTCCGTGGCTTGACCAAGAGCTACGGGGACACCATCGCACTAAGGGGGATCGACCTCGAGGTCCCTCCCGGGACCGTTTACGGCCTGCTGGGGCCCAACGGCGCGGGCAAGACTACGGCAGTGCGCATTCTCGCCACCCTGCTCAAGCCGGATGAGGGCAGTGCCCACATCCACGGTATCGACGTACTTGCGAAGCCGGACATGGTCCGCCAGATCATCGGACTTGCGGGACAGTTCGCCGCCGTGGACGAGTTGCTGACCGGACGCGAGAACCTCGAACTCGTCGGACGCCTATACCACCTGGGGGGAAACGAACCGCGGCGCCGCGCCCAGGACCTGCTGGAGCGGTTCGAGTTGGCCGAGGCGGCCGATCGCACCGTCCGCACCTACTCGGGAGGTATGCGGCGCCGGTTGGACCTGGCCGCCAGTCTGGTGAATCGCCCGGCCGTGCTCTTCCTCGACGAGCCCACCACCGGGCTCGATCCCCGTAGCCGGCTGGGTCTGTGGGACATCATCAACGACTTGGTGCGCGAGGGCGCCACCCTGCTTCTCACTACGCAATATCTAGAGGAAGCGGACCGGCTGTGCCAGCGGGTGGCGGTGATCGACGAGGGCAGCGTAATCGCCGAGGGCACCACCGACGAACTCAAGGACCGCATGGGCGGATCCGTGCTGGAGTTGCGGGTCGCGGACAGCTCGCGGGTGCGAAGAGCCGCCCAGTTGCTGGAGCCGCTCTCCGACGCCGCGCCCCAGGTAACCGAAGACCTGGGTTTGATCACCCTACCCGCGGAAGAGAACGCCATGGGCCTGTTGGCCGAGGTCGCCCGGCGGCTGGACGATCAGGGCATCGAGGTCGTGGACCTGGCCATCCGCAGACCCACGCTGGACGACGTCTTCCTCAGTATGACGGGACGCGGAATCTCCCCCGACGCAAAGCAGACTCCTTCGCCCAACGGAGGAGGTGCCCGATGAGCGAGCAGTTGCGCGAAAGCGAATTGGCCGACAGACCGCCGGCTTCCAGCCCGGTGGCGCAGATCAAGGATCGAGGAGGCCGACTGGAGGAAATGCGCTGCGGACTCAGCTGCGCTCTGGGCGACTCCCGCGCCATCGCCGGACGCTACCTCAAGCACTACCGGAGACAACCCCAACTACTGATCTTCTCGACCGTGCAGCCGGTCATGTTCGTTCTGCTCTTCCGCTATGTCTTCGGCGGAGCCATCGACATCTCGCAGCTTCCCGCCGACAGCTACGTCAACTTTCTCCTGCCGGGGATTCTGGTGCAGGCCACCACTTTCGGCGCCACCAACACCGCGGTCGGGTTGGCAGAAGACCTGCGGGCCGGCGTGATCGACCGTTTTCGCTCGTTGCCGATGTCGAGGGTGGCGGTGCTGGCCGGGCGAACGCTCTCGGATCTGGTGCGCAACACCTTCGTCGTGCTACTGATGACGGCCGTGGGCTATCTGGTGGGCTTCCGCTTCCAGGGCGGGCCGGCGGCGGCGATCCTCGCCCTGGCCGTGGTGGTCTGCTTCTCTTACTCCCTGAGCTGGATCTACGCATTCGTGGGCCTGGCCACGAAGGGAGCGGAAACGGCCCAAACCGCGAGCTTCGTGGTCACCTTCCCCATCGTCTTCGCCAGTTCCGTCTTCGTGCCGGTGGAGGGCTTCCCCTCGTGGCTGCAGGCCTTTGCAACGTACAGCCCAATCACCAAGGCCGCGGATACCGTACGTGCCCTGGCGCTGGGTGGGCTGCCCGTGCTCGAGCCGTTGCTCTGGGTCGCAGGTTGGACCGCCGGCATCCTCCTGGTGTTCATGCCCCTGGCCATTCTGCGTTTTCGGAGGGGAGAGTAGCCCGCATCGGCCCGTATTAGGGCTGGTGTCCGGCTCGAATCAGGGCTGGTCGGGTTCCTGCGCGCGGTCCCGTCGCCCACCGCACCGTTCTTGGCTTCCGCTGCGGGCAGCACCACTTCCTGGCGCTAGGAGGTTCACTACTTTCTCAGGAGTTATCCCACGAAGTCTGGGTCGATTCAGAGTGGTTGCGTTGCCGACAGGGAGGCGCGCCACGCCGCCGAGTTTGGACCGCCGGAAGAAGGGTAGGTCCGCCGCCTAGAGTCATGAAGATCACGCAGACAGAGATATCCTCGATGCCTCTCTTCGTTCTCGAAGGCGAGATGGATCACGCCTCCGGGAACAAGATCTACCCCCTCATACGAAAGGCGCTGGACGATCGGGCTCAGACCGTGTTGCTCGACATGGAGCAGGTCCCCTACATCGATAGTGGTGGTCTCTCCGTGCTTGTCAGAACCCTTCACCACCTCCAGGAGGAGGGGTGGGTCGGGCTGGTCCACCCTCCACAGGAAGTGCTGTGGGTGCTCGAGCTATCCGGGCTGCGGCGCCACCCCAAGCTCAAAGTATTTGCGGACATCGCGGCGGCACGCGCAGCCCTGAGCGGCTAAGCCGGCGATTCGAACCAGAACTCGATCTCTCTGGGCTCAACCGAGTAGCTCTCACTCGCCCAGAGCCCACCCTGCGCGTGACGACCGGACTGGTCCAGGGGTTCTCTTCCACGAGCCGCTCCGAGACCCGCTCCCGACGCTCCTCCGGGCTCGGCTTGCCGCCCCCGTCGGAGCCGGTCTTGCCGCCCTCCTCGGCCCCTCGGCCTTCTCCGCCTCGCGCGGACCCCTGGGATTCTTCTGCCATCTGCCGCCAGGCAGCAGACCCGGCCGATGCTCGACTCAAGCATGTGGTCCCCCCGGTCGATTCAGGAGCAGGTAGTATCCGACTACAACCGGCAGCCGACCGAATCCAACATAAGGGGACGGGAGCTTGAGGCGCACCCTCGTACTTTTGACCTCCGGCGCCTTCCTCGTCACCGCCGTCCTGCTGATTGCGCTCGTCAACCACACGATGAAGCAGGAGGCCCTGGAAGAGGCGCGGCACGAAGGGGCGCTGCTGCTCGAGCGAAATCTGGCCACCCACGCCTACTTCACCGAGAACCTGAAGCCCTCGGTGTTCGCACTGCGCGAAGAGCAAACCGGACACGATTTTGTCGCCGGAGACTACTTCGATCCAGGCTGGATGTCTTCCACGCACGCCCTTCGGGTGATGAACGATTATCTCGAACAGCGCACGGAACTCGGCTACCGGTATAAGGACGCTGCCATCAACGCCCGCAGCCCTCAGAACGAGGCGGACCCCGTGGAGCGGGAGTTCCTGGAGGAGGCCAGCCGGAACCCCAACCTGCAGGACCGCTCCGTGGTGCGGGAGGACGACGGCATCCCCGTGCTCACCGTCATGAGGCGGGGAGAGACCATGGAAGCGGCCTGCCTCGCCTGCCACAGTGAACCGGAGAACGCCCCCCCCAGTCTGGTCGCCGAGTTTGGTCCCGACCGGTCTTTCGGCCGCCAGGCGGGAGAACTGGTGTCCGTGGTCTCCATCCAGATTCCGCTGGAGCCGGCCTTTGCCGAAGCAAACCAGCTTTCGCTGCGGCTGAGTTTGCTGATGCTGGCTCTGGTCGCCGGCCTCTATCTACTGCAGCACCTGCTGACCGACCGCATGCTCTTCGCGCCCCTCGACGCGGTAAGGGAGAAGGCGGCCGCCATAGTCGCGGACGAGTCGCAGCTGGGCGAGCGCATTCCCGTACCGAGGGGACGCGAACTCGGCGAGCTGACGCAGTCCTTCAATGAGATGTCGGTCGCGCTGGGAGAAGAACGCAAGCGGATGGCCGAGCGCATCACGGAGCGAACCCGGGACCTCTCGCGACTCGCCTCCGCTCTGCAGCAGGCGGATGAACTCGTGGCCATCGCCGACGCAGAGGGGCGCCTGGAGTACGTGAATCAGGCGTACGAGGTCGGGACGGGATATGCCTCAGAAGAGGTGATCGGTAGACCAGCAGCGGAGCTGCTGCCCCTGGGCGACTGCGGCGACTCCTTCCCTCTGCATTCGGGCATCCGCGCCCCGACAAAGGGGCGCGGACCTTTGGCAACGAGCGGTAAACCCCTCGAAGTCGAATTCACTGTCTCGTCGATCGTCCCCGGTGAGGTGGAGGAGCCGGGATGGATCTGGGTGGGTCGTGACATGACTCAATTGCGACGCATCGAGGAACAGCTGCGTCACGGCCAGAAGCTGGAAGCCGTGGGGAAGCTGGCAGGAGGCATTGCCCACGACTTCAACAACATGCTAACCGCGATGGCGGGGTACGCCGAGTTCCTCGAGACGCAGAACCTGGACGACCAGGGACGCGAAGACCTGAGCGAGATCAAGAAGATGGTCGAGCGAGCTTCGCAACTCACCCGACAACTGCTCACCTTCTCGCGGCACCACGTGCAGGCGCCGATCCAGCTAGACCTGAGCGAGGTCATTTCGCAAATGCGTGACATGCTGGCCCGGATGGTGGGCGAAGACATTCGCCTCCAGATCGACTTGGAGCCGGGACTGCCGCTGATCGAGGCCGACCGGGGACACTTGGAGCAGGCGCTGATGAATCTGTGCGTGAATGCCAGGGATGCCATGCCCACCGGCGGTACCCTCTTGATCCGCACAGGGCGGGGTCAGCCGCTGAGACCGGACCTCCCCGCGTATCTTGACGTCGACAAGACTGGAGGCGTCTCCGAAGAAGCAGGAGACCGCGGCGCGGGCAACATCCCCCAGGAAACAGGCACCCCAGACGGAGCGAACTGGGTCTACCTGAGAGTTGAGGACACCGGCCACGGAATGGCGCAATCCACACAGCAGAGGATTTTCGAGCCCTTCTTCACCACAAAGGAGATCGGTCAAGGCACCGGCCTGGGACTGGCAATGGTCTACGGCATGGTTTCGCAGTTCGGAGGCAGCATCGAGGTGGAATCCGCGCTGGGCGAGGGTGCACGCTTCACCGTCTTCTTCCCTGCTAGTCTAGGAGAGGGGGGCTTGGCAGCGGCGTTCGCAGAAGAAAGGGCAGCCGTCGCTCGAGGCGCTCGGATCATGCTGGTGGAGGACCAGGAGACCATCCGCAACCTGGTCGCCCGGGTCCTGCAGAGCGCCGGTCATGAGGTGACGGGTTGGTCTTCCGCCGGGGAGGCGCTCAGCTGGTTCGTGGAGGATCCGCACAGGGTGGATCTGGCCATCACGGACGTCATCATGCCGGGAACGCGGGGTGGTGCGCTGGCCGACAAACTACAGCAGATCCGCCCGGACCTCCCGCTGATCTTCATCTCCGGACACCCCGATGCCACGAGTGCCGAATTGGAATTGGGGAGCAGCCGCCACTTCCTGCAGAAGCCCTTTCAGTCCCACGAACTCCTCGCCCTGCTCACCCAGCTCCTACCTTCCGCACCTGGCTCAACGACGGGGGGTAACCCTCCCCCAGGAGAGCCGCACACTCTGCCACCACCCAGGGTGCCCGGCGCTCCGCTTTGGGGCAGACTCATGGTGAAGCTCAAACGGGAAAGGAGCCGGACCCGGGGGGTACGAGATGGTCCGAACTATCAACGCATGTTGCGCCGGCTGCGGCGAATGCTGGTCGACCGAGGTCACTCCCGCCAGGAAAACCCTCTCCTGTCCCCAATGCGGCTCCCGCATGCCGCTCGAGGCCGTGCGTTATACGGATGAGCCCGTGCAGGCGGAGCGTCACGAGCAGAGGGATGTGCCCGGATCGGCCTTCGAAGCCTAGGGGCGAGTTATCTCGCCACGACCGCCCTTCTTCCGTGAGTTCCGAGTCAGCGCTCGGTTTAGCTGTCGCCGCTAGCGGCAACTATCTAGAGTGAAGAGAGTGGTCGATGAGGGAGGCTTCAAATGTACATCGGTGGTGGATTACTACTTCTGATAATCGTCATTATTCTGCTCATTTGGCTCCTCTGACCCCGGTCCCCCGGCGAGAGCACGGATACGATGAGTGGAGAAGCCCCGGCCAACCCAGGGCTTCTTCCATTTCGAAGGCAAGTGACGACCCTCGCCTAAGCTTCGCCATGCTCCGACTGGTATCAAGCTTGGAACAGGACCTCTCGGATCTCCTCGGGGCTACAGCCGTTGCGAAGGACGCCGAGGCGGCTCTGACCGCCTAACCCAAGTTCCGAGCGGGTCACGTCCTCGCAGGCGGATCAGCACCGTTTTATCGGATTCGTTATCGGATTCGCTTATACCGCTATAGCCAAAGCCGCCGCCCGAGGGCCCCAGAAACTCCCTCAGGGAGGCCTTGGCGTATTACTCTAGGGG
>Ga0209386_1000471_pt1 | contig 20001 bp, 14 predicted proteins | sample NGEPertwo_FD_184510 | JGI IMG/M metagenome (GOLD analysis project Ga0209386, IMG submission 184510) | Arctic peat soil microbial communities from the Barrow Environmental Observatory site, Barrow, Alaska, USA - NGEE Permafrost154B-two... | ecosystem: Environmental > Terrestrial > Soil > Wetlands...
CGCGCGCCGTCGATGCCCTCGTGGTCGCCGGCGCGCAGCTTGGAGCCGCGGTTGAGCCGCCCGGCCATGCCTTTGTACAGGATCTCGTTGACCAGCGTGGACTTGCCGGAGCCCGAGACGCCGGTGACGCAGGTGAAGGCGCCCACCGGGAAGGCGACGTCGATGCCGCGGAGGTTGTGCATGCGGGCGCCGCGCACCGTGAACCACTCGAGCGGCAGGCGTCGCTGGCCGGGCAGGGCGATGCTCCTGCGCCCGGCCAGAAAGTCGCCGGTGAGCGAGGCCGGGTGGTCCATGATCTGGCGCGGCGTGCCTTCGGCGACCACGCTGCCGCCGTGCTCGCCGGCGCCCGGGCCCATGTCGACGATGTGGTCGGCCGAGCGCATCGTCTCCTCGTCATGCTCGACGACGATCACGGTGTTACCGAGGTCGCGCAGACGCAGAAGCGTGTCGATGAGGCGCCGGTTGTCGCGCTGGTGCAGGCCGATGCTGGGCTCGTCGAGGATGTAGAGCACGCCGACCAGCGCCGAGCCGATCTGCGTGGCCAGGCGGATGCGCTGCCCCTCGCCGCCGGACAGCGTGGCCGAGGCGCGCTGTAGCGTGAGGTAGCCGACGCCGACGTCGTTAAGAAACGTGAGGCGCTCGCTGATCTCCTTGATGACGCGTCCGCCGATGAGGCGCTCGGTGTCGCTAAGCTGCAGCGCGTGCAAGAAACCGAGCGCCTCGCGCACGCTCATCAGCGTGAAGTCGTTGATGTTGCGCTCGCCCAGCGTCACGGCGAGGCTCGTGGGCTTGAGCCGTGCCCCTTTGCAGTCCGGGCACGGCCTGTCCGCCATGTACTCCTCGATCTTCTGGCGCACCTGCTCCGACTCGGTCTCGGCGAAGCGCCGTTGCAGGTGTTTGAGGATGCCCTGGAAACTCGCCGTATAGTGCCGCATGCGGCCCTGGTAGTTGCGATAGCTGAGGGGGATGCGCTCCTTGCCCGTGCCGTACAGGAAGAGGTCGCGCTGCTCCTCGGGCAGCTCGTCCCACGGCTTGTCGGTGTCGACGCCGAACGTGGTGGCGATGGACTCGAACGCCTGTTCGAGCCAGCCGAACGAGAGCTGCCCGTACGGCAGCAGCGCGCCCTTGTCGATGCTCACCGACCCGTCGGGGACGACGAGCGCCGGGTCGATCTCCTGCGTGGACCCCAGGCCGTGACAGGTGGGGCAGGCGCCGTGCGGGCTGTTGAAGCTGAAGATACGCGGCTGGATCTCGGGCAGGGAGATGCCGCAGTGCACGCAGGCGAACTTCTCGGAGAACGTGAGGGTCTCGCCGTCGGCGGTCTCGATCTCGACGAGGCCGTCGGCGAGCTGGGCGGCGGTCTCGACGGAGTCGGTGAGCCGCCGCCTCAGGCCCTCCTTCATCACCAGCCGGTCGACGACCACGGCCACGTCGTGCTTGAACTTCTTGTCGAGGTCGATATCCTCCTCGAGCTCGCGCACTTCGCCGTCCACCTTGACGCGCGTGAAGCCGTCGGCGCGGAACTGCTCGAAGAGCTTGCCGTACTCGCCCTTGCGGCCGCGCACGACCGGCGCGACGACGCTGAACCTCGTGCCGCCGTCAAGGTCGCAGACGCGGTCGACGATCTGCTGGATGCTCTGCCCCGAGATGAGGCGGCCGCAGCTCGGACAGTGCGGGTGGCCGACCCGGGCGTACAGGAGGCGCAGGTAGTCGTAGATCTCGGTGACCGTGCCGACCGTGGAACGCGGGTTGCGCGACGTCGTCCTTTGATCGATGGAGATGGCCGGGGAGAGACCCTCGATGCTGTCGACGTCGGGCTTGTCCATCTGCCCGAGGAACTGGCGCGCGTAGGCCGACAGGGACTCGACGTAGCGCCGCTGCCCCTCCGCATAGATCGTGTCGAAGGCCAGCGAGGACTTGCCGGAGCCCGAAAGGCCCGTGATGACGATGAAGCGGTCGCGCGGCAGCCTCAGGGTGATGTCCTTGAGGTTGTGCTCGCGGGCGCCGGTGATGACGAGGTCGTGACTCATGGTGTGGCGTGACTCCAGATGTGACGGGCCGGCGCATGGAGCGCACACGGACCATCAAGGCCGGCTCGACCTATTGTAACCGCTGCCGCGGACAGACGTGGTCTTGGGCGCGGCCACCGTGGGCTGCAGCCGTGGCGCCGGCGGCCGCCCTCAGCTCACGGCGTGAACTGGAAGCCCTGCTCCTCGACGAGACGGACGCAGGCCGCGGCGACGTCGGCGTCGTACTTGACCCCGGCGTGCTCGCGGATCTCGGCGAGCGCCGCCTCCATGCCGAGCGCCGCGCGGTAGGGCCGGTGTGAGGACATCGCCTCGACGACGTCGGCGACGGCGAGGATCCTGGCCTCCGGCAGGATGTCCGCGCCGGCCAGCCCCCGCGGGTAGCCCGAGCCGTCGAGGCGCTCGTGGTGCTGCAGCACGATCTCGGCCACCGGGCGCCCGAAGTCGATCACCTCGAGGATGTCGAAGCCGGACGCGGGATGCTGCTTGATGAGGTTGAACTCGACCTCGCTGAGCCGGCCCGGCTTGGCGAGGATCTCGGCGGGCACGGCGATCTTGCCGATATCGTGGATGAGGCCGGCGTGGCGCAGGGCGTCGAGCTCCTCGCCGTCCATGCCCATCTCCCCGGCGATGGCCGTGGCCAGCTCGGCGACGCGGCGCTCGTGCCCAGCGGTGTACGGATCGCGGGTCTCGACCACGTGGCTCATGGCCAGCACGGCGCCCTCGACGGTGCGCCGCAGCTGCTGCGCATGGCGGCGCACCTCCTCCTGCGCCTCCACCTGCTCGGTGACGTCCAGGCTGATGCCGCCCACCAACACCGTCTCGCCCCCACGGGCGATCGGAAAGTGCACTGCACGCAAATACTCCATCCCGTGGTCCGACGATGACTCGCTGACCTCGTCGACCACTTCGCCCGCCAGCACGCGCTCTCCGATCGCGCGGACCGCTAGCGCCTCTTCCGGCGCCCAGAGCTCCTCGGGCGTCTTGCCGATCCATCGCGCGCTCGGGAGGCTCAGCTCCGCGGCCCTCTCGTCATTCCCAAAGACGTAGCGCAGCTCGGCGTCCTTGATGGTCATACGGCCGGGCAGGTACTCGGCGAACCGCCTGAATTGCTCCTCGCTCTGGCGCAGCGCCTCCTCCGCCGCGCGCATCTCCGTGATGTCGGTAAACATCCCGAAGGAGCCGAGGAACTCGCCATCCGGCCCCAGGTCGGCGGTCGAGGACACCGAGGCCCAGACCTCGCCGCCGTCCTTGCGCCTGAAGCGACGCTCGTACGTGCCGGGCATCCCCGCTGCGCGAGCCTTCATTTCAGCCGCGTAGTCGTCGAGGTCCTCGTCGAATATGAAATCGCTGACCACGCGCCCGAGCATCTCTTCGGTCTCGTACCCGAGCATCGCCGCCATCTGAGGGTTCACGAACGTCGTGCGGTACTCGCCGTCCATCGCCAAGATGCCCTCGCCGGCCATCTCGACGATGCGGCGGTAGAGCGCCTCGCTCTCCGTGGCCCGCTCTTCGGCCTGACGCTGCTCGGTGAGGTCGCGGGCATACACGACGACGAAGGCGTCGCTCGGACGGCCAGGGTACTCGAGGGTGACAGCGACGGGGCGTTCCTGGCCGGCGACCGTGCTCATCATGGTCTCGAACTGGACGGGGGAATGCTGGACGGCGGCTGCCCACAGTGCGGCTGAGTCTTTCTCGTCGATGAGCGGCAGCCAGCTCCAGATCTTCTGGCCGACGGCTTCCGCGGGCGGGACTCCCCCGAGGCGCTGGGCGGCCGCGTTGACGTACAGGATGACGCCGCCCTCGCTGACGTAGACGATCGCCTGGGACGAGTGGTCGATGGCGAACTGCGTCCGCCTGGCCTGTTCCCTGACGCGCAATCGCTGGCGGCGCAGCTCGGCGCCCTCGACGGCGCGCCGCACGGCCGGCGCCAGGCGCGTGAGGTTGTCCTTGAGGACGTAGTCGACGGCGCCGGCGGTGATGGTCGCCACGGCGGTGTCTTCGCTGATGGCGCCGGAGACGGTGATGGCGGGCACGTCGGGGGCCGCCTCGGCGAGCACGGCGAGCGCCTGAGGACCGCCGAAACCGGGCAGGTTGTAGTCGACCAGCGCGAGATCCCAGCGCTCGCCGACGAGGGCCTCGCGCAGCGCGGCTTCGGTCTGCACGCGGTCCCAGTGCGGTTCTATGCCGGCCTCGCGCAGACGCCTGAGCATGAGCTCGGCGTCGTCGGCGCTGTCTTCGACGAACAGGATGCGCAGGTTCACCCAGCCTCCCCCGGCCGGTGGACGGACTCCTTCACGCGAGCATACCCCCGCGGAGCCTCGGGCGTCGAGGGTGGCTCCCCCGGCCTTAGCCGGCCAGAAACGCCTGCGCCTTCTCCATCCAGCCGCTGACGGCGATGCCCTGGGGACACTTGTCTTCGCACTCCCCGCAGGCTGTGCACTGGTCGGCGCGCTCCGCTTCGTCGAGCCAGGTGTAGAACAAGCGCTGACGCGACACGTCGCCGAACATGTGGGCGTCGTTGTAGAGCGCGAGGATGTCGGGGATGGCGACGCCCTGAGGGCACGGCATGCAGTACCGGCAGGCCGTGCACGGGATGGGGCTGAGCTCGCGGTAGAGGTCGCGCACACGCGCGACCAGCGCGAGCTCATCGTCCGCAATCAGGCCCGGCCGCGAGCGCGCCGCATACTCCAGATCCTCCTCGACGTGCTGCATCGTGCTCATACCGCTGAGCACGAACGACACCTCGGGGATGTTCCAGACCCACTGCAGGGCCCACTCGGCCGGGGTACGAGACACCGGGGCTTCGGCCCAGACCGCCTCGACCTGCGGCGGCAGGTTGCGAGCCAGCATGCCGCCGCGGATGGGCTCCATGACGATCACGCCCAACTCCTTACCGGCCGCGAGTTCGAGGCCGCGGCGGCCGGCCGAATAGTCCTCGTCCATGTAGTTCAGCTGGATCTGGCAGAACTCCCAGAGGTCTGTGGCGGCGAGGATCTCCTCGAACAGGTCGTAGGTACCGTGGAAGCTGAAGCCGAGGTGGGCGATGCGGCCGTCGGCGAGAGCCTTCTCGGCGGCGGCGAGCTGGCCGTGCTCGACGACGCACTTCCAGTGCGCGGCATCGAGGCTGTGCAGCAGATAGAACTCGATGCAGTCGGTCTGGAGGCGCTCCAGCTGCGTGGCGAGCAGGCGGTCGAAGTCGCCCGGCTTCTCGACCTTCCAGACGGGCATCTTGTCGGCGACCTTGACCTTCTCGCGGTAGCCATCCTTCAGCGCCTCCGCGACCCAGGCCTCGCAGGTCTCCTCGTGGTACATATAGGCGGTGTCGACGTAGTTCACCCCACGGTCGATGGCGCCACGCAGCATCGCTGTAGCCTGCGGATAGTCGATCTGCTTGAAATCCGGCTTGCCGTCGGGCCCCACGAGCACGGGCAGGCGCATGGCGCCGAAGCCGAGGGCCGACGGCCTGAAGTCGAGCTTGCCGAAAGTGCGGTGCTGCATAGCCGCATGCTATCGCTGCATGCGCGCCGGCGCGAGCCGCCACATCCCGACCGGCGCGAGCCGCCGGCCGCCGGGACGCGCCCGCCCGCCCTCTCGCGATACACTCGCGCGAGCATGACCGTGAAACAGCATCCCGAGATCATCATCCAGGCGCGGCGCGGCGGTACCGTCGAGAGCGTGCATCACGCGGTGGCTGTGGTGGCTGGGCCCGACGGTGAGATCGTCGAGCGCTGGGGCGACCCCGGCATGGTCACGTTCTGGCGCTCCTCGGCGAAGCCGTTCCAGGCGCAGGCCTGGCTCGCCGACGGCACGGTGGAACACTTCGGCTGGGGTCCCGAGCAGCTCGCCATCATGAGCGCCTCGCACGACGGCCTCGACTTTCAGGCCGGCCTGGTGCGCGAGATGCTCGCCGACCTCGGTCTTTCCGAGGCCGACCTGCGCTGCGACAAGGAGCTCAAGGCGCGACACAACTGCTCCGGCAACCACACGGGTTTCCTCGCGGCGAGCGTGCACCACGGCTGGGACATCCCCACCTACCAGCGGCCCGACCACCCCGCGCAGGAGGCGGCGCTGCAGATGTTCGCCGCCTGCGTCGGCCTCGACCCGCGGCAGATCCCCACCGGCGTCGACGGCTGCGGCGTCGTCTGCTACGCGACGCCGGTCACCGTCGCCGCCGCGACCTTTGCGCTCATGCCCGAGCTGCTGCCCGAGATCAGCGCCGCGATGCGCGCCCACCCCACGCTGGTCGAGGGACCGGGCTCGATCGACACCCTCGTGATGGAGACGATCCCCGGCGCCACCAGCAAGTGCGGCGCCGAGGGCCTCAGCTGCGTCTCGTTGCCCGACGGCCGCGGCCTCGCCGTCAAGGTCGTCGACGGCGCCCACCGCGCCTCGGATCCGGCGACGGTCACGGCCCTCGCGGCCGTGCTCGGCGCGGACGCCATCGCCGAGCCGCTCCGCGCCAAAGGCCGGCCGCCGATCACGAACGACGCCGGCGACGTGGTCGGCGAGCTACTCGGCGTCGCCCCGGACTGAGGCCGGCCCCGGAGGGCGACGCGCCCGGTATCAGCCTTCTTCCGCCCGCGGCTTCCGCCGCAGGAGGAGCAGGACGACGGCCACAACGACGATCGCGGCGATTCGACGCGCGCCCACAGGCGCAGCTTGATGTTCTTGTCGCCGTCGCCGGGTCCGCGTAGCCCTGGTAGGCCAGTTCGACCATCTTGGCCTTGTCGATGCCCCAGTTGAGCGCCTGCCGGAACTTGGGGTCGCGCAGCACGGCGCCGGCGCGGGCACGCAGGGCCCCGCCGCGCCTACTCGCTGAAGGCGAACCCGGCCGCGAAGACGCGCGCGCAAGCGGCCGCGACGTCCGCGTCGTAGAGCCGGCCGGCGCCCTCAGCGATCTCGGCCAGGGCGGCCTCGATCCCCAGCGCCGGCCGGTACGGCCGGTGTGACGCCATCGCTTCCACGACGTCGGCCACGGCGATGATGCGCGCCTCGCGCGGGATCGCCTCGCCCACAAGGCCGTCCGGGTAGCCAGACCCGTCGAGGCGTTCGTGGTGCCAGCGCACGACATCGGCCACCGGCGCGCCGAACTCGACCGAGGCGAGGATGTCGGCGCCGGCCGCCGGATGCACCTTGATGAGCGCGAGCTCGGTCTCCGACAGGCGCCCGGGCCTGTTGAGGATCTCGGCGGGCACCGCGACCTTGCCGATGTCGTGCACCGCGCTGGCCAGGCGCAGCGTCTCGAGCGTGTCGGCCCCGAGCCCCATCTCCGCGCCGAGCGCCACGGCAAGCTCCGTCACGCGACGCTCGTGGCCCGCCGTGTACGGGTCGCGCGTCTCGACCAAGGCGCCCATGGCGGCCACCGCGCCGTCGACGGTGCGGCGCAGCGCGACGGCGCTCTCGAGCAAAGCTTCTTCCGCGCGCCTTCGCCGGAGGATGCCTGCCAGCGCGCTGGCGACGGCCTCCAACACCTCGCGCTCCCCAGGCTGTGCTTCGTGGCCAGGCGGCAAGTACAGGCAGACCACCCCCATGACCTCCCCGGCGGAGAGGATAGGCACGCAGTAGTGTCCGTGGGGGGCCATGCCCTCGTAGGCTGTCTCGTGGCGCTCGTCCAGATGGTCTACGAAGACGAACTCCCCCGTCAACGCGGCGCGCCCGCAGAGGCAGCGGCCGAAGTCGACGCTGGCGCAGGCGCGTAGAAGGGGCTTGGCCAAACCCCTGTGCGCCATCAGCCTGAGAGTGCGCCCTTCTGCCAGGAAGATTGCTCCCCGTGGCAATAGCTCCAGCCATGGGATGGTCAGCATTTGGTCGATGGTGCGCTGGAGCAAGGCGGTGAGGTCGAGGTCCTCGAGCGAGAGACGGAAGACGTCGTTGAGGATGCCCTGGGTGCGACTGGAACGCACGAGCGCTTCCTCCATCCGCTGACGCTCGGTGATGTCGCGGGCGATGCTCATCACCGCCGGCCGTCCCTCCCAGGTGATCAGCTGCGCGTTCAACTCCGTGGGGACGAGCGACCCGTCCTTGCGCCGATGCACGCTCTCGAACGCGATGCGCTCCTGTGCGATGATTCTGGTCAGCCGCTCTGGCACGTGCACACCGTGCCCGGGGGCATCCACAGCGTCGATGTTCATGGCCAGCAGCTCATTTCTTGTGTAGCCCAGCCGCTCGCACGCCGTGGCGTTCACCGCCAGCATGCGTCCTTCGGTATCGTGAATGAAGATGGCGTCGCCGGCACTGTCGAAGAGCTTCCGGTATCGTCTCTCGCTGTCTTCCAGCGCTATCTCTCCCTGCTGGCGAAGGGTGATGTCGTTCGTGATGACCAGGAGCCGCTCCTGCCCCTCTATGGTGGCGTGGCGCATGGTCTGCTCGATCCAGAAAAGGCGGCCCGACTTGTCGCGCGCCCTCCACTCGAAGAGTTGAGGGCCCTCCTCTGCCGCCCTGAGCATCCACTCCCGGGCATCATCCGGGGCGCAAGGAGGCTGCCCCGAACCCAGTGTCGCGAAGTCGATCAGACGGAACTCCGCGCTCGAATAACCGTACATCTCGCAGGCGCTGCGGTTCACCTCGAGCACGGCCCCGGTCTCGACGTCCAGCACAAAGACAGCATCGCCGATCGCATCGAGGATGGTGCGATAGCGCGTCTGCGAGTCCCGCTGCGCCGTGGTCGCCTCCAGCTCCTGAACGCGCTCCAGACCCATCGCGCCGAGGATCTCGGTGAACTCCTTGGCGACCGCCAGGTTCCGCTCGAGCTGCTCGCGCGTCAGCACAGGCGCCCGGTCGACGGCCTCCAAGTAGGCATCCTCGTCGAACCCGTACTTCGCCGCCTGGGCGCGGAAGAACTCGAGGTCCGGCTTCTTGAGGAAAAGCTGCCCTACGAACGCGTTGCCGAGGTGTTTCCCGCCGACCAGGATCGGCGTCGCGGCGTCCACCATCCCACGGGGGCACTGGTAGACGACCGACGGATCGGCCTCGTCGATGTGACTCAGAATGTAGCGGTCGCTCTCGCGGCACTCCACTTCGCACTCGGGATGCGCCCGATGGAACTGCGTGCAGACGTCCTGGCAGGCCGTAGTCGTGAGAATGTTGCTCTCGTTGTCGATGATCGCCGACGGGAACGGGAAAGCGGCGTTCAGACTGTCGAAGAATTCCTGGAGTTTGGAAACGTCCAGAAGGTCCTCGAGCCTACAGGCCACCGGGTCTGCCATCACTTCCCCACCGGAAACGACACCGACGCAGCTCGCTCTACCCTGCGCGTCCGGACTGCGTGCATCTGCGACGCCTCTCGGTTGTGACCATCGACTGCCAGCGATAGCCGAACCCTACATCACGGAGGGCGACGGGCCTACAGACCGCCGTGCGCGACGCGGCCCCACGCCGTTCCCGCGCCACCCGCGGTGCGGTACACTCACCCCCGCGTCGCAAGGGCGCAGCCGACGACCACCACCGCTACCGGGAGCCATACATGACACTCAAGATGGGCCTGCCGAAGGGAAGCCTCGAGGCGGCGACCCTCGACCTGATGCGCCGCGCCGGGTTCCTCATCACCGTGGCGCAGCGTTCGTACTTCCCCGCCATCGACGACCCCGATATCGAGTGCATGCTGCTGCGCGCCCAGGAGATGGCGCGCTACGTGGAGGGCGGCGCCCTCGACTGCGGCCTCACCGGCTACGACTGGGTCGTCGAGAACGAGGCCGCCGTGCACACGGTGTGCGACCTCGTCTACGCCAAGCAGAGCTTCGGTAAGGTGCGCTGGGTGCTCGCCGTGCCGCAGGCGTCGGACATCAAGACCGTTGCCGACCTCGAGGGCAGGATCGTGGCCACCGAGCTCGTCGGCGTCACCAGGCGCTGGCTGGCGGAGCGCGGCGTGAGCGCCAAGATCGAGTTCAGCTGGGGCGCCACCGAGGCCAAGCTGCCGGAGCTCGCCGACGCCATCGTCGAAGTCACGGAGACCGGCTCGTCGCTGCGCGCCAACAAGCTGCGCGTCATCGAGACCGTACTGGAGTCCACGACGCAGTTCATCGCCAACGTCGACGCCTGGCAGGACCCGAAGAAGCGCCGCAAGATCGAAGACGTCGTCCTCCTGCTCCAGGGCGCCATCGCCGCCCTCGACAGGGTCGGGCTCATGCTCAACGTCAGGGTGGAGGATCTGGACGCCGTCCTCGGCGTCCTGCCCGCCCTCCGCAACCCCACCATCTCGCACCTCAGCGACGAGGGCTGGCTCGCGGTCAACACGATCCTCGAGGAGAGCGTGGTGCGCCACATCATCCCCCGCCTCAAGGAGGCGGGAGCCGAGGGCATCGTGGAGTTCCCGCTCAACAAGATCGTCATGTAGCCGCGCGAGGGCGCGGACGACTAGCGCGCGCCGAGGCCGGCCAGCGCCGCTTTCGCAGCCGGGACGGTGAGCGGCGCGTACTTGTCCCGCAGCTCATGCGCCGTCACGGGCAGCCAGATGGAGCCGTCGCGCCCGTCGCCGAGCGGCGTCGAAAGGCCCTGGACGAAGCGCCAGGCAGTGAACGCCGCCATGAGGGCGTCGAGCGAGTCGTGGTCGTAGTAGTCGTCCCACTGCAGGCCGAGCCGCCGCAGGGTGAGCACGCGCAGGCGAAGCCCTTCGCGCGTGCTCTTGGGCGGCGGCGTGCCTCGGAGCAGCGTCACGAACCCGGCGTGCGGATACACCTCGAGGACCGCCGGCGCCTGGCCGAGCTCGCCGGGCAACGATCCTGGGGCCGGCGGCTCGTAGCCGCGCCGGCCCAGCTCCTTGAAGTACGCCCAGCCGGTGTGCATCCAGGCGTACCGCCGAGCCTTGGCCTGCGCTTCCGCGCGCGTAGGGACCTGATACACGGAGATGCGCCGGTGCAGCAGCTCGGCGTCGCAGTCGCGCGAGTGCGCGGCGCCTCCGGGAAGCGCCCGCTTAGGCCGCTGCGGGGCGTCGACGGCGACGACGGCCGGTCGCTGTCCACTGACCCAGTCGAGCAGCCGTCCGCGGTCGCCGGGCTCGCGCTCGTCGGCCTCGCGCCACTCCACGACCTCCAGCGTCCGCCCGCACCGCACGGCGACGGCCACGCAAGGGCAGCTGGCGGCGATGTCTATGCCGATGACGAGCGGTGCGGCGTCCATGCCGCAGATGCTACCAGACGCGGAACGGGCTCAGTCCGGCAGCGCCCGCGACGTCGTGACCGTGAACTCCGGCGGGTCCTGGATGTGGCGCTTCACGGTGCACTGGTCGACCGCCCGGACGATGGCCTGCTGGTACTTCTCGGGGAAGCCCTCGGGCAGCTGCAGATCGAAGGCGATGCGACCGATCATGCCCTTCTCCGGGTCGACCTCCGTGATCATGGCGATGCCGCTGCCCGCCGGGTCGATGCCGCGCTGCTTCATGAAGGCGAGCATGAAGATGCCGGCGCACGTCCCCAGGGACGCCAGGAACAGATCGACCGGCGCCGGCGCGGAGCCGTCCCCGCCGCCGCTCACCGGCTGGTCGGTCTCTACGGTGAACCCCCGGTACGCGGCATCCACCTTCAGGTTTCCGGGGAACGTGATCTTCATCTCCATGGCGTGACTCTCCAGTGCGGTCGCAGGGCTGGGCTCGCCGTCTTGTATACCCCATGGGGTATTTCTGTCACCTCACGGTTTGACGAGGGTGACTTCGCGCACGCCCCAGCGCTGCCAGTTCGGCGCGTCGCCGCGCGCCACGAAGCCGATCACGTTGCGGCCGTTGGCTTTCAGCATGCTCGCGGGGATGGCGATGGATCGCACACGGCTCCATCTCCCCTTGGGGCCGCGGGTCAGCGCGCCGGCGTCCTGCCAGTTCACCACCAGCCTGACCTCGTCGGCCTGCACGTCCCAGAGGCGGAAGTGCAGGACCCGCTGGCCGTTCTGTTTCGCCGCCTGGTAGAAGACCTCTTTGGGGTGCGACGTGTCGCCCGGGCGGTTACCCAGCGGCGCCGCGTAGCCCACGTCCCTGGGGAGCGCCGGCGTCTGGACCTTGTTGAAGCGCACGTTGGCCAGCGGCCGCCAGTCGGCGTCGCTCGTGGTCGACCAGTCGTACATGCTGCCGCCGAGGCACCCGGTCTCGCGCAGGGCGCGCACGTAGGCCTTGGTCTCGTTGCCGGACGACTTGTCGCCGACGCCCGCGATCACGTGGATGGGGATCGTCGGCCGGCCGGTCTGCTCACGCACGATGCTCACGTTCTCGCGGGTCTCGTTGTAGGCGTGGGCGTAGCCGTCGCCGTGATAGGTGTAGTAGCCCATCGCCACGATGACGTCGTACACTTCGGCCACGGCCTTGTACGGGAAGCCCGGCCAGTAGCTCGAGTTGATCTTCATGCCGGCCGGCGACGGGATGATGCCCCCGAGGGGGTAGCGCGTGCCCACGGCGGTGCGGATCTTCGCCGACAGGGTCTTGAGGCGGGCGCTGCGCGTGCTGGCCGGCTTGACGTGGCTGTCCTCGATATCGAGGGCAAAAGAGTCGAACTTCTGGCCGTCGGGCGTGCGGTACTCGATGGCCGCCATGCTGCGCTTGTAGTCCTTGTCGAGATCCTTGAAGCCCGGGAGATACCAGGCCACGATTTTGATCTTGTGCGCGTGACACTGCTGGATGAAGGCGGTCATGGCGGCCGGGTTGAACATGGAGGCCGACTGCGGGTTGTGGTAGTTGGCCGTCTCGATGTACAGCGTGCGCACGCCGTGCGAGGCCATGTCGTCGACCGCCGCGGCCGGGTCGTCCCAGGCCCGCGAGTCGTACATGTCGACCCAGGTGCCGAGGCCGCGATACGCGGTGACGGAGGCCGAGCCGGCGGCGGCTGACGCCTGCGGCGGCGGCGCCGCCGCCGCCACGAGGCCGATGAGAACGGTGAGCCCGGCGACGAGGAGCAGGAGGCCGGGCCTTCTGAACGAGTATGGAAGAGTGTGGGATGAGCGAAGCGTCACGCGTATACCCCCTGGTGGCTGTCGCGTTCGTCCCCAGTATACGACGGTCCAGCGGGCGGGCCTGCCCGCTCTCTCCCGCCGCCCTCGCCGCGTTACGCCGCACGACCTTCGTGGTAGGTGCCCGAGTCGTTGAGCCAGACTCAGTCCGCCGACTCAGCCTTGGCCATGACGACGCCCAGGGTGCCGTCGCCCTCCCTGCCGAGCTCTGGCGCAACCTCGTGGGAGTGCCGCAGGTTCACGGGGCCTTCCTCCAGCGCGGCGTGCTTGGGCACGGTGACGAGGGCGACGACGGTGAGCGCCCCCAAGGCGACGCCGCCGACGAGGTAGAACTGGCGATACCCCGTCGCCTCGATGAAGCGCCCACCGAGGGCGGTGCCGAGGGCGCCACCGACCATGAACGCGAACGCCACCAGCGACATGGCCGTGCCGCGCGCCTTCTCGGCGAACTGCGTCGCGGTGGTGAGCAGCGAGGAATGCGCGAACATGAAGCCCAGGCCGAGCAGCAGAACGCCGAGCGCGGCCAGACCGAGCTGCGCCCCACCGAAGGCCACCACGAGGTCGGCTGCCGCGGCCGACGCGAGCCCTACGGCCACCAGCCTGTTACGGCCGATGCGCTCTGCGATACGGGCGGAGGCGCGGCTGGCGGCGATCACGCCGCCGCCGAAGACGGCCATGAGCAGCCCGATGCCGAGCGTGCCAAGGCCGAGGCTCCGCGCAAAGAAGGCGCCGAGATAGGAGAACGACCCGAGAACGAGGATGCCCTCGAAGAAGACGACCAGATAGGTGCGCAGGCTGGGGCCGTGACCGAGCAGGCGCGCGTAGGGCCGCACGAACTGGCTGCTCGGATCGCCGTGCAACTCACTGGCAAACGAGCGCGCCGTGACGAGCAGCACGACGGTGATCACGGCGGCCACCACCGCGTAGGTGATGAACACGCCGCGCCAGCTCGTGACGGCGGCGATGGCGCCGCCGATGGTCATCGAGGTGGCCTGGCCGAGAAACGCGATACCCATGAAGCCGGCGATCGCCTGCTGACGCTGCTTCATCGGCACGAGGTCGCCGATGAGAGCCAATGACACCGGCATGGTCGCCGCCGCGAACACGCCCGTGAGCGCGCGGTAGGCGGTCAGGTCGCCGATGCCGACGCCGGCCGCCGTGAGCCCGGTGGCCACGGTGAAGAAGATCAGGCTGACACCGACCACGCGCAGCTTGCCGAAGCGATCGGCCAGTGGGCCGTACAGCAGTTGGAACAGGCCGAACGGCAACATGTAGGCGGCGATCAGGATCCCCGCACGCGCCGGCTCCACGCCCACGGTGCGGGCGATCGAGGGCAGCAGCGGCGAGACCACCCAGTTGTCGGCCATCACGATGAAGCCGGCGAGGCCGAGGACGATGATCAGACGCTTGACGTTCATGGGCGACCTTTCGTGCTGCCGGGGGTGGCTGATGCTTTGGCGGGCACGGCTCACTATACCCCCCGGGGTACCCTTCAAGCAACTATTGTTTATGAATGCACTCGGCGGTTTCACGGCGGGGGGCACGACGGTATCCTGATGACATGATGAACGGATTCGTCCCTGTCGAGATCCTCCACACCCCCGGCTGTGGCAACTGGCAGGCCGCACGCGATGCCGTCTATCGCGTGGCGGAGGAAGTCGGCGTCGCGGTGGCGCTCAGTGACGCCGTCGTCGACAGCCTTGGGGCCGCCGATACTCTGCGCTTCGTAGGCTCGCCCACCGTGCGCGTGCGCGGCCGCGACGTGCAGCCCGAGGCCGAGGCACGCGCCGACTACGGCCTCGGCTGACGCTCCTACATCCCGCCCGCCGGGTCCGGCGGCATCCCATCCGATGAACTGCTGCGTCGCGCTCTCGAATGGCGCGCTTGACACCACCTCGCGGCGCGTCCTGGCCCAAATCGGGCTGGCGCTGGAACGCGCGCAATGCGATCGAGGGCGCGCACCCTCGTCAGGCGTCCGCCCCCACGGTTAGAATAGTCGGGCGATGAACCCCGCTGAGGCCTACCTCACAGAGTTGCGCAACATCCGCGCCTCCGGCGCCGCCGTGCCCGAGACGTCGGGCTACGGCGCCCTGGCCAACCTGCTGAACGAGGTCGGCGCCAAGCTCAAGCCCAAGGTGCGCTGCCTCATCAACCTCCAGAACGCCGGCGCCGGCATCCCCGACGGCGGGCTGTTCACGGCGAGCCAGTTCCCGAAGAGCGGGGCGGAGCCGCTCAGCGGCCAGCTCCCCTCCCGCGGCGCCATCGAGGCGAAGCCGGTCGGCGACGACGCACGCGTCGTCGCCGAGAGCGAGCAGGTACGCCGCTACCTCGAGAAGTATCGCCAGGTGCTGGTCACGACGTACCGCGAGTTCGTGCTCGTCGGCTTCAACGCGGACGGCGAGGCGGCGAGCCTCGAGAGCTTCAGCCTCGCCGCCGCAGAGCAGGAGTTCTGGGCGCTTGCCGCGCACCCGGGCAGCGACGCTGCCCGGCAGGCCGGCGAGCGCCTCACCGACTTTCTGCGGCGCGTGCTGCTGCGCCAGGCGCAGATCGCCGCGCCCAAAGACCTCGCCTGGTTCCTCGCCAGTTACGCCCGCGAGGCCCGCGCCCGCGCCGAGGAGCGCGACCTACCCAATTGGGTGAGCACGCGCAAGGCCCTCGAAGAGGCGCTGGGCATGAGCTTCTCCGGCGAAAAGGGCGAGCACTTCTTCCGCTCGACCCTCGTCCAGACGCTGTTCTACGGGCTCTTCGCCGCCTGGGTCTTCTGGGCCGAGCATCACCCGCCCACCGACGCCCAGGCGCGCTTCCGCTGGCGCGAGGCCGCCGGCTACCTGCACATCCCCATCCTGCAGAAGCTGTTCTACGACTTCAGCAACCCGGGGGCACTCGGGCTCATGCGCATCGACGAGGTGCTCGACTGGGCCGCGGAGGCGCTCAACCGCGTCGACCGCGCCTCCTTCTTCTCGACCTTCGAGCAGAGCCACGCCGTGCAGTACTTCTACGAGCCCTTCCTCGAGGCGTTCGACCCCGAGCTGCGCAAAGAGCTCGGGGTCTGGTACACGCCGCCCGAGATCGTCCAGTACATGGTCGCCCGCGTCGACACCGTGCTGCGCGAGGAGCTCGGCGTCCCCGACGGCCTCGCCGACCCGCGCGTCGTGGTGCTCGACCCCTGCTGCGGCACCGGCGCCTACCTGGTCGAGGTCCTCAACATGATCGCCGCGACCCTGGCCGAGAAGAGCGGCGGCGTCGACGCCCTGGCGGCCCACGAGATCAAGCAGGCCGCCATGAGCCGCGTCTACGGCTTCGAGATCCTGCCGGCGCCGTTCGTCATCAGTCACCTGCAGATCGGCATGCTGCTGCACCGCCTCGGCGCGCCCTTCGCGGACGAGTCCGACGAGCGCGCCGGCGTCTACCTCACCAACGCGCTCACCGGCTGGGAGCCGCCCACCGAGCCCAAGCAGCACCTGCTCTTCACCGAGATGGAGGAGGAGCGCGACAAGGCCCAGGCGGTGAAGCAGCACGCGCCCATCCTCGTGATCCTTGGGAATCCGCCGTACAACGGATTCGCCGGCGCGGCGATGGACGAGGAACGCGACCTCGTGACGGCCTACCGGACCGTCAAGAAGGTCGCTCCGCCGCAGGGCCAGGGCCTGAACGACCTGACGGTCCGATTCTTCAGGATGGCCGAACGACGTATCGCGGAAGGTACGCCAGAGCGGGGAATAGTCTCTTTCATCTCCAACTACTACTGGCTTGACGGCCTATCGTTCACAGGCATGCGTGAACGGTTCCTCGAGGCGTTCGACCGAGTGTGGATCGACAACCTCCACGGCGATCGGATCATCTCCGAATATGCGCCTGACGGCCGAAGCAGCGAGACAGTCTTTGCGATTCTGGGAAAGTCGCCCGGGATCAAGGTGGGGACCGCGGTCGCCACGCTGTGCAGGCGAGGTCACGGCGAAGGCCACGCAGAGCTTCTGTATCGCGATTTCGATGAGTCGCGCGCAGACGAAAGACGAGTCGCGTTGGTCAAGAGCCTCACCGAGTCCGATGGCGGCTATGAAGGGCTGTTCCCCCTCGTCGAGATCGGGCTGCCATTCAGACCTCGCGTTCTGGAAGCTGCATATCTTAGTTGGCCGTTGTTGACGAAGTTGATGCCGGTCTCCTTCCCTGGCGTCCAGACGAAACGCGACGAGCTGGTTGTCGACGTCGACGAGCACGCACTCCGGGACCGGATGACGAGCTACTTCGACTTCTCAGTCACGCACCAGGACATGGCTCGAATATGCCCACGAGCGATGACCGAAACCGCGCGATTCTCCGCAGCGGAAACGCGCGACTACTTGAGGGCTCGAGGCGTGCGTGAGGAATGGTTCCGCCGCTACCTGTTCCGGCCGTTCGATGCGCGTTGGGTCTACTGGGAGCCCGAGACGCGCCTGTTGGGAGAGAAGTCTCCCTCGTACCCGCCCCACGTGTCCCCGACGAATCTCTGGCTCAGCGCTGGACAGAGAAGCCGAAAGGGTGAATTCTACCAGCCGCAGGTGACGCGGGTGTTGGCGGATCACCATCTCGTTGAGTCGAATGTCCAGATGGTGCCACTGTTCCTGTCTCCCGACGCTCACAAGGCCACACTCTTTGATCCCGACTCGGCATCCAGGCCTCGAGCCAACGTCAGCGCGGCCGCCATCGCGTACTTGGATGGTTTCGACGGCTCACCGGATGAGCTGTTCTACACGGTCGTCGGACTGCTCAACTCCCCGGCGTATGCTCGCGAGAACGCCGGCGCCCTCCGCCAAGACTGGCCCCGCATCCCTCTCCCTGCTACCCGCGACGCCCTCCTCGCCTCCGCCGAGCTCGGCCGCCGGGTCGCGACGCTGCTCGATGTCGAGGAGCCGGTCGACGCAGTCACCACCGGCTCCGTGCGCCACGAGCTGCGCCCGCTCGGCGTGCTCACCTCGGCAACAGGCGGCCAACTCGATCCCTCCGCAGGAGACCTTGCCGTCGCCGCCGGGTGGGGACATGCGGGTCAGGGCGGTGTCACCATGCCGGGCCGCGGCCGCGCCCTCGAGCGCCCCTACACCGACGCCGAGCTCGCCGCCTTCCGCGAGGGCCTCGCCGATCTCGGCCTCACCTACGACCAGCTCACCGCCTGCCTCGGCGGCGCCTGCTACGACGTCTACCTGAACGACGTCGCCTACTGGCGCTGCGTCCCCGCCCGCGTCTGGAAGTACACGATCGGCGGCTACCAGGTGATGAAGAAGTGGCTCTCCTACCGCGAGCGCGCCCTGCTCGGGCGTGACCTGAGGCCCGACGAGGCGCGTTACGTCACCGAGATGACCCGCCGCATCGCCGCCATCCTGCTCCTCGAGCCCGCGCTCGACGCGAACTACGAGCGGGTGAAGGCCGACACGTATGCGTGGCCGGCCAAATGAACACCTCGCCGCGAGACAACGTCAACTCGCAAGCACCCATGTCAACGATGCGCCGGTGCCGTGTGCCACGTATGCTCGGGCTCGTCGGGGAACGCATTGACCTCAAGGGTGCGCAATGAATCTCTTCACCATCGGCTATGAAGGCAGAACGGCAGACGAGCTGCCGGGCTCGGTTGCGGCGTCTGGTGTCACGACGGTGATCGACGTGCGCGACCTACCGCTCAGTCGTAAGCGCGGGTTCTCCAAGACAGCTTTGGCCTCGCTTCTGGCTCAGTCTGGGGTCAGTTACGTCCACGAGCGAGGATTGGGCAATCCTAAGCCGCTGCGCGATCACGTGAAGGCCGGCGGAGACTGGGGCTGGTTCGTACAGGTCTTCCGCGAGCGCCTTGTGGGCGCCGGCGATGCACTCGACCACGTGCTCGCCATCATGCGGCGCGGTGAAGTCGTGTGCCTGCTGTGCTACGAAGCGGACGCCAAGCGTTGCCATCGGTCGCTCGTCGCCGATGCGCTGGCCGAGAAGGCCCATGGACTTGTCGTCAGACACCTCTAGGTTCTGGCGGGAGCACGTCCTCATCACGGTCAAGACCTATCCGGCACCGCATCCCAAGCATCACGAGGCCGTCTGCACGGCCGGCATCAACGCGGCTGGTTAGTGGCGTCGGCTCTGGCCGATTCCCTTTCGGTATCTTGAGAAAGACCGGCAATTCCGTCGCTATGAGTGGATCGACGTCGCCCTGCGCAAGCAGAGCAGCGATCCGCGCCCGGAGAGCCACGTCGTCCATCCCGACACCATCGTTCGTGGCGGCTTCGTCGATGCGCGGATGCACTGGCAGGCACGTCGCGCCATCCTCGTGCCGCATGCCGTGGCCTCGATCGAGGAGTTGCAGGACCGACGCGAAAGAGACGGCAGTTCGATGGGCTTCTTGCAGCCGAAGAGGTAACGCGCGTGGAGCTGATCTGGCAGAAGAAGTCAGCATGGTCAGTCGCCCAAGACGCCCAGACCAAGCAACAGCAGCTGCTGGCCTCGGCACGTCCTCTCCAGGAGTTGCCGTTCAGGCTGCGACTGCACTATCGGTGCGATGACCCGCGCTGTCGAGGGCACGAGCAGAACATCACCGACTGGGAGGTCGGGGCGCTCTACTTCAAGTTGCGGCACGCCGGACGCGACATCCGAACCGCCGCGGAGGAGACCAGAGATGCCTTCGAGCGGTTCTTCGGCGACGACTACGACACGTGGCTCTTCGTCGGCACGCTCGGCCCCGCCAAGCCGACCTTCGTCGTCACCGGCTTGTTCTATCCGAAGGCCGACAGGCAGACCCGGCTCTTCAACTGACTGGGCGCCGCGAGAGGTGTGTCAACCCAATAGTTGACCACCGCGATAGCCCAAAAGTTGACCACCTCTAGCTTGTCTTTCGACGTGGTTTGGTGAGCCTGCCGGCGCTCTCACGGAAGCGGTAGGACTCGCTATGTCCTCAGATGAATGCCGTTTGTCGCATCTGTCGAAGCTGGCCTGCGGACGAAGCGGCAATAGGCGGCAACAACCGTCAAGAACCCCACATCGCTCGCGCGATCGACCGTTCAGGCAGGTGCTCGTTGCCGCATGACCCGCGTGCGTGAGC
>Ga0209386_1000472_pt1 | contig 19893 bp, 24 predicted proteins | sample NGEPertwo_FD_184510 | JGI IMG/M metagenome (GOLD analysis project Ga0209386, IMG submission 184510) | Arctic peat soil microbial communities from the Barrow Environmental Observatory site, Barrow, Alaska, USA - NGEE Permafrost154B-two... | ecosystem: Environmental > Terrestrial > Soil > Wetlands...
TAGTATTGTGAGGTACAGGTCTTCCTGATAGTTTTCACGTGTAATCTCCAACGCGTACCGCTGATTGTAGATCGCCTCGGCCAAATGAAGCTCTATTAAAACCGGGGTGATCTCCTTGTCTGATAATATCCCTTTTGGGACTTTGTTATTTGAACAGGAAAAAGCCAGTATGGCCATTAAAATAATCAGACAGTATCTCATTCGTCGTCCTCCATTTGTCTTATTTCTTTGAATTTTTTTGCAAAAGGTGAAGCGAATACAAACGCATTCAGCTTCTTATTTCTTGTATTGAAAATTTGTGTATTATTTCCTTCCCAGCACTTCAGACCTTCAGAGATGAACAGGATTTTATCTCCAATTTCCATCACGGAATTCATATCGTGGGTGTTAATTATTGTTGTGATGTCATATTCTGATGTAATCTCCTTGATCAACGCGTCAATCAGAATTGAGGTAACAGGGTCGAGACCAGAATTTGGTTCATCGCAAAACAGATATTTTGGATTGAGTGCAATGGCACGTGCAATAGCAACCCTTTTTCGCATCCCTCCAGAAATTTCAGCCGGGTATAAGAGATTGGAATTTAAAATGTTTACTCTTTCGAGGCAGAAGTTGACCCTCGATGTTTTCTCTTTCATCGTCATCGTGGTAAACATATCCATCGGAAACCGGACGTTTTGTTCTACAGTAAGAGAATCGAAAAGAGCACCGTTCTGAAAAACCATTCCGATTTCCTGCCGCAGTAGTTTCTGTTCCTTAAAATTCATAAGACGTGTATCACGGCCATCGAAAAGAATTTCCCCACATTCGATTTCAAGCAGGCCAACAACGGATTTGAGCAATACGGTCTTTCCGGAACCACTCTGCCCGATAATAAGGTTCGTTTTCCCCTTTTCGAAAATTGTGGTAATGTCTTTAATTACTTCGCGACCTTCGAAAGACTTACAAATATTTCGGATTTCAATCATTTGAACAGTAATTGAGTAAGTACAAGATCGAAAAACAGAATCAGGATACTGGTATTAACCACCGCTTTGGTGCTTGCACGCCCTACCTCAAGTGCCCCTCCCTGAACGTAATAGCCCAGATAGGCAGGGACGGTAGCAATTAAGAAGCCGAAAACAAGTGTTTTGATGATTGAAAATGAGACATAAAATGGAACGAACATGGTTGTAATCCCGGTAATGTAAGTTGCCACGGTGACAACTCCCGAAAGTGGCCCCGTAATTAAGCCTCCGAATAATCCGCAGGTTACGCTGATGATAAAAAGAAGCGGGCTCATGAAAACTACAGCTATAATTTTGGGCAAAATCAGATACGATGCTGAATTTACACCCATAATCTCCAGTGAATCAATTTGTTCGGTAACCCTCATGCTCCCAAGTTCCGAAGCAATGTTTGAGCCAACTTTTCCTGCAAGCATCAGACTTAGTACCGTCGATGAAAATTCAAGAATCAGTGTGTCGCGGTTGCCAAGCCCGATTATGTAGTTTGGCATTAAGGGGCTTACCATATTGTAGGTCAACTGGAGCGTTATTATTCCTCCCATGAAAACTGAGATGATTGCAACAATCCCGACGGAATTTATGCCCAGTTTTTCAATTTCGAGGACTAATTGATGAAGGTAAATCGAATTCTTCTCAGGTTTTTTAAAAACCCTGGCCATCAACAAAAAGTATTGCCCAATGTGATAAATAACACCCACGCTTTTGATATTTATTTAATGCTAATAACCATTAATTGAATTTCTAAAACAACTCCATTTTAAGTGTAGTTTGAATGATATATACAACTTAAATTTCCCGATAAAAATACGAATATTTTAATCAACGGATTACCACGATTTTTCCTGATAGTTGTATAACACATAAAACTGATTGCATGTTATTTCGAAAATTTGCATAATTTTGAATCAAAATAATAGTATGGAAAATTCTAAGAATTATTGTGTTATAATGGCGGGTGGTATTGGAAGCCGATTCTGGCCTTTGAGTACTGCTGAGAAACCCAAACAGTTTTTAGATATTCTGGGCATCGGACGCTCTCTGCTTCAGCTTACTTACGACCGTTTTTCGCGAATTATTCCAGCCGGGAATTTTTTAGTGGTTACCAGCGAAAATTACAAAGAACTTGTACTTGATCAGCTTCCTGCGCTGAATGAATCTCAGGTTTTATCTGAACCCTTACGTCGGAATACGGCTCCCTGCATCTGTTATGCCACCTATAAAATTCTGAGCCAATGTCCGGATGCCAATGTGATTGTGGCACCTTCTGATCATTTAATCATGAAAGAGGATTACTTTCTCGAAGAGATCACAAACGGACTTCGCTATGTATCCGGAAAAGATGTTTTGCTCACATTAGGTTTACAGCCTAATCGTCCTGAAACGGGTTATGGTTATATTCAGGTGGCAGAAAAGACAGAATTTGAAGAGAAAGATAATCTTTTCAGGGTGAAGACCTTTACTGAAAAACCTGACCGCAAAATGGCCGAGTTATTTCTTGAGACCGGAGAGTTTTATTGGAATTCAGGTATTTTTATCTGGTCAGCCGATGCAATATTAAATGCTTTCACGAAACACCTTCCTGAAGTAAATGCGTTATTTGACTATGGTAAAAAGCATATAAACACTTCGGATGAAATGCATTATATCAACAAAGTCTATTCGGAATGTCCAAATATTTCGATTGACTATGGAGTAATGGAGAAGGCGGATAATGTTTATGTTTTGTGTGCCGATTTTGGATGGTCCGACCTTGGAACCTGGGGATCGCTTTACGAAAATCACAGCAAAGATGAAGCGGACAATGCAGTAAGCGGCAACAAGATTTTTTTATACGAGACAAAAGATTGCATCATTGCGATGCCTGACGATAAAACAGTTGTAATACAAGGGCTCAGCGATTTTATTGTTGTTGAATCAGACAAGACATTATTGATCTGCAAAAAAGAGGATGAACAGCAAATCCGGCAGTTTGTAGCCGACGTGATGCTGAAGGAAGAGAAGACTAAAAAACAATTGAAAAACAGCGTTACAGAATAATTTTGGATTTTCTCCGATAAAAACTTGAAGAAATGGCCTTATTGTCTCGCAATAATAACATCTAACTTTAATTCAGCAGTTTAAACATACTTTGGGAAAGATTTGGGAAAGATATTTGATTTTTTTTGAATAATCTGAATTGCAATTAGCATTTGTAATTCAGATTATTTGTCCTAAATAAAGGAATAAACTCACAATATTTAAATTTTCAAAGGTTATTTTCAATAGTTCATCCCCGGATGATAAAAAGCCCCGCTGGGAGTAGCCAGAGGTTATTGTGCATACAATAACACATCTTGCATAGTCCTCTCCGATCAACCTCCAGATCTAACCGGACTGCACAAAAAAACACCACCCCGCAGGATGGTGTCCAATCAATACAATCTAAAAAGAAAAGAAATTACAACAAAACAAAGATAAGAAGTTTAACTTATTATTGCAGCTCGGCTCTGTCTTTGTGGGTCAAACGGTATGAAATTTCCGAACCTTTCAAGTGGATAATGCCTGTTAAATATTTCTTTAGCCGGTGATAATGGACTCATGGAAAATTTATTGTGTGCAATTCCCATTTCAAGGATGTTACACACGTTAGTCCATTGATTACCTTCCTGTTTTACTAATTTCAACTCGATTAAGCCATTTATAGAATTACAAAAGTTTTCTATCACTTTCAAAACCTCATTCTGCTTTTCTGTCTCAGTAAATTTTGCAGTAAATTTTAAAAGACTTTCTTCGAATTCTTCATTCAGTTCAAATTGATAATTCTCAGGATTAATTAAACTTCTCAAAGGAAAATAAAATCGGGTTGCTGCAATTTTGTCAATTAGCTCATTCGTCTCTTTCCAGTTTGAAACGATACGGTCATAGTCTTTTGGAAGATCAATCAGGTCTAAACTGATCAGTTTTTCAGTGTTTATACCTGGCATGGATATATTATTTACCTTAACATACTCTCGCTTAAGAAAAAGAATTAAATCCGGCTTTGTTTTCTTCAGTAGTTCAAAAATCATTTCTGGTTTTAATTCTTGATCACTTAAAAGATCCTGTGTATCCCAAATAAAACCCTGGGCACGCGAAATCAGTTCATTATAAAGACTCTTGATTTTTTGATAATCTTCAACATTTTGAAGACCAATCATTTTAGGAATAAATTCACTCATTTTTTTTTGAAATTTAAAAGATTAATAATATATTAATAAACACTAATTAAAATTTGTAGGTAAACTTGCCAATTCGTCTGATGTGAATTTTGCATTCTCTCTTAAGAAATGTATTGTTGTAAGATCCTGGCATTCCTGAATATCTTGTTCTAATTTTAGAAACTCATCAGGATATTTAATAAACAAACTTTCAATGTCGGGTATCTTCACAAATGCATGACATAAGGCATACGCTTTTTTGAAATAATTTGTATTTGACATCTGCTCAATATAATCGTTTGTGAAATCCTCAGAAGGGGATCTCTCGACTATGTTCAAAATTCTGTCCTCAATCCTTTGAAGTATTTCAGTAATGCGTTTTTTGAATTGCAGATCTTCCTGGCCTTTGCGTTGCGGATTGTCCGCATTTTCATTTGAATTCATAATGCTTCCGGATCAAGAATCTTATCCAAATATCCCATAGTTGATTGAAAATGTTTTTTTATCCACATGCAGTAATAATCCTGAGTATTACTAAAAAGATCAAACGCATATATTGTCATAGGATACTTTTTCTCTTTGTCAGATTTTAAATACACTGTATCACCAACTTCAAAGCGTAATTTCTTTTTGAAACACCTTGCATATGCAAGGCAGTTTTCGTCAATTTCTTCGTTTTCTTCCATCGTATTTTTTTATTTTAATGCCTATGCAGTTTATACTGTTGTTAATTGATTGAAATACTATATAATAACCTTTAAAAATTCAAAAATAAGTGTCATTTTGTGTCTTTGCTGCCGAACTAGCCCTATCCATCCGGGTAGAAAAACACGTTATTTTCACAGGATATATGCTGAAAGCTGTAATTTTCATGTTGTGTTTTGAATTGTTATTAAACAGTAAAAGCATTGATCTTCACTTTGCCATTATGTGGTAATTCAAAATTGATTTTGTCCAGGATAATATGAATGCCATCAATAACATATACTTTATCCCATCGAAGTGACAGGACTTCAGGTAGCGTCAACTGAATATATTTTGTTATACTACGAGCACGATAAGCTTTCCAATTAAGAAAATCAGAGTATACATTTTCGTATAAATACAGAGGGGTTAAGTATGTGGGTACCTCCACTGATATTGCAGTACCTATTCCCAGTTTGTCGCCCGATGAATATGGTATGCCCACATTATTCAAATCCTTACGACCATGATAAAGAGAAACAATCAATTCTGTAATGCTTTCAAAATTAAGCTTCTGTATTATTTCTAAATTTATCGTTTCTGCTATTGGGCTTATCTCAAGTTTTGGTATTAAATACCCATCAGGATGATCAATAGCACGTGGAATTTTAACAGATAATTCAACCTTTGTAGATCCATTTCCAATGAGTATTTCCCTTAATCTGCCTACTTGCTTCCAGGCAAACACTCCACCGTCTGAAATGGAGATGTAATTTAAACCTGTAGATCCAAGAAGAACTATTTTATTTTCAATACTTGGCACTGGGAGTGATGATACAACATCAATAAAGTCCGGAAAATCAGAATACGTGTCTAATGCATCATCCTGTGTTTTATAACTTAAAATAAAACCACCAGGCATATTGATTTCACTATGTTCCCATCCGGCTAATTCCACGATTTTAAGAGGATCTACATTGCCAGGTGCAAAAACATTCTTCTTGAAAATAATTCTTACAGTTTTATTTCGTTCATCAATGTCAAAAACCATGCATAGTAGATTTGCAATGTTGTCCATAAATTCCAATACAGAAATATCAGGCATTAGTTTTGAGTAATGTAAATATCTAATTTCAGGAGATGGTGATTCAAAGACCATAGGGATATTTATCACGCGTGAAAATATAATCAATTCACTAAACTCACTTGTTTTCAATTCATTCGTTAGTATATTATACCCGGAACTTTCAAATATTTTTTCCAGAATAAAATATGCCCTGAATTGCAACATGAACAATTGATTTTGGTGCATAAATGTTGGATCATATAGAAGATTACCAGTCATTTTGTCAATCTTATTTACAAAGAGTGGCACATCTTCTCTGGCAGGATTAACTTTAACCGGAGACGCAACGTATTTGCCATTATTCGTTGTATTGGCAGTATCCCAGGCTGTAATCTTTGTTCTGACTTGAAGACTTGTATAATCGACGGGTAGCCAACTTTCAAAACCATAATCGATATCGGTGAGTTTCTTCCCATCCACTATACTTTTAAATAATGTTTGACCAGATTTCAAAATAACCCCTACTTGTTCTTTTGTAACTATATCGTAACTAACCTCTCCACAAAATATCTGTAATCCTGAATCTTCAAGTATAAACGATTGATCCGCGATATTTCCTGAACGTTGCAATCTCCCTGGCCATCCTAATGCTTGCTGATTAGGACTGGCAGGTACTGGGAATGGATATGAAAATGAACCCGTATCTTCGTTCAAAAGTGGGGATGATCTCTCAATACTGATTTTAACATTTACATTTAAAGCAATTGGTTTGCCGCCTATTTTTAGTTTCATTATTTTTTAAATATTTCAGATTTAAACTTAACTATCTCATTCATGGCTTCTAAAAAACCATTATTGCCATACCTTGACACTTCAGCTTTTATTCCCTGCTCAAGATTAGTATTCAGCCTATCAATAGCAGAAATTAGCTTAGGATAATGTACTGATGGTTCCAATGCTGATTGATTTGGAGGCATCGACGAATTGGATATGATTGAATTTTTTGCTGTATATCCTCCAGTGGTAAATCCATTACCAATAAATGTTTGAATTTCCGGCCTCAAATCGAGTCGAGATAGACCATTACTAAGCCTTGCAGATTCAATTGCAGTAATCCACGGCATAAGCTTTGGGTTATTAACCCCTTCTTGTGGTATTACATATTCACCTTTGTGAACAACTCCAGCCGGTTCATATTTGCCACCTGATCCAGTATAACCGCCAATAGCTAAGGATTTCATTCTGTTTCTTTCTTTCATGGCCATTGCGACTTGAACGGCACCAGTAGCACCAACAAAAACAGCTGCAATAGCACCCGCAATTGGACCCAATTGAGCGAAAGATTGCATTATTCCTAATGCTGTTGAAGAAACAATTTGACCAATTGCGACAACCATGTTCATGTCGGCATACTTCTTTTTGATCTTCTTTTTCTTTTCTTCGTTATCACCGGCATCCTGAAGCTCCATCTCCATCAATGCTCCGACGAAATTGGCTGCTCCATTTGAAATAGCCTGGAGATCCTTTGCTGCCTGCTCTTTCTTTTCCTTTTTTTTATCTTCTGCTTTTTCGGCAATCCTCACCATTTCATCTTGAAACTCCTGCTCACCGATTAACCCGGATTCATGCTGAGACATTGCAAAAGCTCTCTGACCTTCCAATGTTTCATAATATTTTTGCAGTGCATAATCACCGGCCTCATCAATCTTATCCTTTTCAGGTGTCATCAAATCAGTAAGAAGATTTGCATCTTCCTTTTTTGCTTCAATTTCATCTTCAAGTCCTTTTGCCAATGCAGCTACACCCTCTTTCCCTAATTTATTTAACTCGGTTTTTATAGCATCTTTTTGCGTTTCATCGTCAAGGGCAAAAAATTCCATAAGTTTTTCAGCATTCTTTATTTTATCCTTTTCAAATGCCTTTTTTCGGTCTGCCGGAGTAAGGGTTTCTCCACCGATTGTACTACCAGATGATTCTGCTAAGGCTTTGGCTTTGGCTGCTGCAGCTAATTGTTTAGGAGTTAAAGTTGGTGGTGGTACATAATTGCCGGTAACATCATCATTGAGTGCTAACTTTTCTAATCTTATTTCTTCAATCCTTGCATTTATATTTTTCTGTTTAGAGGATGCATTTAATTGGTTGTATAAAAATGGTCTTGATACAGCATTCAATACTTTGGTTCCTATCCCTGGTTCACCACCTATTCCAGCTTTGAGCGAACTTTCTTCTTTGTCAAGTTCTACCATTCGTTCAAAATTAGCTTGTGCTCGTGCTTTTTTCTCAAGACTTGCAATATACTGATCAGTTGCTGTTACAGCCTCTTTCGTATTGATTGTTTCAAGGGTCAATCCTCCCAGGTATTCGGGTGAAATAAGGTTGATTTTGTCCATTGCTTCCTGTCGTGCAACCTTCGAAAGCGCTTCGTTTTGTGCAACTTTCAATAATTGCTGCAATTCAACCCTTTCAGCTGCTATGTTTTGCTGTGCTGTAACACTGATATCATTCACAGCTTTTTGAGCAACTGCAGCAGCGTTTGCCCTTTTGGTAAATGCAAACAGCGCAATGCCTACCGAAGCAATAAATGAAGCCAGTAAAATATAAGGGTTCAGTTTTGTGACAGTATTAAACAATCGCATTGCTGCTGTGGCCCTGCCAATATTACCAGTGAGCAACGCCTGTGCAGCCGATGCCAAAATGATAGATCCTTTTTGAGCTACATCCCAAAATACTTTGAGCTTTGCCACTACAATATAACCGGCAATGGCTGCTGAAAGAGGAATTAAAATGGCACGATATTTAATCGCTAAATTCATCAATTCTGCACCGGAGGTAATTCCTTTGGTAATAATCGGAGCAATTTTTTCACCAAATTCAAGATAAAGATTATTGATTTTGTTTTGCGCCTGGGCTCTTTTAGCAGCTTCGTTATCTGTGTTTTTTGCTGCTTGTTCAATGGCTATGTTAGAACCTGTGACGGCAGTTGTATACTCTGCAATCTTCCCTTTTTCTCTTACAAGCAGCTCTCCCATTTTTGAATGTTCCTTCTGAAAGATATCTACTGAAGTAGTTCCTGAAGCAAACTTTTTTTCAAGTTGAGCTATGGCGATGTTCATATCAAATACTCCATTCACATACCCAATTTGCTTTTCCTTCATAGTAAGTAAGACCTTATCAAAGCTATTTCCCGCGGTCGCAGCCTCAGAATAATAAGGGGCAATGGCTTCAATGGCTCCTGCCCATTGCTCCATAGGTATTTTCATCATGCTTGCTGTAGTACCTGATTTTTCCATTGCAGCGGTCAGATAGGGGATCTCTCCGGCACCAACCATAGAACCTGCAGCAAGAATATTAATTATACGGCGACTTTGATCAGCTCCCAGGTCAAACTGATTAAGTGCCATCGTCAAACCATCAACTGCAGGTTCAAGTTCACTTTTTGCAGCTTCTGAAAGTATAATAGCTTCCTGTGTGACTGCTGCCAGCGCCTCTTTATTTGCAAGCAATTCCGGCCGCTGACTACCAACTTTAGTATAAGCATCGATAATTGCATCAGCTGATTGTTTAATCCGGATATTACCCTCGACGGTTGAAACTGATGTTTCTTTTGCCTTATTGGTTAACCACTCTAACTGTTCACCTTCCAATCCAGTTAGTGCAGAAAGGTTATCAACACGTTCTTCAAATTTTGTAAATGTTTGGTCGGCCGTTCCTATAATTCTTTTCAATCCTAATGCAATTGCGGCAAACCCGAAGGCCGGCAATATTTGCATTGCTGTATTTTTTAGTTTTTCAATTACTCCAGTAGTATTTCTTAACTGCTGGTTATGCTGATCAATCATTCCCCTTAAATTGCGAATATTACTTGCAGCTGCAATGTATTCACGGCTTCCAATAGTCATTCGAGACTGTTGGTTTGTAAGTGAGGTCATTTCTGCGCGGATGCTTCTCACATCATTACTAACCTGTTTTCCGTTAATATATAGATTGATCCTTCTGTCGTAATTTGCCATTTTTTTATATTTTTATTATATTATTGTTAAATGCTGTATCGTCTGACAATTCTTTTATTTTTTCATTAATAATCTCACGTAAAAATTCAGAGGTGGTCTTATTTGACTCTTTTATGACCTGTTTTAATTTGCGATGAGATGACCTCTCTATTCTCGCTCCGATATGCATCATTGGTTTATCTCTCATTGTTCTTATTTTATATTCCAAAGCTACAAACAAGAGGGTGCCAAAAAAAGGACAAAAATCGTGAACGGCTAAATGTGCGTATATCATCGCTTTACTGAAAATCTTAATTTTCATGAGTTCACATGAAGCAAAAAATACAATAAAACACCTCCGGCATCTTAATTTCAAACCTCCTTTAAAAGAGTTTGCCGGGAACTGAAAAATTTGTCCTTTCCTATACGTTACGCATGTTTTACATTTGATGAAAATTTAAAAAAGATGGTAAAGACACTAATTATTGATGGGCCAATTGGTCCGTATGGTTATTCAAAGCAGCTCATCAGAAATGAGCTTGCAGGGCATTCTAAAGATGCTGTAATTGTAAAAATATCAAGCCTGGGCGGATCTGTTGATGATGCACTCAGCGGATATGATCAGTTTGTTGAACATGGCAATGTCACGGCAGAGCTTTCTGCATTTGTGGCCAGTGCTGCAACAATACTATCACTGGGTGCTAAAACGGTTCGCATGAATGAAAATTCATTCTACCTTATTCACAAACCAATGAATTCTGTGGATGAGTGGGCATTCATGAATGAGGACGAGATTGAAACTCTTATCAAAAATCTTGAAGCTAAAAAACAAGATCTTGCTAAGATTACGCTTCAAATGGCTTTAATGTATGTCAAAAAAACTGGTAAGACTATTGACGAGATCATTAATTTAATGAAAAAAAATTGCTGGTTAAATGCTGTTGAAGCAAAGAACTGGGGTTTTGTTGACGAAGTATTCACAGCGGCCGTTGCCGTGAATTATTTCGAGAACCATCAAATGGTGGCCATGATTAATTCAAACGGGTTTCCACCACTTCCAAGAAAAGCGATTTCCTGCAAACCAGTAGCTGCAAAGCCCGGTACCACCGTTATCCGGAAAGGGGCTGAGCAAGATGAAGACCCGATTGATAATACCGATTGGGATTTAATCAACAATCTTCCGCACAACAAATTGGTTGACGAAAACTTTTAAGAAGACGGCCGGAATCGATTTCTCTCGATTCCGGTTACGTCTTTTTTTTGGTCTTTGGGGGACGCTTTTATTTATCTAAAGTTTTTTTTGCAGTAAGCGGTAAACTTATCAAAAAGATTATTGTCCACCATAAAAAAGTATGCTTTGTTTTTAATATCCATCTCTACCAAAAAACCGGCAACCAATCGGGATCGTGACATATTATTTAGCATTTTAATAACCATTTGCCTCTCATTGTTGCTATTAAATCTTTCATTTTCAATTGGTAATTCTATCTGTAATTTGTTGTTTTTGATATTTTTCATGATATTTTCTCCTTTTTAATAATTGATTATTGACTATTTTTTAACTCTTAGTTTGTTGTCCCCAGATGCAGACCTGTGCTATCCAAGTAAAAAATTAAGGCTGTTGTACTTGTCCTCTTCTTCAACCCTAGGTCATTTTCTTGTTTTCCCGTCCTGTAATCAATTTTTTGAAACGATTCTTTCTTAGTTTCACAGACAAATTCCGGGGAATGATGCAGATAAAATTTAAGTGTTGAAATTGGCATTCGTTTTTCACCTGGTTGGATAAGAAATTTCGCCTTATAAAATAGTACCAATTGGTTTTGATTAAAATATAAAAGCTTGCATGGTTGATCAAGGACTATTTCTTCAGTCATCCAAACCCCGTTTTGAAAAAACCGACGAATAATAGTTTCTTTTAAAAGGACCTTATAATCACAATTCTGAACTAAGGTTTTTGTCTGAACCAGGTATTCGATCAACTTCCAAAATCCGCTCAAATTTTCATCTGTTGAAATGCATCGGCCGATGTACTCTATCACCTCTTTAACAACGTTTTCTTTTTCGATTTTCATGATTATTTAGATATTAATGTCTGGGTTTTGTATGTTTTTTAATAGACACAAATGCTGATTTAAGATCTGGCAACCAAGCAGATATACGGTCAATATTTTCCTGTTCAATAAAAAAATCTATCATGTCTATTACGTGTCTTAGATTAATCAGGTCTGTTTTTATTTTTTCGATCTGTCGGGTTTTCTGATCTGGATCGTCAAAGCTTTTGCCTTTTAACTCTGTTGTTTCCATCTTAATTAGTTGTTAGTTAAACTCTGAATGCATTAAAGTGATTCTTCCATTTTCGAATATCGCATAGATGATACATAAAACCATCCGTGTCGGGAAATTCACTATTTTCAAATAAGTCTAAAATAAAATCATTTAACGATTCAAGCTGCTCCAGAGTATCATCTAAAAAATCATTGTTAAAAAAGCGATCTTCAACTTTTTGATTTTGCGGATCTTTTTCTCCGGTTTGAACGCGATTTATTTCATCAATAAGTTGTTCGCTCAGTCTTATGCCCTCCAGGTTAAAAACTGGTTTTTCATTGTTCTGATTCAAATTTTTTGTTGTCATTTTTTTGATTTTTTATTGATTGCCAGGTTCCGCCTGGATCGGGTTTTTATTGATTCCTTTATATTAATTTTTGATGTTTTTTCCCACCCAATTTAAAATACATGTGAGTTTTAGTGTATCGTATTTCTGCAACCACTTGATTTTTATTGCTCAAAATGATTGATTTTGACTTAATTTCACATAAATCAGTAATTAGTGGTTGTTGATCAATCAAATGTTTTTCGCATGAATCGCGATACAACTTGACTGCCTTCATTAAAAAATTTGCGTTCTCTTGAAATTTTTTTGCTATTGCCATTTTGCTTTTATTGATGATTAATTGAATTTCCGGCAAATGCCAGACCTTTATAATTTGCTCAAATAGTGTAATTGTATCATCGAACAATATGAAGTTGATTATTAATCGATGGAAGAGGTATTTTTTTTTCTCTTATTCGATAGGTATATATTGAATTTTCATCTTTATTTTTTTTTATTTCGTCTCGTAATTCAGCATTATTTTCTCTGAGAAGAGATATATGTAATTCATAAACACCACATTCTACCGCAAACTTATGAGTAGCTGAGATAAATGACTTTTCATCTTGTATTTTAAAATCGATTTCAAGCCTTTGTAATATTTCACACATTTCATCTGATAACATCATGACTTTTAATTTATTGATTAGTAATATATTCGTTAAAATCTTTGTACTGCGGATAAATGATTTGTGACCGGTTAACAGCATCCGGCCTGATATCCTGAATTCGTGCTGCAGTCTCAATGCCTGCTTTGTCGTTATCCAGGTATAAATTTATTTTAGTGTATTTTGGCATTAGCTCTATGAATCTCTCAATAAATCCTACGCCGTTTAATACGATTGTGTCACATGTAGCCTGGTTCGTTTTGTAATAGGTTAAGCCTGAAAGAAAATCCATAAATCCTTCGAAAACATTAACTGCAAAACTGTTTTCCCCTGGTATGGTTGTAATGTCTTTTGGAGAGGTTGAACCCTTAAAATATTTGTTGCGTATTTCGTAGCCGTGACTGTTGTTTTCAAAAGCGATTGAAAAATATTGTTTGTCGCTGGTATTGGTTTTGTAATACATTTCATTGCAAAATTTGGAGGCCAAAGCAGCGTTTATTTTACGGCCTTTGAGGTATTGAATCAATGCTTGGTTTTGCAGCGGTTGAACGTGCTTAATTTCAATTTTCGTTTCCTGCTCAAAAGGTTCCTGCTTTTCAAGAAAAGAAAGATGTGATATTTCAGTCACCACTCCGGACAAAATCAACAAGGCGCCAGGTACATCAACGTTATACATTTTACAAACCAAATCCACCAAATGGCCTCCTATTTTGTCCGGGTAGTCATACCAAACGTTTTTAATCCGATTTACTTTAAAACTGGGTGTTTTCTCATTCCTTAATGGAGAGCAGTACCAAAAGTTATTCCCGGATGATTTGTCCGGATTAATACCTTTCGACATCAGGAACCCGGCAATACTCATCGAATTTGCTTGCTGACAATTCATTTCTTTCTTTTTTGATTAGCAAAATCTGATTGGTTCAAAAAATGTGCTTGGAATGGATTCAATACTTTCCAATAATCGAGTTTTACCGATTCAACACTAACTAATCTTTCATTGATAAATTTCCGGGTCAATTCTGTTGCCTCCCATCCGGTTACAGCAAATACTTTTTTGGAGACGAAAGGCATTTTTTTGCCCCACTTGTTGATTATTTTAACATGAATTTCAAATGCTTCCATAACTTTATTATTAGTGTCGGTCTATAAACCTGATTTTATATGTACTTTGTGTACTTTGCCCCGTAAATAATTATATATCAAATTTTTAATACAGTGCAACCATTAAAATTAAGTGCACTTTTTCTGTATTTTATGCACTGATTTTAATATTTCATGCACTAATTTTAATAATCTTAGTGCATTCCGTGCATACAGTGCATATCTATATTTTTGAACGTGCACTTTTTAAATTATTCATTATCATTTTATTAGATATAAGAGTGCATAAAGAGCATTAAATATTAATATTACTTAGGTGTACTGTTTAAAATGGCAACCCGTTTAGTTGATTATCTTGTTTTTGACTAAAGATATCAGTTTGTTGATCACCTATTTTTTCCCATCTGATATAAGATTTTCCGGCTGACCTTCTCTCTTTCATTGTTCCTCGTAGTTCAGGTGAATATGATGCATATGTTTTTAGATATCGTGTAAAGTTGCCACTTGCTTTAAGCCACTTATCATTTGAATAATCCGGATATTGTTGAATGAATTCAACATGTAATAAACTTTTATCATAATCTATACCACACCTCAATTCACCTTTTTTGATTTTTTCATCAAGAAATTCTACCACGTCGCTATTCGTATATTGAATTTGTTTCCTCTTATCAAGGTTAATTGAATCAGCTTCAATAACTCCATTTTTCAAATAAAGGGTTAAACATCCCATCATAAAGTTGTCAAAGCTCAACCAGTCATTTTCAGTCCAATCTCTAAAAAACCAAACTCCAAATTCATCCTGAGGGGAAAAATCAGCGCTGTAATGATCAGCCAATTCAAATTCAATTACACGATCTTTGGCGCTTGCACCTTCAATTCGAAATGTATCATTAGCAGCAATCAACATTTTTGCACGAATAGTAAATGGTTGCATATTCTTTTGATCTACCGTTATTGCATCCGAAATGTCATTAAATAGGCTTTCGAAATCGAATCTTTTCCTAAGGTCATTCAAAAAAACTATCTGAGTGTCAAGTTTTGCCGTTGAATATTTGTGTTTATTGGTAGGATCGAAATCTTTCCCGGATATTTCACAAACGTTTTTAATATAGGAAATGGCTCTTCCAAGCAGTGTTTTGCCAGTTCGACCTTCAGCGTTATCCGAAATAGTTGAATCTGTTAGGTTAACTGCTTTCATCTTTGTTTCATAGAAACTATGAAGCAAAGATCCAATCATTGTTTGCAATGCCTCAAATCGTTGTTCGTTTTTTCCTGAGATATTGAATACAAACTGTTTAAACATCCCTTCCGGGGAACAGGTATTGAACTTCCTTTGCTTAATTTGATTGCGAAATACATGTCCATAAAGTTCAGTATATGGATAATCCCGGTATCCTGCAGCAGTGCATTTGACGAAACAGTTTGAATAAAAAATAAACCCGCTGTCTTTAGTGTCTGTGTTTAACTTTAAATTTTTTTCTATGCCTAACATACTAAGCTTAATTCTATTGAAGTAAGTAGCAGGAGAAGTATAAAATTTCGATAAAAGTTCCTCAATGGAAATTCCATCAAGATCGTTTTCCTCAAGAGTTTTTATATACTGAATAACTTCATCCTGCACCCTGGTAATAGTAACCTCATAAATTATCCGTTGTTTAATTTTGACAAAAATGAAATCATCATTAATGTCAAAGCGACGAAATCCTGATTTAATGAGGTATTCTATAAATTTGCGGTGGTCAATTTTCCATTCAAGATCTCCGCCCTTAACGACTTTGAAGAACCAAAATTTACTGTTTTCCTTTATTTCTTCAGCTTGTGTAATTTGAGGTGCTTCTTTTTCTTTTTCGAGTGCCATTATTTTTTATTTTGGCTGTGAGTACTAATTCTTCTTTAAAGTTTCTTCAATTGAGAATCTGATCAACCTTGCAAATGTGATTTTCTTCTCTTTGCATAACTTCTTGAAAATTTTGTGCTCTTCACGTGTAAGCCTGGTAGCGACGACTACATTCCTGCCGGAATCCTTTTTAATTTTTTGGGTCATAATTTTTTTAGTTTTAAAATTCGCTTGCAAATGTCGTTTTCTGTTAACAGCAACGAAAGGACAAAATTTCTTATTGATGTGTCATTCTAAATAAGAAAGTCACAATGCAAATAATCAACAGATTAGAATTAGATTTTTGCGAATTTTGCAATCAAGTGTTTAAATGGTACTTTCACCCCACGTTCTTATAATCTTATTACCCCACGGCAATGGGAACAACCTCGAGTTATGCTTGAGGTTTTTTTGTGCCCTGGGGTTTGGATGGATGGTGCCATATTAACAATTGCTTTTAAGCGCTTCTACTATCTCGCTTCTTAAAAATAATTTTTGCTGCCCAATATTGTACTGTTTGAATTTTCCACTCTTTACTAATTTATCAAAGGTTGGCATTGATACACCTACAAATTTCGCAGCTTCTGTTTTTGTCAACCTATCTTCTTCAAACTCCGGAATCTTCTTAATATCTGGAGTTACATCAATCAAATCACTTACAGCAATCTGAAGAATTGCCAATGCTGAATTGATTTTTTCGATTTTTACGTTTGTTCCGTTTTCCATGATTTTAAAATTATTTAATATTTGTATTACATGGTGCAAATATAGATAAATAATATAAAAAACAAACAAATACAAATAATATAGTGAAAACTATTTTTAAATTATTTGTGGCAAAACTATTTTGCTATTTTTGGCTTATGGAGTCAATGAATGAAAGGATAAAAAGACTTAGGAAGTCTATTGGATTAAAGCAGGTTGATATTGCTACTACGATTGGGATCACTCAGCCATCTTTTGCAAGTATAGAATCTGGAAGAACTAAATCAATTAGTATCGAACTTGGTCAAAAAATTGCCAATGTCCTAAATGTTAGTTTCAACGAACTGTTTGATGTGGGCAATAGTCATAAAATAGAATCATTTAACAATGAAATTGAATTCTTAAAGACGCGTATTTCAGAATTATCGTTTTTAGTTGAAACCCTAAAAAATGAAAAAGAGCACATTAAGGATCATCTTGTAATGCAAATGGTTAGTGCATATTCATTTGAAACTAAAGTAGTAGCCAGTGAATTTTCGTCAGCAAATAGTGATGAAGACAGAGACATACGAAGTCAATTATTGGAAGGAATTCAACGAATGTACGATATAAATAAAGAGTACTATATTAGGACTGGGTTTTTATCTCAATCAGATTTTGATAATCATTACAAGGAAATGAAGGGTATATATCAATATCTTCCCACTGATGAATCAGATAAACCGGGATTATCTTTCTGAAGATAGCTAACGATTTATATTGTCGTATACGTACACGACAAAGTAAAGACCATTGTTTATCTTCTCATAAACAATCTATAAATGTAAGTAATTATCAATCAGGAAAACTATCATATATTTTACTTCGATGCAAGCAACGAATAAATTGAACTGATTGGTTTTCAAAAATAAAACCAATACGATAATTCCCGATCCGGATCCGGTAGGCGTTTTTACTCCCTTTCAGTTTTTTACAATTGGTTATATCCGAAAGTTTGGTCAGTTTTTGCACCTCTATTATACAGTCTGTAATAGATTTAAGAAGTTTTTTATCTGAAATTTCGTTCGTGTCTTTTTCAAAAGACTTATCAATTAAAACCTTCATTTACCTAAATTTTGAAGAAATTTATCAGTATCAACAAACTCTCCAGTACGGCCGGTTTTTATTGCATTAAACAAACCAATATCTTCTTTTTCTTCGTCAGTAAGATACTTGACTGAAACACCAATTTTTCGGGCTAAATCAGCGATCAACCTCAAATTTTCCTTTGACTTACTATTTAATAAAAGAGTTTCCATGCTTTGATCGAATTAATTTTGACACAAATTTAGTAAAAAGAGATTCAAAATGATTCAGCTTAGGGTTAATCCGGATTCTTATTCTGTTAGAGACCTATTATTTGAAATTTGAGATTCAATAAATTTTTCTAATTCCTCAATCCTTTTGTTTAGTTTCTCAATTTCGGTCGGAGGCGGATTTTTATCAAACTTTGCAAATACTTCATTAAGCTTGCTCTTTTTCATCTCATCTGCAACCTTTAGGTATTTATCAAAACTTTTATCTGTGGTATGGCCTGTCATCGATTTTATTGTTTTTGCATCCATGCCGTTGGCAAAACAAAGGGTAACAAATGTCCTTCGGGCTGTATGGCTTGTTATAAGCTTGCATTTAGGTTTTACAACATCACTTGTTTCATTACCTATTCTTGTGATTTTTAGTGTTGGTTGGTTAATACCTGCCAATTCACAACATTTTTTAATCGAAATATTGTAGTGATTGTTGCGTAATCCTTTAAATATTTTTACAGGATGGTCGTATTTTTCTAAGATCCGCTGTGCTGCAGGATGTATTGGAATTCGCACTGTAGTTTTGACCTTTTGCATCATTTTTTCAATATATCCATTCTGAATATGATCTCTTGTCAGCTGCTTAATGTCGGAGAATCGTAGTGAGGTAAAACATTCGAGACAAAAAGCATCCCTGGTACGGTCTAAAATTCGATTTTCGAAAGTTTTTGCGCAAAGGATTTCTAATTCTTCAATAGTTAAAAACACAACTTCATTCTCAGTCCAGGGTGCCTTAAAATCTTCGATCCATTCAGTTTCACTATGATATTTCCTTTTCCCAGCCCATTTAAGAAAGGTTTTTATGATTGTGATATTTGCAGCAAAAGTATTATCCTGGCTCTTCTTAATCTTTTGAGCGTAGTATTTGAATTTGTCATAAAAGACAACATTCATATCTTTGAAGGTTAAATCAGCATTCGCATATTTCTGATATTTGGTAAGGTAATTATATGCGGAAGTATAGGTTTGAACGGTGCCAGGAGATTTAGAGGAACGCCCTTCTTCGATAAATTCAAGAAAGCATTTATTGAGATCACAACTTGGATTTTTACTATAAGCTCTTCCATTCAGGATTTCTAACAGAATCTTATCTGTAATTGGAATATTGTTGAGTGTACAATATTTAAAGAAAGATTCGGAATTTTTTTTTAAATACTCAAGTTTCTCATATATTTCTATCCATCGCTTATCTGTTTCGGTCTTTTTGGGTTTTTTAAACTTTTTTGTTTTCTCATCCCAATATCTTGGTTTTGCCCTTGCTATGGTTTTCCTGTAATTTGTTTTACCAATCGAAATATTTGCTTTTATGGGTATAAGACCTTCTTTATCCTTATGGTTTAGGTCTGTGATAAATATTAAATTTGGCATGTTTCCGGGTATTGATATGCAAAGATATTAAATCTGGGAAAGAAAAGGGAAAGAATTTAGTATAAAACTGGCGAAAACTACGAAAAAACAAACAAATTTAAATCATTCTATTGCTTTTATTTCAATAGTTTAAGAAAAGTAAAAAAAAGTAAAAAAAGAACGGCCTCATTGTCTCGCAATAAGGCCATTTCTTCGTTGATCACCCAATCATCAAACAGAACTTATAGATATATACTTTATAGCGTATGTTTTAGATTATCTGACTTTCATATTGCTTTAACCTTCAGTATCTGCAATACAGAATCACGTAATGT